>Ga0102591_1000184_pt1 | contig 146930 bp, 148 predicted proteins | sample AraplaCol_mCL_r2_2_FD_76860 | JGI IMG/M metagenome (GOLD analysis project Ga0102591, IMG submission 76860) | Arabidopsis root microbial communities from North Carolina, USA - plate scrape MF_Col_mCL_r2 (SPADES assembly) (version 2) | ecosystem: Host-associated > Plants > Roots > Endosphere...
TCTGCCCCTGCGTTTCGTCACGATGCTGCAGGAAGCCTGCCTTGCCTTCCTGCGATTGCGCTGCGCGGGCCATCTTCGGGAGTGCCTTCAGGATCTGCTTTTCCGCAAAATAGATGTCCTTGAGCGTATCAAGGAACAGGTCATCGAGGGTCTTGGTCGTTGCCATTGTGTAAGCTCCGGCTGTTGGATGAGACGCTCGGGAAACCCGACAAAGGTCAATATGTTCCATGTCAAAATGACTTGCCAACTTCCCGTTCAGATCCAATCGCGTAAGGACGCATGCAAGCAAGGTACGAACGAGATAATCCGGGCCGCAGGCAGGAGCCTCGGCAAATGATGGGGCCACTTCGACAAAGGTTGATACTCTTGTCATCTGTTTAGGCGGAACGTCGGATCGTTCACGACGTTTGTCCTCCTCAAGCAAGGAGAACGACTGATGACAGATACTGACGACAAAATCGCCAAGGTTTGGGATCTGGCGGAAGGCATCGCCTTTTGCATGCTCACGACACAGACGGGGTCTGATTTGCGCGCCCGACCAATGTCCGTTTACGCTGAGCGCGTGGAAAATGCCGTCTATTTCCTTACGGACGTCGCCAGCCACAAGGATGAGGAGATCGCCAAATTTCCGCGGGTGTGCCTGGCTTTCGCTGAGCCCAAGGGGCAAAAATATCTCTCCCTGTCGGGAACGGCGGAGATACAGAACGACAGGGACAAGATTCGCGCGTTGTGGGCGACACCGGCCAAGGCCTGGTGGGATGGTCCTGACGATCCGTCTATCCGCGTCTTGAAGGTGACACCGTCCTTTGCCGAGTACTGGGCCAGCCCCGGTGCGGTCATCAGCTACATCAAGATGGCTGCCGCAGCAGTCAGCAATGCCCGCCCTGATCTGGGTGACAACGCCAGGGTTCCCATGTAACGGGCGGGGCCCCCGCCACTTCACCTCCCGCCAGGTTTGGTTATTCGCCGGGCACTCAAAACCCGGCGGGGCATGGCTCTGTTATGGAACAGTAGCTGCGATGGACCGTTTTCCAGGCAAAGGAGCTTCGCCATGAAGACGAACGACACCAACGCCACGCCTGAGCAGCGGCGGCCAAAAGATGTCAATCCGGTTCCCGAAAAACCCGAACCGGCCGACAGGGAATCTCTCGCGCCAGCGGCTGTTCAGCCGGCCGGGTCAAAGGATGAAAGCGAACGACCCATCGTTAATCCGGTCACGGGAGTGGCGCTTTGACAGATGCGGTCGAGATGTCTTGAGATCGTAGCGTCAAGAAGCAGTTCAGGAAGGCTGGCCTTTTACAATCAGGCTGGCCCTCCGTGGTCATGATCACGATGAAAAACGTCGTAATAAAGGTTCAGTTGCCGAGTTGCAGGTCCGCGACGAACACTGTGCCATCACACTTCCTGTAGGTGAAGGTTCCCTGCAGTTGCTTGACGAAGGCGGAAATCAACCGCGTTCCCATTCCGGGCTTCCGGGTCGTTCCTCCGTAACCGATCCCGTCATCGGCGACGAGCAACTGGCACATGTGGCCTTGCGCCTTGAGCTCGACACGGATCCGCCCTGACTGACGGCCCTTGAAAGCATACTTCATACTGTTAGCAACAAGCTCGTTGATGAGGAGAGCAAAGGGTGTCGCCTTGTCAGCCCCGATGACGAGTTCGTCAATGTCAAACGACGTCGTTATGTCGCGCCCATGCATGTTAACGAGATTGTTGACGAAGCCCGGCACGAAGTCACGCGCCGGGACGCCTGCAAACTGGTCGAAGCCGTACATCTGCTCATGAACTGCGGCCATTGCCGAGATGCGCTCGTTCACCTGTCTGATCGCTTCAGAATCGAAGCCTTGCATGCTGATGAGCGCCATAACGGTTTGGAGGTTGTTCTTAACGCGATGGTGGATTTCACGCATCAACACTTCGTTCGCCTTCAACGCATCGGCAAGCTGCTTTGTGTGGAAGGCATCTACGCGGATCAGCCCGCGAATCCAGTGAGCGGCTGCAAGCGCGCCGATAACAGCCAGCACCACAACTGCGCTTGCGATTCTCATATCGTTCCAGAAGGGCTGCATGATGACCCGGACGTCTGCGGAAGCGATTGCGACGAAAGGCGTTCTTTCGATGATCCGATACGCGACAAGACGATCCTGTTCGTCAACCGGCGAGGAGGCGCGATATGTCCCCGATGTTGCCTTTCTCATGTAGTCCGTGAACAGGACATAGTCCTTCATGTTGACCGGTCCATCAGGCTCGGGATGTCGGGCAATCAGCTGGCCGTCACGCCGGATCAAACTCACCGTTGAGTTTTCGCCCAATGCGACAACGTCCCAGACCGGTTTTAATATGCTCGCGTCGAAGGCAATGACTGCGGCACCCGCAAACTCGCCGCCGCGCTCCAATCGTCGGCTGAAGACGAAAATTTGTCGATTGGTCAGGCGACTTGTTATAAGTGAGGACGTGTATTCGTCGGCACCGTTTCGAAGCCTCACAAAATAGTCCCTGTCGGTCACATCGACTTGCTTGATGTTTGGATCATTGGAAAAAAGCGTTCGACCATCGGCACCAAGCACATAGGCTGTCACCTGGGACGGGAGGTCTGCCACAGCGGCATTTAGATCATGCACACGGTCCGGCCCGGGAACAGGGATGCTTGGTCCGAGACCGTCGTCGATTCGATGAAGCGTCTCACGCGCAAGCGAATTCATCCAGACGGCGTTTGCGGCGACGATCTTCGATGCTGCGGCGACCCGCTCGTCACCTCGGTGGACAGTTGTCTGATAGCTCGAGATCAGCCAGACGCTGAGGACGCCAAGAAGAGCGAGCAACATCGACACGATGATCGCAACTGAGGCCTTGGAAACAGAGGTAACAGCTTTGTCGCGTTTCGTCATCTGTGCCTGTCATGATCGCCAAATAGTGGCGCAGAGATGTGTTGTAGCGTCCGCAACGCACGTCGCCAATGGTGATTGCACCAGTAGCGAAAAATTCTCTGCGCCGATATTTCCTTCTCTAAACCGAAGGACGACGTAGCCCCGCTTAAAAATTCCGAACAATCCCGCCACCTTAATGTTCCCCACCCGTGCCATGACGATCGCACAACCGATTACAGGACTGAACTCTACGCCACCGGCCGTGCCGCGAAGACCGGGGGTCTCTTGAAGGGTTCGTTTCGCAATCGCAACAATCGAGACGCCGGAGCTCAGGCCAAACCCCCGAATTGATAAATTCAGAATTCTGCCGCCTGTTAATGCCGCAAGAGGAAAGAAACAGGTGCTGTGGTGGTTAGGCGCTTACTGGTCGCTAGCACGATCCTGCAATCCCTTGAAATAGCTCGGAAAAAGTTGAGGAATAGTCTGGTGTTCGTGGTTTTGGGATCTGACAAAGGAGAGGAAAGAAACCTCGTCGCCTCTGAAGTTCACCCTTCGAGCACTGTTGTCCTGGTACAGGCGGGGCACAATGGCATGAGTTCAAAGTAGCCGAGTTGAATGACGTGGTTCCTGTTCAGTCCTTCGATATGGTGGGATCGTTGATAGGACGATTTTCCTAATTGACTGGTCAATGGAGCGGATCTCTGGCAGCACAAGCGAGGCTGGTCGGGCGCGTGAGCACGAGAGGCGTTGTCCTGGCCGGTGCCGCTGACAGCTGAGGTCGTAAGATGCCGCGCCTTGGTCCACCTCGCAAATCGCAAAGCCTATTCCCGAAGGCCAGCTCGATAAGAGGAGATGGCAAGGCGCAAGGCCCTGGCTTGGGCCTTCACATCGCATCAGGTCGCAAGAGGCCCCAACGGAACGATCGATGTTCGATCGGACGATTGGAACCAGCTTTCTGTTCTGCATGCGGTCAGTCGCGTCCACCACCGCGCAACCTTGAATTGGTCTGTTCGAGCTTGGACCGTAATGATTGACGTCGCTTTAACTGAGGTCTTAGGCCTATCCAACTCAATGCATGAGGCAAGGACCACGGAAAATGGATCCAGCTTTTGGCATTGAACAAATCATACCTGCCAGGTGCCACTGATCGAAGTTCAGTCCTACGGCTGGTCTGCGTTTGCCGATGGAAGATTGCGCGCCACATGCCCTGTGGCGAACACCGGTCTAGAATGATCGTGAAGGTTCAAGCCTGGTGATTTGGCGCCTGTCACGGCACCAGAATGGGTGGAACAGGTCACCTGTCGTCATGATACTTTCGCATGGCATCGTCGGTGACAATCCGGTAAACGACGGTCCTAGTCCCACGAAGGCAAGACGTGTCAGCGAACGAACCTGGTTGAACGGCTCCGGGTCTTCCGTCTCAATATGGATTATCAGCACCTCCGGGGTTTGGACGGAAAACTGGACCACTTCCCTGGCGATCGTCGAAATTGTGTCGCTTTCGCCGGTGTAAAAGGCGACTTCTTCGTTATGAGCAAAATCGGAAAGTGCAGCCGCCGCAAGCTGGCAGGGAATGAGCGTAACGGTTCCGCGTTCCTCATCGAACCGGCGCCCTTCGCCGCTCAATACCTGGCCGTGACAGCCGCCGCTGAACTGATAAAAGACAGCGCGGCGCGTAAGGTATTCCGCAGACCACCGAAAACGCTCTTCCACCGCGCTCGGACGACCGTAAGATTCAATCTCGAGCAAAATTTCTTCGTATGATTTGCGCGCATTAGCCATCGTTGGCTCCTTCTGACAGGTCCTTGTCCTTCAACACCCTGGCAGGTCCGAAAATCGCGCCCGATCCTGCCCTCGATGTCAAAGGCATTTTGCAAGGTTCTAAGACGACGCCATTCAAACGGCCTTGTCGAAAGCACCGAATGCAGGATCTCTTTGCTGTCGAAGCCTCGCCTGAACCAACGAACTTGGCGGGCTGACGTTCCATCGCTAAAGGTTGAAACGTGCCAAGATGGAAAGTTGGGCCGGACCGTGGTGACGATGTTGGGGCGAAGACACCAGCCCTCGCGAAGGCCTTGGGTTGCTCCACCGCCTGCAAGGGGAAAAAGGCGGTATCGAGCTTCCTGATGAGTGAAGGGTGCGAGCAAGCGTTCGAATGGGTTGGGCCTTCGGAAAAAATGGCCAGTTGCTGCGAACGGTGGGTGGCACAACAGTTAACGCTCGTTCTGGCGTGCTCGAGCAGGATGGTTCCGGCCCAAGATGGCTCATGGGCAGGAACTCGACTTTGAATAGGCGCGGCGCAAGAGCCGCGCCTATCAGTCAAATAACGGGCGGCGACGCCTTGCCAAGCTTCACCGAAGGCTCCCGTCCCCAGACGCGAAGTTTCCCAAGCTCCTCCATGAACTCCGAAGCAGATTTGTCTGACGGCAGTGCAATTGTTCCCTCGTCGAGTGCACCTGAAATGCCCGCCTTGTCGAGAAGCGGGAGGGCCGACTGGTCATAACCGATGAACTTGCAGTGCTGAAAAGCATCGGCAACGAAGTCCCGCGCAGTCGCTTCCTTGACGAGATCCTCCATGGCTTGATGGGAGGTCAGAAGTGCAACCGCATCAAAAAGGACAGATGGACCGCCATCGATCATGTGGTGAGCCTCGATCCAGCCGCCGTCTGACGCTGTCACGCCGCCGATCTTTGGCGCGACGATCTCGAAGACGGCCTTTTCCTTCGTCACCGCCTTGGTCAGCGCCTTCAGCAGTTTCGCGTCAACGCCCTCGGTAACCAGGATGCCGAGCTTGCGTCCCTCGAAGCGTTTTGGACCGCGTTCGATAATGCTGAGAGCTGGCGACGGTTCGAGATCCTGGCGTGTCGGCACGGCCGCATCAGCCGGCTTCGGCATGGACTGAAAGCCAAGCTTTTCTGCAACCGTCGCCGCCAGGGTCTCATCAATGTTCATCAGGTGCGAGACCATCCGCTCGCGGATAGCCGGAGTTTCCACCTTGCTGAGCTCGAATGTCAGCGCCATGGCAATGTGGCGCTGTTCAGGCGGTGTCTGGCTGATGAAAAACTGGCGTGCCTGGCTGTAGTGGTCCGCAAAGCTTTCCGGACGCAGCCTCACCTTCTGGCCATTTTCCTCAGACGGGAAATGACGGTAGCCCTGCGTCGGCGTCTCGCGCGGTCCCTGGTTGAACGAATTCGGCTGGTAGTTTACCCGCCCGACCGGATTGCGCATGGCCATGTGCCCGTCCTGCTGGAAGTTTTGGAACGGACACTTTGGCGCGTTGATCGGCAAGTGGGTGAAGTTCGGGCCCCCGAGCCGCTTGAGTTGGGTATCGAGGTAGGAAAAGTTCCGGCCCTGGAGGAGCGGATCGTTGCTGAAATCGATGCCGGGTGGAACGTTCTGAGTCATGAACGCCACCTGTTCGGTCTCGGCAAAGAAGTTGTCCGGCATCCGATCGAGGACGAGGCGACCGATGGGCCGTACCGGCAGAATTTCCTCCGGAATGATTTTCGTCGGATCGAGCACGTCGAAGTCGAAGCTGTCGGCGAAGTCTTGATCGAACAGCTGCACGCAGAGCTCCCATTCCGGGAAATTTCCGGACTGGATCGACTGCCAGAGGTCACGGCGGTGATAATCTGGATCGGCGCCATTGATCTTGACGGCCTCGTTCCAAGCGACCGATTGCAGTCCGAGCTTCGGTTTCCAATGAAACTTGACAAAAGTTGACTGATCATTTGCGTTGACAAAGCGGAAAGTATGGACGCCAAAGCCTTCCATGAAACGGAATGACCGGGGGATTGTCCGGTCCGACATGATCCACATGACCATGTGCATGCTCTCTGGCGTCAGGCTGATGAAATCCCAGAATGTATCGTGAGCCGTCTGGGCCTGCGGAAAATCGCGGTCAGGTTCCTGCTTTGCCGCGTGGACAACGTCGGGGAACTTGATCGCATCCTGAATGAAGAAAACCGGAATGTTGTTGCCAACAAGGTCCCAGTTGCCTTCCTTGGTGTACAACTTAACAGCAAAACCGCGCACGTCGCGTGCGAGATCGAACGATCCCTTGTTGCCAGCCACTGTCGAAAAGCGGACGAAGACGGGCGTCCGTTCGCCGGCGCGCTGGAAGATGTCGGCCCGGGTGTATTCCGTTAGCGGCTCATAAGTCTCGAAGAAGCCGTGTGCACCATATCCGCGCGCATGGACCACACGTTCAGGGATCCGTTCGTGATCAAAGTGGAAGATCTTTTCGCGGAAATGAAAGTCGTCGATGAGGGCCGGTCCGCGTGCGCCCACTCGAAGCGTGTTCTGGTCGTCTGCGACTGGAGCGCCCTGTGCTGTTGTCAGGACATCATGGCCGTCTTCGGCAAGCTGGTGAAGTTCGCCGCCGGCACCTCGATGCAGCTTTTGATCGTGAACAGTAACTGCGTCGTTGGAAAAGGTTTTCCCGGACGACGCTGGTGATGCCGATGGCTTCCTGGCCATGGATTCCTCCAATTGTAAAGAGACATAAGGGAAGGCCGTCCGACAGGACGGCCTTTCAGCTGGGCTTTCTAGCCTCAAGCGGCCTTTGTGCCCTTGGCGTTTGCCGATGCCTTTGCAAGCGCAGTCAGCTTCTTGTCCGTGGCTTCCTCCTCCTGCAGGCTTGCCTGCAAAAGAGGCACCGCGTCGTTCAGGCCAAGCTGGCCGGCCCAGGCGATCAGCGTCCCGTACCGGGCAATTTCATAATGTTCGACGGCTTGCGCCGAGGAAATGAGGCCAGCATCAAGGGCAGGCGAGCCCTTGAACTCTTCCATGATCTCTTCGCCTTCTGCGATAATGCCCTGGATGGCCTCGCAGGTCTTGCCCCGTGCAGGCTTGCCGAGGATCTCGAACACCTGCTCGAGGCGTTCGATCTGCCCCTGCGTTTCGTCACGATGCTGCAGGAAGCCTGCCTTGCCTTCCTGCGATTGCGCTGCGCGGGCCATCTTCGGGAGTGCCTTCAGGATCTGCTTTTCCGCAAAATAGATGTCCTTGAGCGTGTCGAGAAAAAGATCGTCGAGGGTTTTGGTGGCTGCCATGATGGGTCCTTTCTCGCTATTGGTAGCGCCTCTAAACCTTGATGCAGGCCAAATGTTCCACTTCGGCCCCTCTCGGCTTCGAAAATGATCTGCCCAACGCAGCTGAACGAGTCCCCACAAAGACTGCCGACGCGTGCGCGACCGCTTGCCCTGGATGAGCACAACATCGATGAATTTTGAAGATCTTCGCTCGGGTGGTGCGACCTGGAAGGGAAAAAACATACGGTGCTAATGCGTTGCGAGGCTCATGAGTCGCTCATATTCATGCTCCGCCGGCCCATAAATCTCGCCGGCGACGTTTTTCAGCCCTTTGCGGTTGATTATCTCGACCCGGCTTCGGTTCGATCTTATCAGCCTCTCACCTTCGAGAAGATGCAGGGCATCTGTCACCGAGGAGCGCCTGACACCCAGCATGACTGCAAGATAATCATGCGTCAGGTTGAACGGATTTTGATCGATCCGGTCCTGTACCATCAACAGCCATCGCGCAAGCCTTTGACGAATACCCGATCGTCCATTCGCCAGGGCCGTATAACTTACCTGAATGGCAACTGTTCGCGCAAACCTCAAGGCGAGACATCGAAGCATCGGATGTGCAGCCAGGGCCTTTTCAAACACATCAGCCGAGGCCGCCAACGACAGTCCCTCGATCTGATTGATCAGCTCGAAAGGTGTCTGCACATCCCCTTCCACTATGCCAAATCCCGTCATCCCCTCACGGCCGATCAAGCCTGTTTCGATCCGAGTGCCATCATGCCCGATGGCGATCAAAGACGCGACGCATTCGAGCGGGAAGTACACACGATTCACAGTCTGGCCCTGCACCTCCATGAGGGCGCCTCGAGGGAGGTAAACCTTGTGCAGAGCTGGGGTAAGGGAATCCACCACATCTTGCGGAAGCCTGCTAAGCAAGCCATTGCGATTGATATCTTCCGGCGCGATGCTTTCGACGTACAAGGCACGCATGAGAGCTGCTGCAACGGCCTCCTCATCGAGTGGTTTTCTAAGGAGAATCTTGTCCGCATGACGTGCAGGGACGATGCGTGGTTCATAGCCACTTGCAAAAATGAAGGGAAGCCCGCGTCTTTCCAGTTCATCGGCAACAGAAAAGACGACGTCGCCCCCGAGGTTGATGTCGAGGATTCCCGCTTCGATTTGGGCTTCCGAGTGCAGATGCGCAAATGCATTGTCGACGTTGGCTGCGGGGCCGACGACGGACAGGCCGCGAGCGGATAACTGGGCAGCAAGCTCGGTCGCTGCGAAATAATCGTCCTCAACAAGAAGAACACGCTTCCCTCGCAAATCATTGACCATGGTCGCCTCTCCAGACTAGAAAACAGATAAAATCCTGTCTTGCGGCGGCGAATAACAACAGCCCTCTCGCCTATAAGAATTTGGCCGACGATCGCACGGCAACACCTCTCGCTTCAGAGCGAATTTATCGTCGGAAGCAGGGTCTCCACCTCCTCACCGTGTTTGGCGGGAAGAGGGGAGATTTCCCGGTCCCAAAAGGCAGCTGCTTTGCTGGGCTCGTCCTTCATTGTCTGATGCCGACGACGTTGTCATCGATCTTGGCGCGCCGCGTGCCGCCGAGTTCCAGATATCTCTTTGCAAGTCGCGCTGCCTGCGTCTCAAGGTCGTTCATACTGGAAGTCTCCATTATGATCCTGATGGGGCAACATGAAAAGCCGTCAAAAGGTTCCGGCCGAAGGCGCATTGGGGTCCATGCGGCAGTCGGAGGAAGCTCGCATTCGCCCGAAGAAGAGCGCAAGTTGCAGGTGGCGCGTCGGGCAGAGCAGCTCAAGCAAAAGCGCAGAAAAGCACTGGGTAAGATCGAGGCTTTGCAGGCCGAGATCGAGGCCGATTAATCCGAATTGAATTCAGTTGTCGAAGCGGAACGATCTTTCCTCGATCAAGCCGCGGCTGGCCAAGCAGCGATGGAAAAGAGCCGCCGTGCGGCGGAGTGACGATGGAAACTGTGACCGACGAGACAGGCGCCCTAAGAAGCTGGTTCTCTATGTGGCAGGAGAGACGCCTAAATCCCTCGCCCCATTCAAAATCTCGAAAGAATCTGCTCCGAGAGCTTGCCGGGCAAATACGTCGTCGACGTCGTTGATCTCAGGAAGGCGCCTCAGCTTGCCAGAGAACATGGTATTGTCGCCATTCCAACACTCGTCAGAGAGCTGCCGACGCCGATCCGCAAGATCGTAGGTGACCTCTCCAACGCGGAAAAAGTTCTCGTCAATCTGCAGGTTGGCGAATGACGGCGCCTTCAGCCTGTCTGGCGGCGATCCCATTGGCGCCTCCTTCGATACTGCATTTGCGCTCGATTTCCGAGGTGCGACCGGCCTGATGCAGGGTGAGATTTTCTCGACGTTGTGGCCGACAGGCAATACAGGCATTGAGGCATTAGCGCCGCGAAGCCGGGGCGGCAAAGGCGTTCTCGTAAGTGCGGCTCCTCTGGTCGTGGGCGAGGGCAAAATTGCGGGAGTCGTCGTGACGCTTGTTGATCTCTCAGGTCGAAAGGCGGCAATCGGGTGAAGAATATGCCTGCTCTTGTCGTCTCCATTTCGAGCAGGACCGCCTCGGCGGGGCGACCCTTTACTTTCAGGAAGCGGCCTTCGCTTGTGAATCAGATTGCCGGCCGAAGATATCGTTAGTCCTTAGCCGCTTCTGCGGAGCTCGGGAGGCGCTCGGTATTGATGCCGAGCCAGGCTCGATTAACGATTTCATTTGCAGCCGTCGCCATGATCCTGCCGAAGTCCTGATGAAGCATTGATGCTTAAGGAGGCAAACATGGCTGGGATTGAAGACGAATACGTCGAAATTACCACGCGGCTGCGGGCGGTACGGTCATTCTGTGACTTTCTGGCGCATGGCGGCACCGTGCGTGTTGCCGCTGCGGATGCCTCTCCCTTTATCGATATTACTGAGGACCTACTCCGTCGCAAACGCGATGAGGCAGAAAAGCTTGCCAGCATCAGGCAGCAGCGCTTCCCCGAGCATGCTGAGGAGGATGCCGCTCCGCCGCTCTACGATCATCACTGAAACTCGACTTTGATGCCGCAAGGGTCATCATATGAAACTCAGGGCGGTCACTGATCATTCTGTGGTTGCCGTCGGCGGGGGCAGATTGATCCGCTGGCTTTCGTCGGAGCCTTCGGGAATAGCTTCCTCGCTCTGGCGGGTGTAAGCTCTCCCGGCCTCCTCTGTTCTGCGAAGGGAGGGCTCGTCCTCTGTTTGAATCTCGTCGGTATTCAGATAATTCTTCCGCTCGCTCATCCCTTCACTCCCGGTTGGATCGCTGGGGCGCGGGAATGTGATCCCTTGTATCCGCCCGCCCGGTTTCAGGGTCCGCTTCCGTCACGCCATCGCCTGCTTGCCGACTATTGCCCATGTTGACGGGTGGCTGCCGCTGCTCATCGACATTGACATTCGGAAGTTCGTCGTCCTGGGTCTCCTCGTTGATCGATTTGGGCGGCACCTTTGCCGATTCCGGGATCGGTTTGTTAGATATGCCAAGTACTCAACTCGCATCATCGACTTCTGTTCCCGAGGCGGGAGGAAACCAGATAGGCCGAGGACAGATGGGTAGGGGCGCACAATCCATTTGCAATAGATGCTGCGGCACTTGATGCCGACATACGCGAATCTCGAAGCCGGATAGAGGGAAATCGGCCACCGGCTGCGCGACCGGTCTATGAATACGCCTTGTGACCAAGCAGCTTGAGATCGGCGTCGACTTCCACCAACACTCCTTCGCGCCGGTAGTGGGTGGAGACTTTGCCAAAAGCTCCGAGGCTCGACGAAATCAAGCGACTCCCGAAGCCCTTTCGAGCGGGCTCGGCCACGTCTGGTCCACCACTTTCAGCCCAGCAAAAGTGCAGCCGATCAGTGCCGGACTCGTTGGTAACGGCCCATTTCACATCGACAACGCCGCTCTCTCCTGACAACGATCCGTACTTTCTTGCATTGGTTCCCAGTTCGTGGAGGACCAGCGCAAAGGAAAGCGCTGCCTGTGGCCCGACCTCCACAGTTGGACCATGCATGTGAAAGCGGTTGGATGCCTCCAGCCCCAGGCTCGTCGCGGTGGCCTCGACAATCGCCGCCAGGGTTGTTCCGGCCCAGTCCCGCTGCAGCAGAATATCGTGGGCCTTGGAATAGGCGAATAGCCGCGATGAAATACTTGACGCAGCCTCCTTCAACGAGGTGGCATTGCGAAAAGACTGCGTCGCGATCGCCTGGACCACGGTCAGGGTATTTTTCATACGATGGTTGAGTTCGTGCATGAGGACGCGCTGGCGCTCTTCGATTTCACGGTGATCGGTGCGATCGCGCAGGATCTTGAGGAAGCCTTCGACGCTACCATCATCAGATTTGAGCGCCATCATCCTTCCGGATGCAAAGAACTGGCTTTTATCCTTCCTCAAATGCCATCTCTCGTCGTCACCGACGCCCTTGTCCAAAGCCGCCGCCATCTCCCGTTGCGGAACTCCAGCAAGCCTATCCTCCTCCGTAAAGATCATGGAGACGGGTTGGCCAAGCGCCTCTTCGCAGGGCCAGCCAAGGATGCGGTTTGCTCCTTCGTTCCAGCTCGTTATTCTTCCATCGAGGTCCAGGGACAGGATGGCATAATCGACGGCGCTTTGCAGGATAGCGTCAAGAAAACGCTCTCGTGCAGTGCTGTTTTGTATCGTGCTCTCGTTCATGCCAATCTTTGCGCTTCAGCTGTGATCTTAAGTGCGATATGGCGCGCTAGGCCATGTCAAGCAAGACCGCGCATGGCGACGTGTTAGCGGTTGTCTGCAGCTTTTAGCAATCCCTGAAGACTGCGTTTAGGTTTGGTGGCGGCCCTCGGTGAATTCCTCGACAATCTTTGCGCAGAACGCGGGAAGATCATCAGGCTTCCGGCTTGTCACAAGGCCGGCATCAACAACTACTTGTTCATCAACCCAGGTGCCGCCGGCATTTTCGATATCGGTTCGAATGGAGCTGAAAGAAGTAACCTTTCTTCCTTCGAGAACGCCGGCTTCTACCAGCAGCCACGGGCCATGGCATATGACACCAACCGGCTTTCGTTGCTCAAAAAAGGAACGGACGAAGGAGATCACGGCCTTGTCCGCCCTTAGCCTGTCCGCACCAACGCATCCGCCGGGAATGACCAGACCATCAAAATCGCCGGCGGAAACGTCCTCGACCCTGGCATTGACCATGTAGCTGTTTCCAGGGTCGAGATCGTGATTGTTTGTCTTCGCTTCCCCCGTCGCGATGCCGACCACTGTGACATTGGCACCTGCAGCTGCAACAGCTTCCTTCGGCTTTGCAAATTCCGGCTCCTCAGTACCGCGCGGTGCAATCAGAATGGCGATCTTCTTTCCAGAAAGTGTCATTGATCGTTCTCCATCTTATGAGCGGGAAAGATTTGCCTTAACTGGTCGCGGCTCGCGAAGTTCCACCTCAAGCGGCAGTCGGAGAAAAATTGCCGCATGCGATCGTCAGTCCTGCTTGTCTTGTGCCTTCGCTTTTCGGGTAAACATTCGCGCCACCGACAAAAAGGATCCAACGAGATTGGCCAATGCGCTTATCCTGGCTTTGCGATTGCCTTCTTGAGTCTCTCGAGGATTCGTTCATCCATGAAGGGCTTTCCGATGACGTCTACCGCCCGCTCGCGGCCATAGCCCACCTTATCAGGGGGCTTGCCGTCAGGATGACCTTGATCCCAAACCGGTCTGTGAGGCGTCTGCAAGTTGACTGCCGTTATTCCCATCCGCCAGCCCAGATCGACAAAGGCGGCTTCCGCGGATGGCGCGTAGGCCAATGCTTCTTCCACTGTAGAGAGGCCCGATCGCCGGCTCCTACTTAATTCGCTCCGGCTCAAGGCCCACAAGAGCCTCGTCCTCTGCGATCATTATGTTTACCTTCATGAGTCAAGGCACGGAACAGTTGATCTAGCACGACGCAGCAACGGTACGCTGGCTGACTTGAGGTCTAAAAGGGCCTTGTGCCGCTGTTGTTGTTATCCCAATCTGACGTCGAACCTTTACGTCCTGACAAATCTTGATGACATCGTCTCTGGTCACATATGTTAAGATTGCGAGAAAGGCGAGATTATCTCGTTCAGCTTTTCCCTGTCGGTGCTCCAGCCGCCAACGTCTCTTGTCGTTCGGCTGCGGAACTCCAGATAGCAGAGGAAACATTCGCAATGCGATCGACTGCCGAGGATTCATGACGGCCAAGTTTACTGCGCTTACTGCAAGTTCTGTTGATGATCGATATCGCATTCTGGTCGATTCAATCACTGATTACGCGATCTATCTCCTAGACCTGGACGGCTATGTCGCGAGTTGGAATGCAGGCGCCAATCGATTCAAGGGCTATACGGAAGCTGAAATCGTCGGTGAGCATTTTTCGAGGTTCTATACTCCCGAAGACCGTGCGGCTGGAGTCCCGGCCCGGGCGTTGCATACGGCTGCGACCGAGGGAAGGTTCGAAGCCGAGAGCTGGCATGTTCGCAAGGACGGCTCTCGGTTTAGGGCACATGTCGTCATTGACGCCATTCATGACCCAAAGGGAAATATCGCGGGCTTCGCCAAAATCACAAGAGATCTGTCGGAACGTAGGAAAGCCGAACAGGAGCTCAAGAAAAGTGAGGAACAGTTCAGGATCCTCGTGCAGGGTGTGGTTGATTACGCAATCTACATGCTGACGCCGGACGGTTATGTATCGAGCTGGAATCTTGGAGCGCAGCGTATCAAGGGATACACACCTGCCGAGATCATAGGACAGCATTTCTCTCGCTTTTACAGCGAGGAGGACAAGGCAAATGACATGCCAGCCCAGGCGCTCAAGATTGCCGAGCGGGAGGGGCGTTTCGAGCGGGAAGGATGGAGGGTCCGCAAGGATGGAACGAAGTTCTGGGCCAACGTCATCATCGACGCGATCTTAGACGATGACGGCACTCTGATTGGCTTTGCCAAGATAACACGAGACATAACGGAAAAGCGTCAGAGCCAGGAGGAACTCGAACGAGCGCAGCAGCAATTGTTTCAGGCGCAAAAAATGGAAGCTGTCGGCCAATTGACCGGTGGGATGGCGCACGACTTCAACAATTTGCTGATGGCCATTCTTGCAAGTCTGGAGATTGCCGAAAAAAAGGTGGCCAGGGGCGAGGACGTCACCAAGCTTATCAGAAATGCGATCCAAGCCGCCAAACGTGGCGCGTCGCTGACACAACGCCTCCTGGCTTTCTCACGCAAGCAGGAGTTGACCCTTGAACCTGTCGACCTTCAGGAGCTTGTGCGAGGCATGGCCGAGATGTTGCAGCGCTCAATCGGTCCAGCGGTCGAAATAACACTGAACTTTCCCTTGGCGCTCCCACCGGTTCTTTCCGACGCCAACCAGTTGGAAAGTGCTCTGGTCAACCTGGCGGTCAATGCGCGGGACGCAATGCCGAATGGTGGCTTGATTACGATATCGGCTAAGACCTACGAAATTGCCTCAAATAGTACAGACGATCTCGGGCCTGGCAGTTATGTGTGCCTTTCGGTCAGCGATCAGGGCGAGGGCATGGACATCGAAACGCTTGAGAGCGCGACAGTCCCCTTCTTCACGACAAAGGGCGTCGGCAAGGGGACGGGCCTGGGGCTTCCCATGGTTCAGGGTTTCATGGGCCAGACCGGTGGCAAGCTCGAGTTGCGGTCCACGAAAGGCGAAGGAACTGCGGCCGAACTTTGGTTGCCAGTTGCCCACCGCATTGTGCTAGCAGAAGCGATCGCGAATGAGGATGAGGCAAGGCCGAATCTTGAACAAAGCTTGAACATTCTCGTCGTGGATGATGACCCGCTTGTCCTAACGAACATCGCCCTTATGATCGAGGACCTCGGCCATTTCGCGGTCCAGGCGACATCCCCTGAGGAGGCTTTGAAAATTTTCTCCAGCGAGGCCAGTTTTGATCTCATCCTCACTGACCATGCAATGCCGAAGATGACCGGCTCGGAACTGGCAGCACAGATTCGCAAGACCGACAAAAACACTCCGATCATCCTTGCGACAGGCTACGCCGACTTGCCGCAATTTTCTGATGCGACCTCTTCGCTCTGCAGGCTTGCGAAACCTTTTTCGCAGGTTCAACTTAAGGAGGCTATCGCCCAGGCAGTCGCAGCCGCCGGCTAGGGACTGGCCGTTACAGGCGGCGGCAGGAGGGCGACCAGGTCCTCGTGCCTGTAGGGCTTGGGAATGAACGAGACGCCTGAATCAAGTTGCGCATTTGCCAGCCGCACCAGTCCGGACGTAATAATAACCCTGGTCCGCGGCCACGCACTTCGTACGCGGTCCGACAAGCCGAGGCCATCTACCGATCCGGGCATGTTAACGTCCGTCACGACGGCTTCAACATGCCTGGTGCCAAGCAACACGAGCGCTTCGTCCGCATTGGAAGCTTCCATCGTTTCATAGCCAGCCTCCGCTAGCGCATCGATTGTCGCAAACCTGATAAGCGGCTCGTCTTCCACCACGAGAACCACAGTCGGATGAGGCTCGATCTCATCAGCCGGACCATCAGCTAGCAGGGAACGTTCGTAGATATCTCTTTCGGCGACCGCTTGTGTCCAGTGCTCCCGGTCATGCCCCATGAGGCAGCCGTTCATTTGCCAGATAGTGTACGCACGTTGCCTAATCCATTGATCGCGATCATCAGCCATGAAAGCCTCCCGATTGAACCGGAAACTCCGGGCACCGAATGCGGTTCCCCAAAAAGAGTACCGAAGCGCTGATAACCGAAGGATGGGTTGATACCGCGCGTTGCTCGGCAGCAATAGCATCAAGCCAACGCTCTTCGTTGTTTGTGGCGGACCCGACCTGATTTCGTAAAATGCCCGTGCAATCGATAACAGCGTGCGCCCGACGAAGGGAGCTCGCGGGTAACGCGATACGGAAACTATGTTGCCGGATCAAATTCGATGTCGGCGCGGGTAAAAGCAAACGCTTGTCCGCATTATCCTGGCCGTTAAGTTTTAGAATGCTTTGTAATGCCGCCTTACGAGTTGGCGTCGCCTGACCGCTCCGTCCCAGGTGCAAACCGAGGCGATTTGTAGATATCAGGCCAGGCGCCCGCCCATAACCTCAGATGAACTCGCTTGTTCCAATCAGGTCAAACTGCACGTTTCTGTCGAGCGCTTCAGGTGGGCAAGCAGCCGATTGCGACCTTCGTCTTTCGATCAGTTCGAAGGCCGCCCTCGTTTTTTTACCCCCCCGAGATGGTTCCTGTTGCAAAATCAGCATTCGTCTTGTCGATGTCCTCCAGGATTAGACGAATTTCACGGACTGGCTTTTGCTGATCATCAAAGATTTCCACGGAAAGCATGTTGTATTGACCGCCCGGCAATCCGTCAGCCGCCATCTGTGCAAGTGCAGTCCTTCCTTCCTCCGCAGCAGCTTCGATGTCTTCGAAATCGAACGCCATCATAGTTGGTTGCAGGCCCTCATGATCAAGCAGTTGAAAATAGAATTTTGGCACTGGGCAACCTCCTGTGTTCCGATCACCAGATCTTTCATCGGGCTTCAACGCTGGTTTGGACGAAAGGTTGAGTAATGGGGGGAAAATTTTTCCGGCCGGACAATTGAACCCGGAGCAGAGGCCGGGATCAGCAACATCCTAGCCGGAACCAAAATCGATGAGCGGAGTTGGGCGCGGCAGGACGTCTGGCATTCTTCCTAGCCCGGTCCATGACGAGGTCCGCACTGAAACTGCCTGGAACGAAGATGAATGGTTCGGCAACAATAAGAAGGCGCGCAGCCGGTCAGGTGCGGTGGTCGACAGTGCTGATCGCTTTTGCAGTGCTGACAGCAGCCGTTTTCGCTGCGGTCTTGACGTGGCATCTGACCCGCGCCGTTCCTTCGTTTTCTCCAGGCGATGGACGGTTGGAAGGAGGTGATCCGAAACGTGGGGCTTTCGTCTTTGCCGCAAGTGACTGTGCATCCTGCCATGCAACACCAGGGCAATCTGACAGATTGAAACTTGGCGGCGGATTGGCGTTGGCATCCCCCTTCGGTACCTTCCGCGTGCCTAATATTTCCACCGACCCCTCTGACGGGATAGGAGCCTGGTCCGCCCCCGACATTGCCAACGCCTTGATATCTGGTGTGTCGCCCGACCGTCAGCACTATTATCCTGCCTTTCCCTATCCAAGCTATACGGGTATGAGCCTTACCGACCTGCGCGACCTTGTCGCCTATCTCAAGAGCCTGCCGGCGGTGCCCGGACGTCCACCCCCGCACGATTTGCCTTGGCTCCTCCGGTTCCGCCCGGCCCTTGCCTTCTGGAAAATGCTATTTTTTCGCGAGCGGAGCTCCGAGGCGACCTTGACGGGTGAGCCGGTCCACGATCGGGGCGGGTACCTTGTCGAGACGCTCGGCCATTGTGCGGATTGCCACTCGACACGGAACATCCTCGGGGCAGTTAAATCCGCGACTCGTTTTGCCGGTGGGCCCGATCCTGAGGGAACCGGCTTCGTGCCGAATATCACACCGAGCCGGATCGGTGCCTGGTCAGAGGATGACATGGTAAGGATGCTTTCAACGGGTGAAACACCCGGTCATGGCCGCGTTGGATCTTCGATGGCCGACGTTGTCATGAACACCTCGCAACTACCGGAAGACGACCGGCGGGCAATCGCACGCTATGTCAAGGCGCTTCCGCCACGCGAGACACCGCCGCCCTGATCAATGTGCGTAAAGATATGCAGCAAGATGGCGGGCCTCTGCCTCGGTAACACCTGTTGCTGGCATTGCGGAGTTTTTTGAGAAACGCTGGGGCAATACGATCCAGGCAGTCAGATTTTCGGGGGTGTTGTTGGCAACGCCGCCGATATAGACCCGTTGCGAAAACTGGTTCAAAGGACCACCGACCTTGCCATCCGCTCCGGCGATGCCGGGAATGGTGTGGCACCCGCTACACCCGTAACGGCGGAAAATTGGTGGCGCCAGTGCTAGATTCCCATCTGCAAGGGCCTCGGCTATCGCCTGTCGCCTTGCCTGTTCTTTGAACGAACTGGTCACGCTAGCAGCAAGGACAAGCAAGCCAGCCGCAAATGCGCCAGTAGCAATCCTAAGCGATGTGGAACCGAGGACCATCTCTGCCTCCCTTGCTTGCTCCCTCGATTAACAGCGTAATCATCAAGAGAGCGGCACCAGCATAGATCAGGCCTCCGGGAACCCACATGATGATGCCTGCGAGCTGCTGATCTTCCAGGGGCGTCATGCCCCATTCACCGGCGTATCGCGTCTGGGCGACGAAAAGCACATTTGGAGCAAAGGCGAGCAATGCACCCAGCACGGACGTATGCATCATGGTAACGAAAAGATGCCAGGCGGCAGTTCCGCGCGACGAAACCCAGATGACGGACCACCAGAACAACAGCCCGCTCAGGAAGAAACTGACATGCTGCAGCCGGTGGACCAGGATATTAGAAACAGTAGCATCAAACAAAACCGGTGCGTGCCAGCCCCAGATCGCCATGGCGTGGAGCAAGGTTGCGACAAGCGGGATGGTCAAAATGGACCACATTGTTCGAGGAAGAGGGCCGCTCAGACCTCGCCCCAGAATCTGTCGAATCTTGCGCGGCATGCCCCAGAGGATGACGCCGATCGGCTTGGCGAGGACGAGGAGTGGCGCTGCCACGGCCATGACAAGCTCGTGCTCGATCATGTGCATCACAAAGAGATGCTCGCCAAGTTCGTGCAAGGGCGATAGCAGCGCCAAGACCAGCACTGCAAGACCACACCAGAAGAGCGTCGGGGATAGCAACTTTCTGTCCGGCCCATGCCTGCGTCTGATGAGGGCCATGGAACCTGCGCCGTAGAGCAGGGCAATCGTGATAAGTGGTGTCATTATCCACGGATCGTACGTCCATCCCACGCTGTCATGACGATTCGCGCCATGCGCCAGGGCAGGTGCTACGGCCAGGAGAAGACAGATGAACGTCAGTGCAGGCATGGATCCAACAGCGCAGAGGCTGCTCCCTGCAGGAGTACTGCGAAAACGAAGCCGACAGCCAACAAAGCTTCAAGTCTTGCCACGAACAGGCCGGTGCGCGATATCGGCCGTCTCGATTGCAAAATTGCGGCCGAAATAATCGAACAGCTGGCGACCACCAACGACGCAATCAACGTCCATCGGAGGCCATATGTGCAGTCCTTGTAGGGAAGCACCAGGCCAAGTTGCATATTCACCGCCCAGAGCAGAGGTGCCAGAACCCCCAGGCTATGGCGCAGGACGAATATGATCATAGCCGCGGTACCCAGTAGATGCAGGCGTAAATCGGCAGCCACGTGAGGACAACGAAGTTCCAGTAAAGGGAATTGTCCTGAACATCGCCGTAACGGCGGGTATTGTCCCCATGACGGGAAAACATCAGGCAGGTGAGGACGATCGTATCGACGAGATCGGTGAGAATATGCGTTGTGTGTAACCCAAGCAAAACCCAGACGATCGAGCCGTAGGCGTTCTTGTCCCAGTTGATATGAAGGGCCATGAATTCGAAAGCACGGAAGACAAGCGGCGCAATGCCGAAGACTATCATCACCAAGAGACCAATCTGAACACGTCGCAACCGCCTGCTCTCGGCCCAGCGCGAGACCAGCACATTGGGAATCACGCTGATAACAAGAACGACGGTAAGCCAGGTGCCTGCCCAAAGATCCGGCGGCGGCGCGCCTATCGGCCAATGTGGAGCGAGGCTCATCAGGTAGAGATAGACAGCAATTGCCAGGGCAAAGCCGCTGCCCTCAATCAGCATGAACGCACAGGTTCCCCACCATGTCGGACTGGCCATCCCCATGGCGTGCAACGGTAGTCTCGACGTCTCCAGGACGATGCGCTCCTTCATGACTCATCCTCCGGCGAGCCCTTCGGCCAAAACCACGCGATCAAGGCGAGCGCAACGGGAATGGCACCCCAGACCACGGCCCACGGCGAGAATATTGACCATACGAACAGGATCGATGTCGCAATCGACGCCAGAAACGGCCATATCGAATTCCGTGGTGAAGACTCCCTTGACTGCGGCAGAGCCTCAACCACGCTTGTGATGAGAAGTTCCCGCCGATCAGTGCGCAGTCCAGCCGCAACCGTGAGCTCACCGTCATTGTCCAGAAGTGGGGTCAGGCTGCTGACCACCGGAATGCGGCGAAAATTGTAGGCCGGTGGCGGAGAGGTTGTTGCCCATTCGAGCGTCGATGCACCCCAGGGATTGGATCCCGCCGGACGGCCATGTCGCCAACTGCGCAGGGCGTCGATCAGGAAGAGCAGGAAGCCGGTGGCAAGAATGAGAGAACTAAGACTTACAAAAAGGTTCAAACCCGCCCACGGCAATTCCGGTTGGTAGGTGTAGACGCGGCGGGGCATACCCGCGAGGCCGAGAATATGCATAGGGAAAAATGTCAGGTGAAAGCCGACGAAGATCAGCCCGAAGACCCACCGGCCAAGCCTTTCACTCATCATCCGGCCGCAAATCTTGGGATACCAGTAGTAAACCGCCCCGAGCAGCGGAAAGACCGCCCCGCCAACGAGGACATAGTGGAAATGAGCCACGACGAAATAGGTGTCGTGAACCTGCGTATCGAACGGGACGGAAGCAACCATGACACCTGTCAGGCCGCCCATGACGAAGGTTACGATGAACCCTAGCACGAACAGAACCGGCGTTTTGAAAACTGGTCTGCCGGCCCACAAAGTCGCCAGCCAGCAGAAGATCTGGACACCGGCGGGCAATGCAATCGCCATGCTTGATGCCGTAAAAAAGCTTTCCCCGACCCTTGGAAGGCCGACAACGAACATGTGGTGCACCCAAAGACCGAAAGACAGGATTCCTGTTGCGACCAACGCGCTGACAAGGGCGAGGTAGCCGAAGAGCGGTCTTCCCACGAAAGTCGGCAGGATGGTGGAGACCATGCCGACCGCCGGAATAAATATGATGTAAACTTCAGGATGCCCGAAGAACCAGAACAGGTGTTGCCACAAAAGCGCGTCGCCGCCTTTTGCGGGGTTGTAGAACTGGGTGCCGACAAGTCGGTCGAGAATCAATGTCGAGCTTGCGAACATGATCGCCGGCATCGCCAAGATGACAAGGAAGGACATGACCAGCATTGCCCAGACCAGGACGGGAATCCGGTCAAGTGACATGCCGGGCGCTCTCTGCTTGAAGACCGTCACCACGATCTCAACTGCCACGGCAAGTGCTGCAACTTCCGTGAATGTGATCATCTGCGCCCAGAGATCGGCACGCTTTCCAGGACTGTACTGAGGACCTGCGAGAGGAACGTAGGCAAACCAGCCCACGTCAGGCGCCGTATCCAGCGCGAAAGACAGCCACAACAGAATGCCGCCGAACAGGAACACCCAATAGGAATAGGCATTCAACCTCGGAAACGCGATGTTGCGGGTTCCAACCATCAGCGGGACAAGATAGATCGCCACCGCCTCCATGACCGGAACCGCAAACAGGAACATCATGTTGGTTCCGTGCATCGTGAAGATCTGGTTGTATCGGTCGGGTCCAATGAAGCGTGCCTCCGGCCTCGACAGTTGCAGCCGCATGGCCAGTGCAAGAAGTCCCCCGAGGAACAGGAACACGAAGGCCGTGGCAAGGTAGCGGCGCGCAATGATCTTGTGATCCACGGTCGCAAATATTCCCCAAAAACCAGTAGGCGTCTCCCAGGTTTTGGCAAGGCGCGCTTCCAGTACGACGTCATCAAGGTCAGTGTCCAGCAGAGGCCGCGATGACTCCTTACCCATCATTTGAGCCCCTCCAGATATGCGGACACCTGTCGCAACTCATCGCTCGTCAGGGGTACGAGCGGCATGTTATTTCCTGGCTTCAATGTCTGAGGATCGGCGATCCATGCAGCGAGCGAACCCCGCGTCGTTTCAAGAAGACCGGCGCCAATCATTTGTCGGGCGCCTACATGTGTAAGGTCAGGTCCAGATGTCCCCACCGCGGGTGTTCCCCGGATGGTGTGGCAGGCAGCACATTGTCTGGCAGTAAACACGTCCTTGCCAGCCAATGCTTCGTCGCTCGTGGGCTCCCTGGCAGGCGCTGCCTGTGACATCCTCCATCGCTCATAGTCGGCCTTTTCCTCAGCGATCACCATCAACGCCATGTGACTGTGCTGCAGGCCACAGAATTCCGCGCACTGTCCGCGATAGATGCCTGGCCTGTCGGCTCGCATCGTCAGGATGTTTTTTCGTCCCGGGATCAAATCCAGCTTTCCGGCAAGGCTCGGAACCCAAAACGAGTGGATTACATCGATCGACTCCAGCTCCAGGCGAACGTCCCGGCCAACCGGGATATGGAGTTCGTTGGCAGTCTGGAACAGCGCCTGGTTCTGGTCTTGCTTGTATACGAACTGCCACCACCATTGCTGACCCTTGACCGTGACCACCACAGCATCGTCGGCGGCGCTGTTCAGCAATCGAGTGGTGTAGAAGCTGATCATCGTCAACCCTGCAACGATGATGACGGTTGCTATTGCCGCCGATTGGACGCCAACAGTCATTTTTCTCTTGGTAACCTCGTCATCGCGAACCTCTCTCCGCCGAGCAACAGCCCAAACAAGGAACCCCGACACCAGCAGCCAGATTATTGCGCAGGCGATTACCATGATCACGATCAGTTGCTTCAACGCGACTGCCGATTGGCCATGAACGTCAAGCGCAGACTGATTGCCGCTGCAACCGGCAACCGAGACAACGAGCACTGCGATGATGAGAGCTTTGATCACCGTGAAGGTCCCTGATCTGGCCGGGGCAACACCGGACCCTCATTGAAGAGAATGGCGGCTGGCGCGCGGTTTTCCGCCGGCCGGTCAGTCTTGTCATCATTGCGGCTTGGCGCTTTTGAGCTCGTGGAATAGGCGCCGACCGACTTCACGTAGCCGGCAAGCTGCCATATTTCATCGATCGTCATCTCGTCCTTGAACGCCGGCATGCCGTGAGGCCGCCCGTCTCGGATGGAGGCAACGATCGAGACCATGGAGGGACCGTAAAGCCACCATCCGTCGAGGAACGAGGGGCCGGTCTTTCCCGTGCCATCCCCATGGCATTGCGAGCAACCGAACCAGGCGTAAAGTCGTTTGCCCTGGCTAAGATCAAATGCCGTACTTTCGTACGGCTTGCCCATAGCGAAATAGACCTCCGCAGGTGTGCCGCTGATGGCGTTCGGCATTAGCCGGAACTGCTCCAAGGCTGCCGCGATGGGCGGATCGACGCGAAATTGTCGGGGTTGCCGGGCCCAGCCGATGAAAACGGCTATGAAGAACAGACAGATGCCTGCCAAACCAACAGCTAGCTTCACGGATTTTGCGCTCGTCATGGCGGCACCACCTAAAACCGGGACTATTCGACCGGTGTTGCCTGCGACCGATTGAGCCGGACTGGCAACAACTTGTAGGAGGGTGTCTTGGCCTTCGGATCGTGATGGGACAGGGGGAAAAGCGGGTTTGCTTCCGGATAATAGGACGCGCAACAGCCCGCGGGAATGTCATATTCGACAAGACGAAACCCACGTACCCGGCGTTGTCGGCTGGGATCGATTGCAGTCGTCAGGTCAACAATATCTCCAGGCGCGAATCCGAGCCGCGTGATGTCCAACTTGTTTGCAAAAATCACCTGCCGGGTTCCGTCTATGCCGCGGAACCTGTCGCTGTAGCCATATATCGTCGTGTTGAACTGGTCGTTAGATCGCAGCGTGGCCAGGTTCAGGACGTCGTCACCGAGGCTTTCAGCGTCGAACTGTGGAAAAAGTTGTCCAGGGGTGATGAAGTTTGCCTTCCTATTCGGCGTGACCCATTTGCGTTCTCGGGCGGGCACGGGGCGGGGGAACCCGCCGGGCTGAAACATCCGTTTGTTGAAATCCTTGAACGTTTCAGGATATGTCGCCTCGATGGCATCGCGGATCATCGAGTAGTCTCCAACCCACTCATCCCATGGCACCTCACCTTGGGTTAGTGTTGCCTTCGCAAGTCCGGCGATGATTGCCGGTTCCGACAGGAGACGGGGACTTGCTGGCTTGACGCGTCCACGCGAACCATGGAAGTGGGCAACGGAACTTTCTATAGAGACAGCCTGCGGACCCGTCCTTTGTTCATCAATCTCCAGACGTCCGAGGCAGGGTAGCAGATATGCCACTTCACCGTGAATAAGGTGACTGCGGTTTAGCTTCGTCGCAATCTGTACCGTGAGTCGCAACTTCCGCCAGGCGGTTTCCATCGTGACGCTATCGGGAATGGCGCGGATAAAGTTTCCGCCGAGACTGACAAAGGCCCGGCTTTTTCCCGCTAACACGGCTTCGCATACCTCGACGGTGCTGCGTCCCTTCCAACGAGGTGGTTCGAACCGGTACAGTTGGGAGAGCTTGTCGAGCGGCGCAAGATCGGGCTTTTCAGTGATTCCCACGGTTCGCTGCCCCTGAACATTTGAGTGGCCGCGCACAGCGCAGATATTTGCTCCAGGCTTTCCAATGTTGCCTCGCAGCAGTGCGAGATTGGCGACCATGTGGACGTTTTGAACACCCATCATGTGCTGCGTCAGGCCCATGCCATAGACCAGGAGAACAGCCTGAGAATTGGCATAGGTTTGCGCTGCTGTCGTCATCTGTTCGCGCGTGAGGCCAGACACTCTTTCCAGTTCCTGCCATGAGTGGGCGCGAGCAGCAGCGGCAAAGCTATCGAAACCGGCGGTATGTTCAGCGATGAAGTCATGGTCGAGGACGTGTTTCCTGTCGGCAGCGGCTTGGGATGCCGCGAAGGCGACCGCGCCGGCTTCCTCGCTGTCTGCCTTGCCGTCGGAACCTGTGGCCTTGCTGATGCCGCGCGAACTCTTGGCGTCATCGGCTTCGATGAGGGCCTTGCAGACGCCGAAAAGAGCTGCAATATCGCCACCATTCTTGACCTGGTAGTATTCGCTGGAGATGGGCGTCTCCTTGCCGGTCAGCATTTCCCCTGGCGCTTGAGGATTGATGAAACGTTCGAGGCCTGGTTCCTTCAGCAAGTTGAAGGTGACAATTTTTACCCCGCGGTGGACGGCGTCCTGCAGGTCGTGAAGAAGCCTCGGAGAAGAGGTCCCGACGTTCTGGGCGATGTAAAAAATACAGTCGCAATTTTGAAAATCAGACAAAACCGCCGTGCCGACAGAAGCGCCAATGCTCTCGGGAAGCCCGACGGAGGTGCTTTCATGGCACATATTCGATGAGTCAGGAAGATTGTTGCTGCCGTAGATGCGAGCATAAAGCTGGTACATATAGGACGCTTCCAGCGAGGCGCGTCCTGATGTGTAAAAGTCAACTTCATCCGGAGAAAGCTGCCGCAACTCACGTCCAATGTCGGTAAACGCGTCGTTCCAGTTTACGGGGACATACTTGTCCGTCAGCTCATCCCAACGCATCGGATGTGTCAAGCGACCCTGTTCTTCAAGATCGTGATCCAACCAGGTTTCGAGCTCGCTCAGCGTGTGTGTAGCAAAAAAGCTTTCATCGGCTCGCTTGCTCGTCACTTCCCAGGCTGTCGCTTTGGCGCCGTTTTCGCAAAACTCCAATGGATGCGTCTTGGCGGGTTTTGCCCAGGCGCAGCTCACGCACATGTAGCCCTCCGGCTTGTTCTGATGCCGAAGAAGGGTGGGGCCGGAAAGCGGAATGTGCTCCCTCAGCACAATTTCTGTGACGGATTTTGCCGAGCCCCAACCTCCGGCCGGACCGCTGTCAAAACCGATGCGGGGGTTTGCTTCAGGTCGTGATGTCATGGTGATGCTCTTGGTTGAATGACTTCCGGTATGATCGACACGCCTTCCCTATCCTCGATGTTGGGCCGGCGCGCCTGATATAAGGCGCCTCATGCCACTATTGTTCTGTCCTCTTTCCGCGAAGGGATGAAAAGAGCCGGGGAAAGTCGACGGATCCTAACCATTGATGATGCCTTAAGTTCCAAGGCTGCGACCCATTGTACGCTAGGTCACCAATGACGATGCTGTCATCCTTCGTACAAAACGCTCGCTCACGGAACGATCATGATCAATCTTTGTTGTGTTCCAAACAAACGAGGAAAGCAGTAATGGAATTGATTATGATGTTCGGGGCACTTGCGGTCGCGGCCTGGATGGCGGCTGGAATGACAACTGTGCTGGGGACGGCCGAGGAGATCAAACATGCTCATGCGCGGACACCGACAGATCTGCTGGCGTTTGGTCTGATCGTCACGGGTATCGTGTCTGCTGCCATGATGTGCACGATGATTATGCTTGCGTGAATTGTACGCAACTCCTCCGCTCAACCTTGCCTGTCCTATTCGACAGCGAAACTGCCGGTCAAAAACATTCGTGCGTTGCGGCGGCAAACTGTCTAGATCACTCGCAAGACCGGTTTATCGCTTGGGTTTTTTTGGCATGCCAATCCTGGGAGGCAACGGCGCCATCGCTCACCATCAACCAAGACGCGATAAGCGTCAGCCCGCTGAGCGCGTCAGCGGGCTAAGTGGATGATTGAGGAAATCACCAGAGATTAATCAAGATCGGGCCTCAAGGCTTCGACAACGATATTATACGCCTTAACCTCGCATCTGACAAATATATGGCAGCAAACGTTGGCGAGGCGATCGAGTGTTGGCAGTGGCTCATGGCATCACAGATGTCGCCTCGCCGTCTGACTTATCGCGGTCACCGACCCACTGAACAGGTTCAACGGGAAGAGGCCGGCGGGACGGCCGACATCCTGGCCCTTCCACCATTCCCCGGCCTTGTAGCCGCGCCCTGTCGACCATGCAGGTGATCTCGCATACTCGCCTGATTGGGCAACTCGCCAAAGGTCCGGTCCATCAAGCCACCCTTACCTCGTCGTTATCTGCAAAAGCGATGACCTATTCCACTCGATTCTTTAGGTTAATAGGAGCCAGCCGTCCGCGCGGCTTCTGGTCCACAGCAGAGCCCTCATCGCCTGGGGCCATTTGGAATCCTCGGCCGGGGCCCTCGTCGGCAAGGACAAGATTGTCGGCTCGCATGTCATCAACATTTCCTGCCGCATGCAATTTGGCGCCGCCGTTGTGCCTGTAACAGTGGGCCAGAAGCGTTTTCCGGGCAAAAACCCGGCGTTCGCCAACAGCCGACGGAGAAGCGTTCGCAAGCCCTGGTCCGGGTTGCAGGCGTGTCGTCACGGAAGATCCAATGCAGTCGCCAAAGGCCCGCGTCTCACCAAATTTAATCGCGGCCGGAACATTGAATTTTCTTGGGAATTCTCTGTTAAGCGGAGGTTCAAATGACCACTTTCCATTTTCGAACGACGGATCTCGATGCAACCTTGCCCGATGATGAAGGCTATGACTTTCCTGACCTGCCAGCTGCCTTGGCAGAAGCAAAACGTCTACTTGCCGAAATGGCACTCGATGGCCTGCCTGACGAGCGAGGCGCTTTGCGCGTTGAACTTCTCAACGCTGACCGGGTTGCGATCGCAACAGTGGCGCTCGAGCTACGGGTAAGCTTTACCGCTACATCGTGATACCTGTTCTCGCGTGCCGGAAGCTACGGCACGCGGGCAGCCGTCAGTGCTTTTTCATGTCTGCAGGCGGGGATGAATCTGGCACATGTGCAGTCAACGGCGTCGTCGAAGCTGTCGGCTGCAGATCGATTTTACTGCTCCACTCCATCCAGGTCACTGTTGCGATCAGAAGGACCGCGACCAGCATGATCCATGTCCAGGGGCCCCCAGGTGGCCTGGTGCGCAGGTCGGGTTCATGGCCTGTCTTGTCATTCATGTGGATGGCTCCCGTTCGGTGCACATTCAACACAAATGGACATGATTTTGTTCCTGGTGGACGCGATGCTCCCAAGCAAGTTGCTGCGACGGCGAGCAACCAACGGGCAGCTATCAATGTGCTGTGCCGCTTAGGGATTGATCGACGGGCATGACGATACCCGCATAGTGGACGGGATTGTCAAGGCGATCGCGAAAACATCGACCGAAAGCGGTGACCAGAACATAGGAACCGTCTGACCTGCGAGACCGATATTCCTGTACCGTTGGATGTTGCGCTATTATCGCGTCATTGATCTGCTTGGCTAGGGCTGGGGCGTCTTGGGGATGCACGCGATCAAGATAGCTCTGTACGGGCAATCCGTGTGCGGTCTCGTCGGGATCAAGCCCGAACAACTCGGCAAGAGCGCTGTCAGCGTAAAGCAAATTGGTATTGAGATCCCACGTAAACAAGCCCGCATCAGGCATTCGGTCACTAGAGATTTCGGTGAGAAATATTCGATCCGCGTGTGGTCCCATTGGTCCTCCCACAGAGTGATGAAAAGGAGCATGTGTGGGGCATTCCTGATATGCAAGTTGTCTTGAGTGACAGATTGTTACATCCGGAAGTTATAGCCTCCAATCATTGACGTTCACATCTGGAGATCTCGTTAGAGAGCTAGTGATGCCTTTCCTGTTTTCGCATTTGAGATGTTGCCCCTTTGAGCGGTTCGCTGTTTGACCGAGATAGTGCAACGCAAAACTCCTATAGATCAGAATTGTTGATCGACGTAATTCGCCTCTGTCTCTCCTCCAACAACACGCAAACAACCGTTGTTCCAATGCAATTCCACCCCCTAATCGTTATGCTTTTGGTCCGACGTAGCAGCGGGCCTCGCATCAGCCTTCATCCGGCCGAACTCCTTCATCCGCGCTGCCTGAGGGAGCACTTCAAAAGCAGCTTTTGCTGCTGCACCATAGGCGGATCTAAGGTTTTCGCCGCTGTGTGCGGACACGCTTGAGCCACAGCGACAAAAGCGCACTGTCTCTTCCACTTGGCATCTTGCGACCGATGGCATCGGGTGAACGGGAGCAGTATCTCAGGATTATGGAGAATCGTGATGTTTCAATACCTCGTGGTAGAACATCGAGCGCCCTCGACGGTGTTCCAGGTAGCGGCCAAGATCTGAGGATCGATATTCCATTGAGCCAGCCGCGGTCACTGGTTTTCCGGCCATGACTTACGACGGTCAGGGGCGATCCATTGCCGAACGGACGATCTTGACGGTCTGGGGAATGAAGCTTGTGATGGAACAGGCCGAGGCGACGTGTCCGACAACTACTGCGATATGTCCTCATCCATCAAGCACGATATCTCGCCAGCACGAGAGCCTCTCGGGAGTAAACGCCGAAGCGGCGTGAGAATTCTTCTGGTAAAGGTCGGTTGTGAACGAACATCCATCATCGTTGGCTTCAGCGCTGTTCGATTTGAGACGTCTCTTTGGGATGGTTGCCATGTCGCGTCTCGCTGATGCCTCCGATCACAATCACAAGCCCGACCAATGTCACCCCGATAATGTAAATCCAGGTGGGCAATCGGTCACGAGAGGTCATCGTTTATTCCTCCTGGCCCTCAACTTCCAGACCATCAGGTGGTTCCCAGGAGAGCGGAAGTGGGGCTCTGGCGCGCTGGAAATAGACGCTTGGCATTTATCGGTTTCAGACGTTCTTGCCAGGTCAGCAGAGGGTTGATCCTGGTCTGCTGCAGCGGAGGTACGGTATCGTACAGACGTTCATTATTGACCTCTTATATACCGGCGCTACGATCGTTCCGTCACAGTAAGGGAGGTATGGGATGGATTTGAGGCCTATTGGAAACGCCGACATGAAAATGCTCTCGAGGTCCGTCCAGATCTGGTACAGATACTACGGCGCAAAGCCAGATCAGCGATCATCGAAACAGCTTTGTCAGGCCGCAATCGCCCTTTTTAATCAAGGGTATAACACGACCGAGGAACTCGCTCGGCTGTTGATTAACAAGTATCCCGGACCAGTGTCGGTATTGGCAAATGCACCCTCGTCTATCGCAATTCATTGACCGCTACTCGGCTGGGATTTGGCATTGCCAGAAAATTCGCACGTTCGAAGTGGTCAATGCTTCAGCGGGCAGAGAAAAATCTGTCCGTAAGACAGCCTGGTGCGACGTCGTGCTGTCGTGTCGGAAATGAAACTTTCTGTTTCTTGTGCGTTTCGACATGAAGCTCAAGATAAAATCCTGCCGGTTAGTCGGTACTTGCCATCGGAGGAGCGAATGTCTCTCGTAAATGCTACGTCTCTCAATCCCAGTGAAATGAAGCTCGTCACCAAGGTCGTGTCAAAATGGTGCCGCAAACATCATGTTTCCCCTTACAGCGACAAGGGCAAAGCAGCCATGGAAGCGGCGATCGACCGCGTCCGTGCGGGTGAACATTCGTCCGTTATCCTGAGCGAAGCCATTCGCTCGCATATGGCGGTCCAGCATTACAAGCAACACTGGGAGTAATTCTTCATTCCCGGCCTTGCCGACGCTGGATCGGTGACTTGCCCGGTCATGCTGCGCTTCGCCAGTCGTGCTCGCCACTTCGGAGACGTGCATCATTTTCCGGAGTGGCCTGATGCGAGATCTACTTGTTCAAATCATGCGCCATTTTCAGGTGATGCTCGAGGGCAGGGCGTGTGTTTGCAGCCCAGGCTTTGAGGTCTGCATTGTCGCCACCGTCGCCGTATCGCTTGAACAGATCGACCGCATCCTCATGGGCATTTTCTTGGTCGGAATGATATTGTTTGACGAAATCGTCCCCTTTTAGCCCCTTGAGCTTGTCCAGCATATCGCGTTGTGATGACGCCATTTCCGTCGGAAGAGCCGCCTTGACCCTTCCGCCACTGACAAGAGCCTTGAGCTCTTCTGACGTCTTTTGATGGTCTGTGATCATCTGCTGGGCAAAAGCCTTGGTCGGGCCGTCCGCTCGCTCTACAGCCAGTTTGCTGGACTCGATTTCGAACATGTCGCTTGCGGCAGCTTCAGTGACGAAGTCCTCCGTCTTTGGCGCTACACCAACCAGCGAATTGACACCGCTCTTTTCAGCGGCGGACTGCGCGAAAGCCGTAGTCGAGAGAAGAACGGCAACACCGGTTGCAATTAAAAAGCGTTTCATTTCAGACTCCTGAAGATTGACGAAGAGGGCCCTTTAACTCGATCACATCGTGAATGTTCCAACCCGCCGTGAAATCAAAGCATCATCCAGGCAACGTCGACCCATGCAGTTTTTCATTACGCGTCTGAAGCAGTCCCAATAATTGGCGTCCGGCGTTCGAAAGCCCATTAGGCGCTTAGTGACCATGCCGGCTTCGGTTAGATCATGATTTCTCCACCGGTTACAGGAATGACAGCGCCCGTCATGTAGCTCCCCAGATCCGAGGCAAGAAGCACATATGCGCCTGCCAGCTCGGCGGGCTGCCCGGCGCGCTTCAGAAGGGTCTGCGCCCCGAACTTCGCCGTCTTTTCGACAGGCATTGTGGATGGGATAAGAGGTGTCCAGATCGGACCCGGGGCAACCGCATTCACACGAATACCCTTCTCGGCGACCATCTCGGCCAAGGCTGCCGTGAAATTTGAAATGGCGCCTTTGGTCGAGGCATAGGCGAGAAGCTGTGACGAAGGCTGACGCGATTGGATCGACGTGGTGTTGATAATGGAGCCGCCTTTCTTCATGTGCGGTATGGCAGCCTTCGACAGGAAGAAAGGCGCGTAGATATTGGTCCTGAACGTTTCGTCCCATTCCTCAGCGGTGAGGTCGGCTATATCGGCGTAGGTCCGCTGAAATGCGGCATTGTTTACGAGGATGTCGATCCCGCCGAGCTGTCTAAGGGCACGCGCGACCAGAGCCTGGCAATGTTGTTCCGATTTAATGTCGCCCGCAACCGCGATTGCTCGCCGGCCAGCTTCTTCGACCCACTTGACCGTGTCTTGCGCATCGTCGTCTTCATCAAGGTATGAGATGAGAACATCCGCGCCCTCGCGTGCAAACGCGATTGCAACGGCTTTGCCGATGCCCGAATCCGCGCCGGTTATCAGCGCCACCTTGCCAGCGAGCTTTCCATCGCCCTTGTAAGTCTTTTCACCATGATCCGGCAGGGGTTGCATTGCAGCTGTCTTGCCGGGGGGGGCTTGCCGTTGTTCGGGAAAAGGCGGGAGCGGTCGGCGAAAGTCGGTCATGTGTTCATCCTCTTCTGGTGGACGTGGCCTAAACCAACAAAGACGATTTCAGTTCCCTGTCAGTTTGGGCTCTATCCAGTTACTGCCCCTCATGACAGTTTCGCTTCGCCAGCATTGGACGATCTTGATCCGGGCAACCTCGGCAAAACGATGGGATGTACTGTTTGCCGGCCTCTTCACCGCACCGCCGGAACCTTATTCATCAAGTTCAGTTGTTCATCATCGTGTTTAACAACAGGTACCAATAATGTCTGTCGAACGCATGCTGGCTGAACCCATACAAGACTTCGATAGCCGACTGACCTCGATGATCGATGATGAACTTTACGAGACAATGAGGTCGCTCGAGGCCGCCAGCGAGACTCCTCCCAGGGGCATCGATGTGGATGACGTTTTGGCGCGAATTGCGATCGCCGAAAGTGCGATCGAGAGGCGATATCCTGGCCAGCTCCTGCGGCCATATCAGGAGTGGAAAAAGCGACAACGCAGTTCGTAAACCACCTCCGCCTCGTGTCGCCCTCCAAAAACGAAATCGGAATAACCTTCGATCAGTGTCCATGCAGGAGCGTGGACTCGCACGACGAATATGGCGTGCCCATGGAACAGTGCGCATTGTCATTCGTTGTCCTGCCAGATCCAAGAGAAGGAGAAATCTGATGGATTGGAACCGCGTCGAAGGAAACTGGAAGCAGGCAAAGGGAAAGGTCAAGGAGCAGTGGGGCAAGCTCACGGACGATGATCTTGATCAAATCGCCGGCAAACGCGATCAACTGGAAGGCAAGATCCAGGAGCGGTACGGATTGGAACGGGATCGCGCCCGCCAGGATATCGATGACTGGTATGGCAGGCAGACTTGGTAACCTGAGCACCGAGTCCGGAACATTGGTGCCGGGCTCGGCACCAATGTCGTAGTTTCGCGCCCGGTTAATGATCCTCCGAGCATGATATGCTTTTGACCCTAGCCGCAACAGTTCGCCAAAAGCCAATACGCTTCTTGCAAATATGCCACAGTGGAAAAATCCTCCGGCGGGCCATTATCAGACGCTCCATCATCTGGGCTGCAAGCGAGCCGGTGTGCACATTGCGTTCGCCGGCGCACAATGAAAATGTTGCGTGCATCCTTCAGCCAAGCTCTGCGTTATGAGAACATCTCTGGAGTGAGGAAGTAGAAAATTGTCGGCGCTCAACAAGTCAAATTCTTCCATCACCGGCGGCGTATTTGCTGCCGCTGTTTGCGCCGTCCTCCTGGCTGCTTTCTGGGAGCGCAAGAGTTCCCTGTCTACGAGCTCGAATGATGAAAATTCGGAAGAAAGGGGTCGCGACGCACAGGTCCCAGAAGCCATCCCGGCAAAGGGTCTGCGTGATGTTTTCTGGCGGATCGTTGACAAGGTATCCGCCAATCGCATCAGCCTGATTGCAGCTGGGGTTTGTTTCTATCTTCTGCTGGCGATCTTTCCCGCACTCGGCGCCCTTGTGTCGCTTTACGGGCTTGTTGCCGATCCGATAACGATATCCGATCACTTGCGTGAACTCTCGTGGCTTTTGCCCCCCGGTGCCTTCGATCTCATTGCAGATCAAATTCGTGGCATCGTGGAGCGCAGAACAAGCACACTCGGCATCGCCTTCTTCATAAGCTTGGCGATCGCTCTTTGGAGCGCTCATAATGGCACGCTGGCAGTTTTCGATGCGATGAATGTTGCTTACGAGGAAAAGGAAAAGCGTGGCATCATAAGGCTGAATTTCATTGCCCTGTGCTTCACCTTGTGCGCTGTCGCTGCGGCACTCTTGATGGTCTTCCTCGTTGCGGTGATGCCACTGCTTCTGACATTCGTGTGGATCGATTACTACAAGGAGCAGGTGGTACTTCTGATGCGGTGGCCAGTTCTGTCGATACTGGTCATAGCGGCGTCCATCACAATCTACAGGTTCGGTCCAAGTCGCGAGCCTGCGCGCTTGCGGTGGATGACGTGGGGAGCAGCATTTGCGGCCACGGGCTGGTTTGCCATGTCATTCGCTTTCGGTTTCTATTTGAATCATTTCGCAAACTACAGTGCGACCTATGGAACGTTGGGCGCGCTTATCGGCTTTCTGATGTGGATGTGGTTGTCGGTAATCATCCTGATCTTGGGGGCCGCATTGAATGCAGAATTGGAGCATCAGACGGAATTCGACACGACAACCGGCACGCCAATGCCTATGGGCGTGCGTGGCGCCTACGTTGCAGATACGCTCGGCGAACCGGTCCGGTGAAATTCTCGAGCAATTGTTGCCGACGCGACGGCAGTCCTGGCGACCGCGATGGGCCGATTTCGTGGGCACCGACGCGCTCGACAGGTATCAAATCGGCATCTGGCGATATGGACATGTTGACACCGCCCCTCTGCCGGTTGAAAAGACTCTTGGCTATAGAGGGAGATAACTGATGGCTGACGAAAATACTGTAGGGCAAACGCCTGAGCCGGCAAGTACCGTTGGACCGGCAGATGCGCCAGCGCCGATAAAGCGGCGCGGACCACGGCGCAAGGCAAACACGGAAGGCGCCGGCGCGGCAGCTCCGGCGGTCAAATCGCCGAAGGGCACGCGCGGCAGACGCGGCGAACAAGCTGCCGTTGCCAACACCGCTGCGGTACAGACGGCAAAGCTTGGGAAGACCAAGACAGATGGCGCTCCAAAGGGTACCCGAAAATACGGCACCGGAAAACGGCTTCAGCAATCCGCGGCTTCATCTTCCCCGGTAATCGAGGACGTCGCTGATCTCCTTCAGCTCGAAGAAGAGAACAAGAGACTTCGTAAGACCCTTGCTGAAAAGCTGCGCGCGGAAAACGCCGATCTCCGCAAGAAGCTCGGGCTCGGCTGAGACACAACAACCGTCGAACAATCTGCTTCGCGTGAGCGTGGCTTAGACAACTGTCCGGACTTGCTAAGCGAGTCCGGCAAAGGCGGCTGCAATCCGTTGCTGCGGCCTTTTCGAGATTGAGGCAATATGAAATCACCGTGGAAATTACTTACTCAACTCACGTCGAGGAAGCGTCAGACACAACCGGAAGACCGGGCCAATGATCCAGGTGAGGGAATAGAGGTACAGAATGCTGGCGTGATATCGGCGCCGGCGGTGGCGGCCCAAATAACGGCGCTGGAGGCAGCCTCCATTGCCGATAAGGACCACATCAATCCCAGGGTAATCGATACTGAAGCCGAACCAGCACCCGAGACATCCTCCGTCTCTTCAAGCGGGGAAACCGGGATTGGTGCGCCCGAGACGGATGCGGACTTTGGCCAAGCGCCGGCAGAGGCAGGGACAGTACCATCGAAAAGCCGCGCGGGCCTGTCCAGGAAGCGCGGCGGCGACATGGCCGTGCGAAGCGTTAGGAAAGCAGATGGCAAAGATCAAGGCCATTCCCTATCGTCGGCAACAGCCGCCGTTGATCCGCTCCTGGAGCTTGACGGAGAGATCACGCACCTAAGAATTCAACTGGCGGGAAAATTGCGCCTGCAAAACGCTCAACTCAAGGCGATGCTTGCGCGCTTTGACTGACCTCATACCAAAGCGAACATCAAATGAAACCACAGCAGCGAAAATTCGTTGTCGAAATCAAATACTCTCGTCGCCGGTCAAGGGTGCAGTCAAAGTCGATCTGGGGCGAACATGACCTGAAGGCGATGGCGCGCGAGGCTGAAGCCGACATTCCACATTTGGTCGAGGGGAACGAAGTGTCGAACAGAGCTATCGTTCGGGCCGCCGAAATGGTGGAGCGTTCGCATTTGCCTGGTCTGGCTGGAGACAGCGGCAGTGCGATTTTGCCAGACGCCGCTGAACCTTCCTCAACCGCAGTTGTTGTGATCCAACCCGTTGCATCGCACCCCATTCAATATAGCGCCGGTCCGAAGGTGGAGCGCAAGACGAGACAGTCGCGCAAGCCCCCTGCAGCGCGAAGGTCCGTTGATCCGCGGCCTGGTCCGATCATGCGGTCTGTCCCTGTCGAAATCTCGCGAGAGGAACTGGTCGCGCTCGAGGATGAGAACCGCTTTTTGGAAGACCGCCTGATTGCGCAATTGCGCGAGCAGAATTCGCAACTCAGACATATGCTGCAGCGGTTTGAATAGCCACGGGCTTGGGCGTTAGCAACCTGCTGGGCGGGCAAGGTCGTTTGAACGGGGATGGGTTCTGCTTCAAGAGGCTGATCACGCCAAACATCGCGTTCTGCGCGTTTCGGTTATCGACAACAGCGTAACTATGGCGCTTTCAGATCGTGCTCATCCCGGTCACTGGATGAGGGCGCAAATGACGATACCGATATAGAGCAGAAATGAAGCGGCAAGCATCAGGAGTATGACAGTGACCATTCCTCCCGTGTCGGAAGGCGGGACATGAGACTTGTTTGAAGGCCCTGTCGAAGGTGCCATGAAAGATTCGGTGTCGCGATACAAAAGATCATCTTCCCTTTATTGAGATGATGTCGAACTGCCAATGCATGTCTTGGGTTCCCAAGTGATTTGCCGAGGTGCCAAGCAGGTGATCCTTCACACCGGCAGCTTCGATGGTATTGTGCCGGCATCAGGCGTTTGAATGATACGGTAGCGTGCTTCCACGAAATTGTAGAAGCCGAAGGCAGCCAGGCCTAGCGCCACGAAAGCGTAGAGTACGGCGCCGAATGGCAGGCTCCGCAGCCACGCAAGCGCGTCTCCCATGCTGCCGGCCTTGTCGGGATCCACGGTGAAAGCGGCGTAACAAAAAAGGATTCCCACAATTGCAAAAAGGATTCCACGCGAGACGAGCCCGTAGACACATATCAATGTGAGAGGCCTTCGATCTGCCAGGTTGAGATAGCGTTCAAAATTCCGCGACACGCCCTTGAAGATCGTGATGCCTCCGCCGATCACGAAGCCAAGACCGATTGCCGCGGCAAGGTAGGCTCCAAATGGCTGAGCCATGGCCCAACTGGCCAGACCTTTCTCTCCCTCACCACGCCCATAGCCCAGTCCCCACGCATGCGAAAATGCATATAAGGAAAGCCCGATATAGGCGATTGCACTGCCAAAGAGTGCGAGGCGGATCATCCCTCCCTTGGCGCCCCGTTCATGATGATCCGCGTTGGCTACCGCCTGGGCCAGCCGCCACGCAACGAACCCGAGGAGGCCGATTGCGATAAGCGTAAGCCAGATCCGTCCCAGTGGCTGACCGAGCAGCGTATCAAGTGCTGATTTCGTTTCCGGACGTCGTGCTCCAAGAGTGGAAAACAGAGCAAGGCCTGCGGTCAGGAGAAAGACCACACCTCGAGCCACGTATCCTGCACGCGCCAACCATTCAAACGTCTGTGCCTTGGCCATTTCCGATCCTCGAATGGTAACGAAAGCAACAGAAAGGAGTTCCTCTGCAGGGATCATAATGGATCGAATTTTCAGACTTGGAGCCTGCCAACCAGGTCCATCTCCTTGTCGACACTGCCTGCCGAAACTCACGTCGATTTGATGCGTTATCCCTTCACCACGATTAAGCAGCGCCACAGGCGACGCCAAGGCAGGAGAGGAACAATGGCTGACATGAGAGCAAGAAGACGGAGCGCCAAGACGGACCTCGCCGAGCACCTTGCCGAAATGGATGATGATATTCGCTTCGACCAGGACAGCGACGATGATCCGTTGGAAGATCTCCAGGCATCTTTGAAAGAGATAGCGTGGCTGCGCAAGGAAGTAGCCGATCTGGGTGCTCAGCTGGCGATTATTCGAGGTGAACAGGATGAGCCAGGCACGAATACGGCTAGATATTCCTGGCCGTCTACCGCTGTCGCAGTCGTGACGACCCTGGCGCTGGCGAAATTATTGGCTCATGCCAACCCGAAGCGCTTCTGGTGAGGCGAAAATTGCAAGCCGCCACTAAACATCTCAATCGGCGGCCGTCAGGGGTCAACAAAATTTGACAAGCGACAGGTGAAACGCCCGGTCAGGTACGAAAAGGCCTTTGCATGTTTGACCATTTTGAGCTTCGGAACATCCAGTTGCCACAAGGGCATCTTCGCCTGCGAATAGGTGGAAATGGTTTTCCGCTATTACTGCTTCATGGACACCCGCGCACCCACATGACCTGGGGCCGCGTGGCCGACCTGCTTTCGCACCATTTTACCATCGTCTGTCCCGACCTACCGGGATTTGGTGGTTCCTATATTCCCGAAGATAGCTGCGACAGCCGAAATTCTTCCAAGCGAGCAAAGGCCGATGTGCTTGTCCATCTGATGAACTGCCTCGGCTTTGGCAGCTTTGCTGTCGTCGGCCATGATCGTGGTAGCCTCACGGCGTTTCGACTGGCAATGGACCATCCATTGACAGTCGAAAAATTGATCACGGTAGATGGCTTGCCTGTTCTCGAACATCTGGAAAGAGCCGACTGGAAATTTGCAAGGGACTGGTATCATTGGTTTTTCTTTGCGCAGCCCGAAAAACCAGAGAGGGTAATCTGCGCCGATCCAACTGGTTGGTACGACAAACTGTCGCCTGATTTTATGGGAGAAGAAGCATACGACGATCTGCTGGACGCTATCCACACTCCAAGCGTAATCCACGGCATGATCGAGGACTATCGCGCGGGTATTCGGATCGACCATCTTCATGACAAGGAAGATCGCGACGCGGGACGCAAGATACAATCTCCTGTGCTTTGCCTGTGGTCATCTAGGGATGACCTTGGAACCATCTACGGTGATCCTGTTGCCATCTGGAAAGATTGGGCAGTCGAGGTCCATGGCTTCGCCATTGAGAGTGGCCATCATGTTGCGGAAGAAAACCCACAAGCTCTTGCTGAATCCATCGCTCACTTCCTATTGCAATGACACTGGAAGACGTAACTGGGTCGATAGTTGCCAGAACCAGTTCGTCCCAGCACATGATGCTCAGGATGCGAACGATGCGAACGATGCCTCGCTTCTTTCAGTCGGGGATGCCGTTTCCTTCAATTCCTTATTCGTTCGTTTTGGCCTAATTGGTCTGCCGCCGCTCGCGGCCGGAACAAGTGGGTCTCGCGCGAGTTCAGCCTGGGTGACGCTGGAGACGGAATGGAAGGCTGGTTCCACTGCTTGGTGGTGAACGTCAGAAGGCGTGAAAAACTTCAAACTGGCAGGAGCGCCATAAGGTGAGACACGGTGAAAACCACCAGTTTGCGCTGCCGATCGACATCGAGCCAATGGAGGCGAAATCGGCAACCAAACTTCCGCAGGGTGGGGGATGGCAGTTCGAACCGAAGTGGGACGGTTTTCGTTGCCTGGCTTTCAAGGAAGGCGGCACAGTTGATCTTCGCGCAAAGTCCGGAAAACCTCTGGGCCGCTACTTCCCGGAAGTCGTCTCTCTATTGCAGAACCTTCCGATCGAGCGTTTCGTCATTGATGGGGAGCTTGTCATAGAGCGCGACGGACGCCTTTCGTTCGAGACACTGCAGATGCGCCTGCATCCTGCCGCGAGCCGGATCAAGAAGCTGTCGACAATGACCCCGGCGAAATTTGTCGTGTTCGATATTCTGGCGACAGCAGATGGTAGCTCCAAGAAAGACGAGGCCTTGAAGAGGCGACGGGAGCTCCTGGAAACCCTGCTGGGCCGTTATGCTGACCCTGGGAAACTCGTGCTCTCCCCGTTCACGCGCAAGCACCATAAAGCTGAACAGTGGCTGTCGTCGGCGGGAGGTGACGGGCTCGATGGCGTGATCTGCAAGCGCATCGATCAACCATACGCGGATGGCGCGCGTGCAATGGTCAAGGTCAAGCGCCTGCGCACCGCCGATTGTGTGATTGGAGGGTTTCGATACGAAAGCCGATCGCATCAGGTTGGCTCACTTCTGCTCGGCCTCTACAACAAGGAAGGCAAACTGGACCACGTCGGCTTCACATCCGCTATCTATAATCGAGACCGGCCTCAGTTGACGCGCAGGCTTGAAGCAATCCGCCAGGCCCCGGGATTCACCGGCAAGAAGCCAGGCGGGCCCAGCCGCTGGAATGCGGAGCGGAGCAGCGAATGGGAACCCGTGCGGCCGGAACTTGTCGTTGAGGTCAGATTTGATCACGTGACGGGGTGCCGCTTCCGCCACGGAACATCGTTCATTCGATGGCGCCCGGACAAGAAGCCACGCCAGTGTGATTACGAGCAGATCGAACAAGCCGCAATGGTCGATCTGACGATTTGATCCTGCCTGGCGCGGTTCGCGTCGCCTTGCGTTTTCCTGTTTGTTTCACCGGCGGCAGATCCCGTTGACGTCATTTGGAACAAACCCCTCCGATCGAGGTTGAATGTCCTCTAGCAGAACCATGGGAGACTTTCATGTCCAGCGACTTTTCAGACTTCGGAAGCGGGCCGACCTCTCCGCAAACGGCCTCGCCGGGAGAGGTGCCAGCAACCAAGCCAAGCGCAAGCAGTCAGGCGCATGATCTCAAGAAAAAAATGACCGAGGAACTCGGTGCGGTTCAGGAAAGCCTGAAGGACGGTGCCAGCAGCGCTGTCGACAAAGCGAAAGAGGCGGTCTCGAGCAAAACCACATTTGCTGCTCGCCAGGTCGGCGAGATAGCGACCGCTCTTGAAAAAGTAGGCAACGAACTGGAGAATTCCGACCAGCCGGAGACAGGCCGCTACACCAAGCAATTGGGCCGAAGCGTGCAGGCTTTTGCAAAGCAAATGGAAAACCGCGATATCGGCGAATTGGCTACGATGGCCGAAGACTTCGGACGGCGTCAACCGGTTGCGTTCCTGGGTGTTGCCGCACTCGCCGGTTTGGCAGCGAGCCGCTTCCTGACGGCATCGGCAAGACGGATACCCAAGACAGGACCAAGACAACAGGGTTCGGAAACGACCGCCGGTTCTTCCATGACCGGGAGGAACGTCAATGCCTAAGCTGGCCGAAAATGCACCACTGTCGGAACTCGTAAGTGGCCTTGTCGCTGACGTGACTGGACTGCTTCGCAAGGAAATCGATCTTGCGAAAACCGAAGCATCGGAAAAGCTCTCGCAGGCGCTGACAGGCATAGAAGTTCTTCTGTTCGGGCTCGTTCTAGCAATTGGCGCCGTCGGCGTATTGCTGACAGCTGCAGTTAGCGGGCTGGCGTCATTTCTCATTGACCAAGGCTGGACGGCCACGTCGGCGAACGCATTGTCGGCCCTTGCCATCGGCGTCGTAATCGCAGCGATCGCCTGGGCGCTGGTGTCCCGCGGGCTTAACGCTCTTCGTGGCACCAACTTGCGGCTCGATCGTACAGCGACCTCGATTCGTCGAGACGTTGGCGCTGTAAAGGAGAAGATCTGATGAACACCAATTCGACCGAGAAGAGCTCTCTTGATTTGCAACGCGAAATTGACGCGGACCGCAAACGGATCGAAACCCGTATCGACGCCATTCAGGAGAGAATGTCACCAGGTCAGCTTGTCGATGAAGCCATCGCCTATGCAAAGCAAAGCGGAGGTGGCGAATATATCAACAATCTTGGCCAGGCATTGAAGGCAAACCCCATTCCCGTCGCGTTGATGGGCGTCAGCATTGCATGGCTTATGGCTAACAAGGGGAATTCCGGTACGGCTGGGGTGCCGATCGATGAGCTAGACTATCCACTATACCAGGTAGAAGGGCCGGTTCGCCGCCTTGGCCCGCCCGAGGACGAATACGGCAGTCGTTACAGCTATTTCACGGACAATTCCGGAAAGCGCCTGAAGGCACTGACCAACGATGTCGGGGCCCGCGCCGGGCACTTTATCGACGAGGCTGGACGGACCTATCGTGGATTTGCCGATGCGAGCGGACAACAGATCGAGCAGATTGTTGATGAAACCGGCGCCCTTTTCGACGCGGCATCCGGCTGGACAGCGAAAGCATGGAGCCAGGTGAAGGACGCGACGAGCAACATCGGGTCGAGGGCATCCGACGCTGTGTCGTCACTGTCGGGTCGAACGGCTTCGGCCGGGGCAAGCATCCAAGAGCAGACCAGCAAACTCAATGACGCCATTCTAACTCATTTTCGGGACCAGCCGCTTGTTGGAGGGGCTCTTGCTTTCGCCGTAGGCGCTGCCATCGGCGCGGCGCTTCCCCACACGGAAACCGAAGACGAGTTTCTCGGTGAGGCCGCAGATACGACAAAGGACAAGCTCGTGGATCAAGCATCGGCTGTGGCCAGCCAGGGCATCGATCTCGCCTCGGATGTCTATGATCAGGCAGTTGCTGTTGCTGCAGACACCCACGACATCGTCAAGGACCGGGTCCTCGATGAAGTTGACACCTTCAAGAAGGGTATCGGTACTGGCCAGGAATCTCAAAAAAGCTGAAACAACGAGATCAACTTCCGTTGCCACGGGAGTTGATCTCGTTACACGCTCAAGAATGGGTTATCAGCCGCGTGGATCTGTGCTGACCTAGCCCGCGGACGCGACGTGTCGGAGAGCCGCGCAAGCCATCGTCGGAAATATCCAATCCCTTGCGGAACCGCCTCCGCTGACCGGCTAGGCACGAATGGCCGGTGAGCAAAGGCCGGAAGACGAGCAATTTGATCGCAACAGCGTGACCATTCACGATTTCGTTTTTGGTGGCTTGTTCGTGTCAGAGGCCAGGAAAAGCCTTTTGCATGCGACACCCAAACTTTGAGGTGCGATCCTGCGGTCTGGCCAAGAGAAAATGCGATTCTCGAGACCGTTGCCGCTGTTAATTTTTTATTTGGATGACGTTGACGCTCGCCGGTGCGCCAAAGGCTCGGTCTCGTACGACGATGGGAAAGAAGTACTCTTTGCCTTACCATGGCGCTCGCCTGAGGATAGCTTGGACATCGTCGTGCGAAGGTATCAAACTCTAATTTTGTTGGAACAGCTCTGCCCGTTGGATGTTTCACTGCGAACAAACCAAGGAGCCGATTGTGACTGTCGTTCGCCCCAAAGTCTTTAACGAAACACTTCCAGATGGCGCCTTCGTCCGCCACGATGCCGAAGGCCGTTGCGTTTTCAAGTTCGCGCTCGAGTACCGCTTTAACGGTCTCTTATGGGCCAGCGAGATCTGGGCGTACTCTCTCGAGGATGCGGAGACGCGGGTGCAGGCAATGAGAAGCACACTTGATCTATGTGGACAGGTTTTTTGCGAGGTGCAGGCCTGATCCTTTGGACCTGCGATCGATCAAGTATATATTTCCAATTCCAGCCACTCGGCCATTGTTAGATTCATTCTGCGTTCTCAGCGTTTTTTCTAACCTTTCTTTCCTCCTCGCGGATCAGCTCGACGGCGCGTTTGCCGATGCCCGGTACCTCGAGAAGCTCTTCGTTGGTCATCCGCGAGATTGTGTGGAACCGGTTGATGCCGCCTGTTCTCAGTGAGCGAACAATCCACGCAGGCAAACTGCTGCGTATGACAAGATCGCTTGCAGAGCTATTCTTATTCTTGGCGCGGCGAGAGCATGTGCGCATGAGCGACCCGTCGATTTGATGAGCGCCAAACATCAATTACCTGCCGAGGTTCCTTTTAGGGACTGGGTTGAGCCGATAAATTTCAGAAACGCAATCGCTTCTTCAGTTAAAGCAACGCCCCTCGCGTCAGGTGATTGCTCCGACGGCTGTTCTTGATGATACGGATCACTGCCGTCCGGCGTTTCACCTCAAATCGCCGAATTAGCTTTGCATCAACGGGTAAATCTACACGGCAGGCCTAAATTGGAACAAGCATAACCTGACCCATAAGCTGCGCAGTGAAGTGAGTGCTTTGGCCAGATGACTGTTCGCCACCGTACCGAAAAACATGCGCAACAACAAGATGTTATACAGCCGACACGGAACCAGAAAACGCTCCGTGTGCGACGGGAGGCCGGCCGCGCGTTCCCGATACCTGAAGAGTACCATGTCCGTTCCTGATCAATCGACCATGCAAAACCGTCTCTTGGCTCGCCTGCCTGAAGAGGAATATCGCAAGATCATAGTTGGCATGGAAAAAGTGCATCTCAAGCAGGGCTTTGTCATCGTCAAGGCCGACCAGCCGATCGACTTCGTATATTTCCTCTGCAGCGGCATCGGGTCCGTCATCACGGTTTCTGAAGGCCGACACCAGGCCGAAGCCGGAATGTTCGGTCGTGAAGGATTCTCGCCGACCTCTGCAGGCGTGGGCGGTACGATCAGCGTCCACGAGGTGCTCATGCAGGTTGAGGGTGAAGGATATCGCATGCCGTTGCGGGCCACGCTTGCAGCAATCACGGAAAATCCGACCTTCGCAAATCTTCTTGCGCGCTTCATCCAGACTTTCGCGTCTCAAGTGTCTTATACCGCTCTTTCAAACGTCAATTATCAAATTGATGCCCGCTTGGCCCGTTGGCTGCTGATGTCGCATGACCGGGTGGATGGGGACGAGATCGGGCTCACACATGACTTCATCTCGCTGATGCTCGGCGTCAGGCGTCCGAGCGTCACGACAGCGCTTCACGTCCTGGAAGGAATGAAGCTCGTCCGATCCGAGCGAGGCCGGATTACCATTCGAGACAGAAAGGGAATGGAGGAATTCGCAGGCGACTCCTACGGAAAACCCGAGGAAGAATACCGTCGCTTGATTGGGGAGCTCTAGCGTGCGCGCACGAGACTGCGCATTGCAGCGGCGCTTTAAACTCTTAGAATAAATCCTGCATCAGGCGTCGGTACTCGTCTTCCGGCTTACCGTAGGCATCACGGGCGAACTCGACCATCGCATTGCGGTTGCGCATGATGATATTTCCTCGCTCTGATCTTATGAAGCCGTTGCCCTCCAGGATGTGCAAGGACGTGGTCACGCTTGGTCGCCTGACCGAGAGCATCAACGACAGAAATTCGTGTGTCAGCGCGATCTCGTTGCCTGAGACGCGATCGTGACACATCAAAAGCCACCGTGCCAGCCTCTCCGTTACGTCGTGAATGGCGTTCGATACCGCCGTGTAGGCAAGCTGTATCGAGAATGCTTCGATGGAGCGGATCATCACCTTGGAAAAGTTGCGGTTCTGGTCCATGAGTTCCCTGAACTTCGGATATGGCATCCTGTAGCCGCGCGAGTCCAACTGAACGACAACCTCATGTGGACTTGCCTCCACGTTGGCTGCCGCCGACGTTGGGACGTAGCCGTCTGATCCGAAGATGCCAGCTTCGCCCCTGTTCCCTTCGGGCGTTGTGGCAATGACGGATCCGATACCCGATGTCAGAAAATAGATGTACTCGATCTTATCGCCTGTTCGAGACAGGACGGTGCCGCGGGGGATCTCCAGGTATTCCAGATAGCGCTCGGCTTGTTGCAGGTCCTGCGAAGGCAGAATTTGCAACAGCTTGTTCGCTATTTCAAATCGGCTGGCTGCTTCATTCATCGTTGGTCCTTCGATCAGCTGCTGCTCCCCGATTGGTCGAGAGCATGTGGCGATGGTTTTCCCGGAGCGTCCTGTCGACCGAACGGACGTGTCCCCACGACCAAAATCATTGCGGCGATCGCAATGATCAGAGCGATGAAAATATAGCGCATCTTCATGAGCGTTGGTCCTGGTTGCCCTCCGCTAACCATGGCACTGCGCAAAAGTTCCAAGCCTATCGTTCTGAGAAATCCCGTCTTCGACCAAGGTCCAGAGATTAGGGCTGTCGGGGGATGCCAAGGAGTGTGCGGCGCGCCTCAGCCCGTACCCGGTTCGATGCTTCGATCATTATCTTCAGGTAGCGTGCCGGCCTGTCGATAACGCGATCCTGGTCATGCTGTCCGGCAGACGGAGGCTCCACAGGCATCTGATCTTGCCGGTTTCTTCAATAGCGTCTCGGCTCTTTGATCGGTTTTCATCGTCTCTCCTTCAACCAGTGATCTTCCAGATGCGGAGCAAACTTGTTTCCCCGAGGAACGTTCCTTCACGTTGTCGAGGTTTAACGGTCGGCTGCGGGCCGTTTGTCTCGATGGAACTTCCTCAGACCTTCAAGGTTAGCCCATTCTAACCTGATGGAGAAAATTCATGGCAAATGCTGATCACAAACACATCGGCAAGGGATCTCAAGGCAAGGGCGACGGCTCGGGCGCAATGACGGATCTGCAAAGTGGTAAGCTTCCGGAAAACATGGTTCTGTCCAACCGCGACAAGGCCCAGCACTCAAGTGACCGGGGGCTCGATGGCAAGGCGGTCCAATCCGGGCAGTACCAGAGTCACGGCGCCGACAAGAATCCAGCCTGAGGAGATGACAATAACGAGCAAACCGCCTCCAGTGCCTGCAGCCAACACGAGTCCGAAGGGTTCGGGCGAAGGTCGGACAGCAAAGTCTCCAGCTGCGTCCGCACAAACCCGGACAAAAGTAGGCCAGCAGGCAAACACGAAGGTCAACACGACCAATCAGGGTTATCAGCAAGATCGCGGAATGAAGATGTTGGATGTCTACTTCGTCAAAAACCCCCAACACGATCCGCCAAGGCAGGCCGTGAGCGTCGCATGAAAATGCCAGGGCGCCGCTGGACGTGAAAAAACCTCCTGCGGCAACCGACGGGACCAGAAGAAGTGCCGTGTCCGGCAGTGGTGGAGAGCAATCGCAGGCGTCGCCAGCATCTGCCTGAAAACCACGCCGTGGCAGCGGATTGATCATGAGGCAGAGTCATGGCGACCGTCCGCCTCCTTTTTACGCAACGGGCAGGGTGATCAGATGAACTATATATGGCTTGTCGTTGTGGCCGGTGGAGCACTTGTTCTCGGGCTCGTCTTGGCCTTCGGAATGTTCAAGCAGCGACCACGAAGAACGATCGGTGCGGTTGTTGCTGCGCTTGCAATCGCCTGTGGAGCCGTCGGGCTCGGCTTTTACATCAAGTCATCTCCCACGGTACCAACCCGGCCGCCTGACCGGCAACATAGCGAGGACAAGCTGCCCGCGGCTGCCGGGCACTCTGGCGATTTGCCGGGTCGCAGCTAAGCCTGCTTGCAAGGATTACTCATAAATGGCTATCCAGCTTCCGCTTGAACAAATAGATCTTGCGCCGGTCACGGAGACGGGCTCGGGTGCCCTTTCCTTCGCACCTGATCTCGCCTATCTGCGCCTGGCAATCGTCAACGCAATTTTCTATGGCGATCCCGCCAAGGGCGGCGGGTGGGTCCTCATAGACACCGGCCTGTTGACGTCGGCAAGCACGATCATTGAAGCTGCCGATCACAGGTTTGGCCAGGGGAGCCGCCCCTTCGGTGTCATCCTTACCCACGGTCACTTTGACCACGTCGGGTCGGCAAAGACGCTTGCGGAGCACTGGGATGTTCCCATTTTCGCCCATCCCCTGGAATTCCCCTATCTTGACGGCCGGTCATCTTACCCACCCGCCGATCCCCTGGTCGGAGGCGGCGCGATGGCACTCCTTTCACCATTGTTTCCCCGTTCACCCGTCGACATAGGCAAGTGGCTCAAAATGCTACCGGTCGACAACAGCGTTCCGGGAATGCCAGAGTGGAAATGGATACCTACGCCCGGCCACGCGCCAGGGCATGTATCGCTGTGGCGTCAAAGCGATCGCACGCTCATTGCAGGCGATGCCGTGGTCACCACCGGCCAGGAGTCGATCTACGCAGCCATCACGCAGGAGCCGGAAATGCATGGGCCCCCGCGGTATTTGACGCCTGATTGGCAGGAAGCGGAACGATCTGTCAACTTGCTCTCTGAGCTTGAGCCCGAGCTTCTCATCAGCGGGCACGGGCAGCCGTTGAAAGGCATCAGGATGCGGGAACGCCTGAAGGAACTGGCGCGCAACTTTCGCACGATCGCTGTGCCACAGGGCCGCCCCTATGCGCTGGATCCTGCCAAGCCCGGCAAGAGCAGCAACGACGCATACCGCTGATCGTGCGTGGCGGAAAGCATCTCTCGCCATTCAGCCTATGGGTCTCAGCTGTTCTTGCCCTCCTTGCGCGACCGGTTCTGTCGCGAGTCAGAACGATCTGAACCGAGACCTTTTTTTCCGCTGGTTGTCGATCGCACAACCGTCCCCTCGTCATTCGCCCGCCTGTCCTTCGGTGTCGTTTGCGGCTCAGCAGGGGAGGGCACGGGAGATTGTTCCTCACGAGGCGTCTCATCAGAGTATTTCGGTCCGCGTTCCATGTGATCCTCGTTTATCGTCGATCTGGCGTTAGAAAGAGCAAAAACAATTGTTCAATCTTCTAAAGGGGCTTTCCAGTCCAACGCGTGAGGATCGCCAGCGGTTCCAGGGCTTGATTGCGACTTGGCTGCGAGCGGGAGAGAAATCTATCCCTGAGATTCAAAAACGTAGATCTGTGTGGAAAGCCCCGGAAGATCGAGCCAAAGGGAATGATCCTTTCCGTGCATCGACGTGCTGTCGCTTGACCGATCCGCATTTGCGCTACCAGCTCCCCCGTAGATTCCGGCATCGGTGTTGAGAACGAGCCTCCAATGCCCCGCAAAGGGAACCCCGATCCTGTATCCGAAGTGGGGAACCGGAGTAAGATTGGACACCACCAGCGCGACGGAGCGCTTGTTGCAATCATATCGCAGCATAGCAATGATCGACCGTTCAGAATCGTCGACCACAGCCCACTCAAATCCATCAGGATTGCTATCGCCGTACTGAAGGCATGGAAAATGGCTGTATATCCGGTTCAGATCCCGAACGAGCCGCTGCAGCCCACCATGCAAAGGGTCGTCAAGCAAGTCCCAGCAAATTGAGCCATCGTGATTCCACTCGCTGCCTTGGCCGATTTCGCAGCCCATGAATAGCAGCTTTTTTCCGGGATGACCCCACATGAAACCGAACAAGGTGCGTAAATTGGCCATCTTTTGCCAGTTGTCGCCGGGCATCTTGTCCAGGAGCGAGCCCTTGCCGTGAACGACTTCGTCGTGGGAAAAAGGAAGAATGAAGTGTTCCGAATAGCCATAGACCATGCCGAAAGTCATGGAGCCATGATGGTACTTGCGGTAGATGGGATCGTCCGACATGTAATGGAGGGTGTCATGCATCCAGCCCATGTTCCATTTCATGTCGAAGCCAAGGCCGCCGTCTTCGGGCGATTTCGTGACTCCAGGAAAGGCCGTCGATTCCTCGGCAATCATGAGCGCTTCAGGATGACGTTGATGAACGATGCTATTCAGGTGTTTGAAGAAGTCGATTGCTTCAAGATTTTCACGACCGCCGTATCGGTTCGGCACCCATTCTCCCTCCGGCCGGCTATAGTCGCGGTAAAGCATCGAGGCGACCGCGTCGACCCGCAGCCCGTCGACATGATAGCGCTCTAGCCATTCCAATGCACTTGCGATCAGGAACCCCCTGACTTCGTTCCGTCCGAGGTTGTAGATCAACGTGTTCCAGTCGCGGTGAAACCCCTCCTTCGGATCCTCGTGTTCGTAAAGGGCAGTGCCGTCAAAGCGCGCCAGGCCCCAGACATCCGTTGGGAAATGAGCGGGAACCCAGTCGAGAATGACCCCGATACCGGCGCCATGGCAACGGTCGACAAAATAGGCAAAGTCTTCCGGCGTGCCATATCGACCCGTGGGAGCAAACAGGCCCAGGGGTTGATAGCCCCAGGAGCCGCCAAACGGATATTCCATGATCGGCATGAGCTCGATGTATGTAAAACCCATCTCTCTGGCATATGGCACCAGTCGCTGTGAGAGCTCCACCCAATCCAGCCATCTGCCACCGTCTTCCATTTCCCGCAGCCAGGACCCTGCGTGAACTTCATAGATCGAAATTGCTCCGTCGAACCGGTCGTGCGATTTTTGTCTGTGGACCCAGGCATCGTCGCTCCACAAGAAGGGACTGGCGGAGGCGACGATGGATGCGGTGGACGGTGCCGCTTCCGCAGCTCTTCCTACGGGGTCGGCCTTCTGTGGCAGGCGATCCCCCCGGCTGTCGATGATTTCGTATTTATAGCGCTCGCCAACCGTCACATTGGGAACGAATATTTCCCAGATGCCGGCTTGCGGCCTTAGTCTCATGGGGTGACGGCGACCGTCCCACGCGTTGAAATCACCGACAACGGAAACACGACGCGCATTCGGCGCCCAGACGGCAAACCTCACGCCCGGAACTCCGCTTACCGACGTCTGGTTTGCGCCCAGCGCCTTGGTAAGATTGTAGTGCGTGCCTTCGGAGAACAGGTGAAGATCGAGGTCGCCAAGGAGGGGTCCGAAACTGTAGGGATCAGATGTGACCTGAACCCCATCAGGCCATTTGATCTTTAGGCTGTATCCCTCCGGAAGATCCTCCATAACCGCCGCAAAAAGTCCTGCCGGATGGACGAGATCAGCCCGCTTCACGGCCGAACCGCTCTCCGGGTCAAGCACCTCAACTCCCAGCGCCCCCGGCAGAAATGCTCTGATGACGTACCCTCCCTCGATACCACGATGAGGGCCAAGGATTGAGAACGGATCGCCGTGACGACCCTCGACGAGCGCAAGCACTTCGTCCTGAGTGATATCATGAAGAACGTCGGCAACATCCAGCGTCATGCAGGGCTACCCTTCAGGCGTGTGATGATGCTGATGAAACCTGCCAGTGGAATTGGCAGCCACTTCGGACGGTTTCGAGCTTCGTAGGCGATCTCGTATGCGGCTTTCTCCAAAAGGAAGATATCGATCAGTCGTTTAACCTGCTTTTTTTTGTCCGGCAGATCAGGGGAGACAGCGATTGCCTCGATGTAGCTTTCCAGGAAGACTTTCTCAGCGGTCTTGGAGAACTGCTGAATGACTTGTCGGCGTCGTTCGTCATGATGGTTGGAAATGGCGTCGCTATCGAGAAGTGCGGTGGCTGAAAGATAGTCCAGTGACCGCAAAAGGCCCGCCGCGTCGCGAACGGGGCTGTTTTTCGACCGCCGCTCTGTGAGGTTGCGAGCGGGTTCGCCTTCAAAGTCGATGATTACCGCGTCGGACTCCGTGACAAGGACCTGGCCGAGGTGAAAATCGCCGTGGGTGCGGGTCAGCAAAGTGCCACGAACCTGTTCGCAAAGATCACCAGCGAGCGCAAGAATGGCTTGGCGCTGCGAAAGCAGGAGACTCACGCGCTCAAGGATGGCCGGGTCAGGCTCTTGTCCGAGTTCTTCCAGCTTTGAAAAGGCGTAGGAGATTTCTCCTGTCACAGCCCGCCGATTGGTTTCGACCTCGGTGTCGCTAGCCACGACGGGGGCAAAGGCGAGGTCCGAAGTTCGCCTTGCCAACAATGCATGGAGTTCGCCGAGCCGCTGGCCGACCATTGCCACGAAGTTGACGAGGAACCGAAGCTGCTCGTCGGCGGCCTCTGGGGTTGCCTCGGTGATGACAACGTCATCTGCCACGCGGCGCAAGTTTGATAACATCCAGTTCCAGGCATCGCCCTGGTTTCGGACTGCGCCCTGGACGACAATAAGCGTCGATCGACGCCCTTCGGTGTCCGTGCGAACGACTTCTCCAAGCAGGGGTGCCGTATGTTCAAAGCCCGCCTTGGTCAGGAACCTGGTCATCTCCACCTCGGGATGAACGCCCACGAAAACGTGGCGGATGAGCTTGATCATCGCGAGGTCTGCGATGATCAGCGAGCTGTTGGATTGTTCTGCTGACAACCAACGGATCGGCAGGTCATCCACAACCGCGAGGCAGTCAAGTTCATCACTACCAATGAACTCGATGGTGCCGGTTCGCCCCGTGCTTGTGGAACGATCGCAAAGTCCACGAATAATGCCACGCGCCATTGCCTCGACAGCAAAGCCATCCGTCAGGTAGCCGACGCGCCTGCCTTGCCTTATCCGTGCCAGCGCCAATTGCTGACCAAGCACATTGACCGGTGTGTCGTCCCATTCCACCGCCAATGGCAACTGGTAGGTCTCCACATGATCGGGCAGCACTGCTTCAAGCTCGCAGAGCACGACCCCCTCGGCAAACGGTATTGGCGTCGCCGATACGAGTTGGGCCGATTGAAGCGCCTGATCCTTGGCGCCAAACCACCGTCTCTTCGATAAATAGGCCGGAAGGATGTCCTTGCTCAGCATCCGTGTGTGGTGAATATCCTCGATAAGTTCGTTAAGTCCGTGCCGGATGACGAGCGTGAGGAAATCGGGCAGCTGTTCGGGGGGAGCTGTGCGCCAGGCCGGTCCGTCTGCTTCCGCCGTCAACTGAAACCAGAAGAACCCGTAAGGCGGCAGCGTGAGCAGATAGGTGAGCTGACCGATCGGAGGAAAAGGTGACATGCCTGTCAGCTCGATCGGGATGCGGCCTTCGAATGCCGACAGATCGAGCTCAACAGCCTGGGGAAGGCGCGAAAGATTGGCAACGCTTAGAATGACCTCGTCCCCATGCTCGCGCAGGTAGGCGAGAATGCGCCGGTTGCTGGGTGTGAGGAACCGCAAGGTCCCGCGCCCGAACGCAGGGTGCCGGCTTCGCAGCGCCACCATCCGGCGGGTCCAGTTCAGAAGCGAATGAGCATCGGAGACCTGGGCTTCTACATTCAGGGCTTCGTATCCATAAAGGGGATCGGCAACGGGCGGCAGAACCAGACGCGCTGGATCGGCCCGTGAGAACCCGCCGTTACGGTCAGGCGACCACTGCATTGGCGTACGCACCCCATCCCGATCCCCGAGATAGATGTTATCGCCCATCCCGATCTCGTCGCCGTAGTAGATGACGGGGGTACCAGGCATCGAAAGCAGCAGTGCATTCATCAATTCGATGCGTCGACGGTCACGCTCCATCAGCGGTGCAAGACGACGTCGAATGCCAAGATTGATACGTGCCCTCTTGTCGGATGCATAGGTATTCCAGAGATAATCACGTTCGGCATCCGTCACCATTTCCAGGGTCAGTTCATCATGGTTGCGAAGAAAAATCGCCCACTGGCAGGCGTCGGGGATGTCAGGTGTCTGGCGAATGATGTCGGTAATCGGAAATCTGTCTTCCTTGGCAATTGCCATGTACATCCGCGGCATGAGAGGAAAATGAAATGCCATGTGGCATTCGTCGCCGTTTCCGAAATACTCCCGCGTGTCCTCCGGCCATTGATTTGCCTCTGCAAGAAGCATGACGCCCGGATGCGTCGCATCGAGCGCAGCGCGGATCTGTTTCAAGACAGCATGGGTCTCGGGGAGGTTCTCGTTGATGGTTCCATCGCGCTCAATGAGATAGGGGATCGCATCAAGGCGGAATCCATCAATTCCGGTCTCTAGCCAGAACCGCATCACGTCGAGCAGTTCTTCCAGCACCATCGGGTTGTCGAAATTCAAATCCGGCTGGTGCGAGTAGAAACGGTGCCAGTAGTAAGCTCCTGCCACCGAGTCCCAGGTCCAGTTAGACTTCTCCGTGTCGAGAAAAATGATCCGCGTTTCGGGAAATTTCTGGTCGGTGTCGGACCAAACGTAAAAATTGCGTTCTGGCGTTCCAGACGGCGAGTGCCTCGCGCGCTGGAACCATGGATGTTCATCGGAGGTATGATTGATGACGAGCTCGATTATTATGCGGATGTTGCGTTCATGGGCAGCCGTGACGAATCTCTTGAAGTCGTCGATCGTGCCGTAATCGGGGCTGACCTCGCGGTAGTCGGCAATGTCGTATCCGTCATCCCTGCGCGGCGAGGGAAAGAATGGCAAAAGCCAGATCGCATTCACGCCCAAGGCCGCGATGTGATCGAGCTTCTGGTAAAGACCTTCGAAATCACCGATCCCGTCACCGTTCGCATCGCAGAACGACTTGATATGCAGCTGGTAGATGATCGCATCCTTGTACCAGAGCGCATCGCTTGAAGTTGTCGTGCTAATCATTTGATCCATGTCAAGCCTCCGCGGCCCTGACGCGCCAGATCGCGAAGGGCAGATGATCAGGGTTCAAAACCAGTTTTTGCCGCTTGCCCCTGCGGCTGAATTTCTCGCCGCTCACAAGATCCTCGAGAAATAGTTTCCCCGTGTCCGCAATGCCGAATTGCCAGAGCGGGAATTCGACCTCGCTTTCTTCGGCGTGGTGTGGATTAAGCGTTACGGCGATCAACAGCACATTGTGACGGCCAGGACTGGCTTTCTCATAAAACATTACATTCTGGTTCGCGGAGTTCAGCAGCGTCAGCCCGAGATGGGATTGGAGAGCGGGATTGTCCCTGCGAATACGGTTGAGCATGGATATCTCCGACTTGATGTTCCCAGGTCGGTCGTAATCCCACGCGCGGATCTCATATTTTTCGCTATCGGCGTATTCCTTGCGCTTTGCATCGGGTCGCCCCTCGCACAGTTCGAAACCATTGTAGACACCCCATAGGCCCGATAGCGTTGCCGCCAGAGCGGCTCGGATCAGGTAGGCCGGGCGTGATGCGTTCTGCAGGAAGTCAGGGTTAATGTCGTGCGTATTCACGAAAAAATGCGGACGGAAGAACTCCCTGGCTTCCGTCCTTGTAAGCTCGGTCATGTATTCTTCGAGCTCGAAGCGGGCGTTACGCCAGGTGAAATAGGTGTAGGATTGTGAAAAGCCCAACTTGGCCAGTCGGTACATCACCTTGGGACGGGTGAACGCTTCCGACAGGAAAACAACATCAGGATGGCGGGCGCGAACGTCGGCAATCAACCACTCCCAAAATGGAAAAGGCTTCGTATGTGGGTTGTCGACCCTGAACAGACGCACACCCTGTTCCACCCAAAGATCAACGATGTCGAGAAGTTCCTTCCACAATGATGGACTGGCGTCTTTTGCGTAGAAATCGACGTTGACAATGTCCTCGTATTTTTTTGGCGGGTTTTCCGCATAACGGATCGTTCCATCCGCGCGCCAGTCGAACCAGCCGGGGTGCTCCTTGAGCCAGGGATGATCCGGCGACGCCTGTATGGCAAGGTCGAGTGCAAGTTCAAGACCCGCCTTCTTAGCGGCGGCAACAAGTGCGCGGAAGTCCTCAAACGTTCCAAGTTGTGGGTGAATCGCGTCGTGTCCGCCCAATTCCGAACCGATGGCGTAAGGGCTTCCCGGATCGTCCGGTGCCGGCGCCAGGCTGTTGTTGCGTCCTTTGCGGTTGGTTCGGCCGATCGGGTGAATGGGTGGGAAGTAAAGGACGTCGAACCCCATGTCGCGGATGGCCGGAAGCCTGGCAATGACGTCGGCGAATGTCCCGTGTCGGTGTGGGTCGCCACTTTGCGACCGTGGGAAGATCTGGTACCAACTCGCGAAAGCAGCCTCCCGGCGCTCGCTGTCGACAATGAAGGAATGCGATCGGACACGAAAGGGTCGTCGGTCAGCCAGAGCCATCAATTCGCCCACCCGGGCAGACAGCATCAGCTCCGCCTTGGCCGCCTCGTCTTTGCCCGACAATTCCCTGAAGCGCGAGGCAAGTTCCTCCCTGGCGGCTGCTGTCATCGTTTCTGACGGATCAGCGATAGCAAGGCGGATCAGCTCCTCACCTTCCATAAGTTCCAGCCTGAGGTCGAGCCGGGCCTCGTTCTTCTTCATGAGTTCGTAGCGGAAGATCGCAAATGGATTTTTCCAGGCCTCGACACGGAATTCATGGCGGCCAAGTCTTTCGAGCGGAAAGCGTCCTTCCCAGCGATCATTCTGGGCAAGGGTCATGGGCGATTGACGCCATGTGCCTTCGTCGCATGCCTTATAAAGCAAGGATGCGGCCAAAAGATCGTGGCCATCTGCGAAAATATCCGCCTGCACGGTGACGACGTCGCCGATGATACGCTTGACCGGAAGCCGGCCGTCCTCGACTTGCGGCGATACCTTCTCGATGGCAATGCGCGGTGCCCGCGCAGCATCGGTAAGCGCAATCGCCCCCTCCGGCGCAACCACAGCCGGCCGCCTTTCGGCCACAAGCAGCCGGACCTCCCCCGGCAACAGTTTCGGTGCCGGGGCTTCGTTTGCGACAGGCAGGAAGGGCGATGCGGTATGTCGTACGATCTCGTCCGGCATCAGAGAGGCACGCCGCAGATCCGCATTGACCACCAGCATTCTCGCCTTATCCGCAGCTCGCACATCGTCACTGTTTGCCTGCGCGATGACGGTTACAGTCTTCGCCGCTTCTATTCTGAGGGTTCGAAACTTACCGTGATCGGTGGGACGGGAGTTTACTGCACGAATCTCTCCCGATATGTCGAACGCTCCTTCCGCCTTGAGCGCGCGAAGTCCTTTTATGTGGCCATAAGTTGGGTCGAGAGGCAGGACCGCACCGAATTCGAAGCCCATCGGTACAAGCAGGCCGCCGTCGCCAAGGCTTACCGCCAAATGCAAGGATCGGACAGACTTTCGCTCTCGAATTTCGCGGCTCTCGGTTCCATGGGCAAGACGCTTTGCGAACGGCGCCTCGGGAAAGGCAATCTGCGACGCGATCTGGCTTTGAATGCGCTGTTCTTCCAGCAGCCAGCTCTCGCGGAAATCCCACCAGGCCAGAGATGAAAAGACGCCATCAAGCTGGCACTGCAGCAGTTGCGCACGAAACGCAAAGTCGGTCCCAGGGGTGTAGGCGAAAAAGCGAACGTCGTTGTCGGCACCTTTGACATGTGCGATCAACCCGGCCCAGTCGGAGGCAGAAAGGGAGTCGATGCTTATGAGCCTGTAGCCGGCCACCCCACTGTCCGAAAAGCGTATCAGGCGCTCGCTCCACTCGCGCAAGAGCTCGGGCGGGCTTTTTCCACTACCAGAAGCTTTGACCGGCGAACGACGCGGATCGAGTGCTCGCGAAGACGCGGTTGAAGTTTCGATACCTGGAACGAGAGCAAGATCAAGCATCAGCTTGATGTCGCGTGCGGCGCCTGCCGCCACGAGCTCGAAGAGCGCCTCGGCCGGCTCTTGTGGAAGGCCGAGCGAGGGATCAGTTTGGTCACAATCTTCGGGCGCAAAGACGCTGCCGCCGTCGCGACGCTTGAACAGGGGCGCGGACATGACAATGTTGAAACCGAGCGATCGGGCATGGTCGAATGCCTCGTTCCAGCCATCCCTCCCGTCCAACAGGAGCGGGTTGACATAATAAATTCGCGCACGGCTGTCTGGTACAGTCGACTGGGGTTCTGACATGATCTCGTGCGGGCTCCCGCGATACGGTCAGCAGGCCTTCCTGCTTCGGGAGGCTAACCACCAAGGACGATTGTTGTTCCGTGCTAAAATGTGCTCTCACGGAACACTGAGCCGTCTTCAAAAGATCAGGTTGTTACGGTCGCGGCACGCGGTCTTTCCACCCTTTCCGCGGCAGCGATCCCTTCGAACAAAGGATTTCCCCGCAGCCCCTCCAGGGGAATGGCAAGCTTCTGACGCCAGTTTGGATATTCTTTTTTGGTCCCGGGAATATTGGTCGAGCGATGCTCGCCGACCATGTCGGCGAGGCGAACCGAGACGAGCACGCTGCGGGTTTTCGCGAGCAGGACGTGCAGTGCGAGGATGACGTCATCCACGGGAAGAACGTCATGGCCGGCATTGCAAGGAGCAGACATCAAGCCTGACTTGACCATTATCTCGACAAGATTCTGCTTTCGAAGAGCCCGTTCGGATCGCAGCAGGGCCGCCGCTTCGCCACGACACCAGCCGGCGTCTTCAGCGACGGCAATATCGTCATCATTCCACCAGCCGGCCAGGGGCGCAAGGTCGTGGGTCGACAGGCAACTGAGCGCCAGGTCTGGCGGCAGGTCGGGATTGAGGTCTTCTTCCGTCAGGTTTTCGAAATACAGCACTCTGTAGCCAAGAATGCCAGCGTCTCTTAGTGCGGCACGAAACCCCTTTGGAACATTTCCGAGATCTTCGCCGATGATCATTGTTCTGCGTCTGCTCGACACGGCGGCAAGGTGCTTGACCATCTCCGGAAAAGGATAGCGAAGGTAACCACCTGCTTGCGGGGTTTCGCCGAACGGTACCAGGAAAAGCTGCCAGAGGCTCATAGCATGATCAAGTCTGAGCGCGCCGGCAAAACGGGCCGTGGTGTCAAGCAACTTTCTGTATTCGTAGCCCTGACCGTTCAAGACCGGAATTGGGGAAAGCGGAACCAGGCCCCAATCCTGTCCCTTGGCACTAAAGAGGTCGGGAGGGGCGCCTATGCTCAGCCCGGGCAGGACAAGGTGCGGAGCAGACCAGGTCGATGATCCATCGGGGACCTGTCAAGGTAGAGGCCTATGCGCATCAGCGAGCGCGCGTAAGCGGCGACATCTTCCAGCTGCAGGTTTGTCAGCCACTGAAGCCAGGCATAAAAGTTTATTTCGTCTGCGTGGGCAACGGCGAAGTCCCCGACTACTCGGCTTTGTCGGTTTTGATAGTCTGGCGGCCAACCATGCCACCCGCATTCAAACCCTCTCCGGGTCATCTCAGCTGATAGTGTTTCGAACAGGCAGTGTGAGAAGAGGGCTTCGCCGCCGTCCTTCTTGAAGACGTCAAAGGCCTGTTTTGCGCCGTCTCGGTTCTCGAAACGCTCGGTTTTCCAGCTGGTCCACAATGTTTTGAGAACCTCGAGCTTAAGCAGCGTCACGCCTGCATAGTCCACCAACTCGCCACTTCGCAGTTCGACCAGCCTGTCGTACTCGACCGCCTTGTCATCGAAGCCGAAGACTTGGTCGACGGCAAGATAAAGCGGATTGAGAAATCCGCGGTTCGATGGAGAGTACGGGCTACAACGTGAGGGCTCGGAAAGAAACAAGGCGTGGAGCGGGTTTAGCCCGACAAAATCGGCCCCGGAAACGGCAGCGATCGTGCAGAGATTTTTCACATCTTCAAGATCGCCAATGCCCCAGTTGCGATGCGATCGAAGCTCGTAGATCTGTGTGGATATCCCCCATAGGCGCTGTGACTGGAAGTCATCGGCCAGGAAGCACCTCGTTCGTCGTGGAGTCTTCAGAAGGGCATCGGGCCAGTTTGTTGCATATGCCGGCATGCGATGGTCAGGAAAGCCCAAGGCCCGCACGACAGCGCGCCGGGTCGCGAGCGGTATCTCGCGTGTGATTCCGGCAATATCCTCGAAGTCGGCCGGTAAGACCATCTTCTCCCTCAGGATCGCCACGGTCAGGTCGACTTCGTCGTTGTTGTGTTCCACGAAACATACGCTCTGGCGAAAAAAACGCTTTTGATGACTGCGTTCGCTCTTTGGATGAAACGGAGTTGGTCGCTTCAAACAAGCACCTGGGTCGATTGTTCCCGTATATCGCACGCTAACAGATATTGCCGGAGAAGCCGGAAGGCCCACCGACTAGAGAGATCCGAAAAGTTCAATGCGGCAGTCGTTCTACTCTTTCGCCGCTTCGAACATCATCAACAGGATCGCAAAGATGCAAAGCAGGCAAATTGCCCAGGTGAACAAGGCGTTCAGAAACAACAGCGCAAGTTTGCGGAAGTGTTGATGGACATAGTCTTCGATAATGGCACGCATGCCAAAATCCATGTGGATTGCACTCAGGATGATGAAGGCAATCAACGGCGGCCCTACCCAGAAGCTTGAGACCGAGGCGACAACAAAGTCCCTGCTTCGGCCAAAAAGATAGATGCCAAGGCCGATGATGTAGGGGGTCAACAATCCAAGGACCAGACCTGATACTTGTTTTGCCACATAGGAACCCGTTCCGCCCTTTGCGGAACCAAGTCCTCTGACGCGCTGAAGCGGTGTTGTCACGGGCCATCCCTCCGATCGGCTCCGAACCGGGATGCACGCGGATTGTTCCCGCAATGACCAGTGAGCCAGAGGGGCAGCCGGAACAAGTTCATCCTTTTGCAGTTGCTGTCCCATGACAAAGCGTGGAAGCATTCGGATTGGGATATCCGGCTGGACCTATAAGCCGTGGCGGGGCACTTTTTATCCCAATGACCTTGCCCATAAGCGCGAGCTTTTTTATGCTTCCCGCCGCTTCGATACCATCGAAATCAACGGGACCTTCTACGGACTGCAACGACCATCCGCCTTCCAGCGCTGGCGTGATGAAACGCCAGATGATTTCATCTTTTCGGTCAAGGGCTCGCGTTACATCACGCATATGCTTCGCTTGAAGAACATCGACACGGCGCTCGGAAATTTCATTGCGTCCGGCATCCTTGCCCTTGGTGACAAGCTCGGGCCGATCCTTTGGCAGTGTCCCCCGACACTCAAGTTTGATCCTGATCTGTTCGATCGGTTTCTCGCCCTTCTGCCGAAGACTGCAAACCAGGCTGCCGGCTTTGCAAGACGCCACCACGACAGTCGGGTGGAAGGGCGAAATTTTCTCGACGTGGATCACGCCCGTCCGTTGCGCCACGCGCTGGAAATTCGCCACGACAGTTTCAGAAGCGAGCATTTCGTTGAACTCTTGCGCGAACACGGCGTCGGTCTCGTCTGCGCAGATACGGTCGAATGGCCCCTCCTGATGGATCTGACCACTGATTTTGTCTATTGCCGTCTGCACGGCTCCAAGGAGCTATACGTCAGTGGCTATGAGGAGGATGCCCTTGCCGTCTGGTCCGACAGGATCAAGGCCTGGTCGCTGGGAAACGAGCCTGCCGACGCCGAACGTATCGCATCGAGCGCACCCCGGTCGGCGAAGGGCCGGGATGTATTTGTCTATTTCGACAACGATGTGAAGGTGCGCGCTCCAGCGGACGCGGCCTCACTGGCGATGCGTCTTGACGTTGCGGCTTCTCGACCCGATCACGATTTGTCCAAGCCCTCTAAGACCGTGCATGGTCCGTCTTTTGAAGCGCGCCGACATTGGCCGCCAGTTCGCCTGCGACAATGACCAGGTCCAGAACGCGTGGGGAAGCGGCTTCACGCATCCGCCATCTCCTGGTGAAAACTCAAAAAGCCATGGGCTTGCATCCATTCCGTCGATGGAACAATATAGGAACAAAGATTGAATCATGTGGCGACGCTGCATCTGAAACGGGCACGAATTCATTAATGTCAAAGCGATCGGGAAGTGCAGACCTACCTCTTCATCGAGGGCGCGTGCCGAACTGGCTGAGCGACCGAATGGCAAACCTGGGTGCTTTGATCGCGCAAGCCGTCGTGCACCACTATGGCCGGGACGAATTCCTTCGCCGTTTGTCCCACCCGTTCTGGTTTCAGTCCTTCGGAGCTGTCATGGGAATGGATTGGCATTCATCCGGGATCACCACGAGCGTGCTTGGCGCATTGAAACGGGGACTTCGGCCGATGTCAGCCGAACTGGGGCTTCATGTCTGCGGCGGGAGAGGCGCTCAATCCCGCAGAACCCCCGGTGAGTTGATAGAGGTCGGCAACCGATGTGGAGTGGACGGTCTGGCCTTGTCGAATATCAGCCGGCTGGTTGCCAAGATCGACAGTGCTGCTGTTCAGGACGGTTTCGATCTTTATCTGCATGGGTTTATCGTCAGCAACGAAGGGAGATGGGTGGTTGTCCAGCAAGGCATGAACCAGGATTTGCGTCAGGCGCGGCGATATCACTGGCTCTCGGAGGGCCTGGAGAGCTTCCTAAATTCCCCTCACCAGGCCATCGAGGGGCTAAGCCAAGGCAAAATCATCAACATCGCTGACAGTCAGGCGGAAATGTCGAGACGCAAACAACTGGAGCTTCTTTCTTGCCTCGGTCCCGACCGCATTGCGCGTGAGGTGCGTTTGCTCAGTGCCGTCGTCGTTGCGCGTCCGGATGACATTGATCAACCCATGTTGCCGCACCTCGTCATGCCTGCCCATCATGAAGTCCGCGATACGGATGTAAACATGAAGCGGCTTCATGCAAACCTCAAGGCTGCTGCCGATTGCGGTCCAGCCGACTATCAGGATCTGCTTCTTGTGCCTGGGGTCGGCCCTCGCACGGTGCAGGCGCTCGCCATGGTGGCGGAGGTTGTTCACGGGGCTCCCTGCCGTTTTTCCGACCCCGCCAGATTTTCCCTTGCCCACGGGGGAAAGGATCGGCATCCCTTTCCCGTTCCATTGAAAGTCTACGATGAAACCATCCGGGTGCTGAAGTCGGCGGTAACCAAGGCGAAGCTCGCCCGAGGGGAGGAGCTCGGAGCGTTGAGGCGCCTGGATATGCAGGCCCGCAGCATCGAAAAACACGCCACCGGCCCCACGTTCAAGGAGATCGTCGCCGGCGAGTTTCAGGCATCTCCTCACTTGGGCGGTCGAAGCATATTCGGCTGGGAAAGAGAAAACTCAAAATATCCGGTTAGCGGTAGAGACTAGAGAAACAGGACTTTGCCGAGAGCATTAAAAGTGCGATAGCGCGGCCATTGGTCTCTTTTCGAGAAGGAAATTTCAAAGCGGAAGCTCGTCATCTATGAGCTTGGAGAGTTCGGCATGGTCGCGAACGCCAAATTCATACCAATCGACAAGCGACCTTGCGAGCGTCTTTGCTTCAGGGCTCTGCCTGGATAGTCCCCGGTTGTCGCACCACCTGTCGAGAATATTGCTCAACATGTGCATTATGTCGGAAGTCAGTGCCTCTTTCGGCCAATCAGTCTTGTTCATAAGGTTCCCCATGCGCCACGGACCGTATCAGCTGGCGTGTCCAAGACTAGAGCAAAGCAGCAACACTTAATGGCTCTGTCTCCCATCGGACCAAGGGCCGGCCTGGTAACCGATCACGCCCTCGCGGCCTTGTTCATTTGAACGGGCCTCGCCTTTCTGGCCGGCGCGCTTGTGACCCATGGGCCTGGCCAATCACGCGAAAGAAGAACGTCACAAGTGGAGCGGTTTGCGATTTGCAGCCGGAATAGGGCGCGGTTTTGCCGGCGCTCATCTTTGCACTTCCCATGTTCATGACAATGGAGATGTGGGAACTCGGTTTTTCCATAGACCGCAGCCGACTGCTACTTCTTCTGGTCGTGAACATCCCTCTGCTGGTGTTGCTGTCGGACCGCGTGGGATTCGAAGAGACGACAAGCTGGCGCGATGCGGGTCGTGATGCCGCCATCGCTTACGCGATCGGCATCACTTCGAGCCTGATCATCCTCTTCAGCGTCGGCGTCTTGAAGCCTGATCAGCCGTTGTCGGAGATTATCGGAAAGGTAGCCATCCAGTCGGTACCGGCCAGCATCGGGGCTCTGCTCGGCAGAAGTCAGCTCAACGGCGATAGCAACGGTCAAAGTGGCGACGATGAGGACCCGGTCCAGGCAAATGTCTATGGTTATGCGGGAGAGATGTTTTTGATGGCGCTCGGCGCACTTTTTCTCGGCTTGAACGTTGCGCCGACCGAAGAGATGATCCTCCTTTCGTACAAGATGACCCCTTTTCATGTGGCCGCAGTGATCATCATCTCCCTGATCGTGATGCACGGATTTGTCTACGCCGTCTCCTTCAAAGGTGGCCACGCACTCGAGGACGACGTTCCAGTCTGGCACGCGGTTATCCGCTTCACGTTTCCCGGTTATGTCATTGCTTTGTTGGTGAGTGCCTATGCACTTTGGACGTTCCAGCGGTTCGAAGATGCCGCCTTTTCACAAATGCTATCGACAACCATTGTCCTGGCGCTGCCATGTTCGATCGGCGCGGCTGCCGCCCGTCTCATTCTCTAAGGTCGTTGGATGGCTCGAGCAAGATATAGTGGTGTCAAAACGCCCCACACCGTCGAATGGATTGTCGGCGTTGCCAGCACGTTGCTGGTGATCGTCGTAATAGGCTTCGTTGCGTTCGAGGCGACCGAGCCTAATCTCAGTCCGCGGCTTTCGATCGTGCGGTTGACCGAGGACGCGGCAATGCCGCCCAACGAGGTGCGCTTCGAAGTTGTCAATTCAGCTGGAACCACTGCTTCGGCGGTCGTCGTTCAGGGACGGTTTGAGGATCATGCGGGCGCCGACCAAACCGCAGAGGTTACGTTTGACTATGTCCCAGCCCACTCAAGAGCAAGGGGTACGTTGATATTTTCGGAGCCGGTCGAGGGAGGGAACGTTATCATTCGCGCCTCTGGTTATGTTGACCCCTAAGGATACTTGAAAGGAATTGTCGGAAACCGAAATGCGCGAGCTTTTCCTGAAGGACTCTGCAAAGGTTTGTTGGGGCGATAAGGATTGCTGGGGCAACAAGTGACATCGTCCGGCTGCATAAGAGTGCACCTGCGTTTCGGCGAAAGCATGCAGGTCCTAAGGTGTTACGGGTCGCAACGGAACCAACATCTCGTGAAAATGGTTGATTGTTACGGACTGAATGGCGCCCGTCAAACAACTCAACCGGCGATCCGCCAGGATCGCTGGCGATCGGAAGAACGGATGGAAGCTCCTCCATTGGAAAGAAAACTCGCAGCCATCCTCGCAGCCGATGTCGAGGGGTACTCCAGACTGATGCACGACAATGAGGAGCTGACCCTCTCGACTTTGACGTCTCATCGCATCATCGTCGACAGTATCATCGAAAAGGCGCATGGGCAGATTTTCGGTACCGCCGGCGATAGCGTGCTGGCGGAATTTCCCTCCATTGTGCACGCCTTCGGGTCAGCGATCGCAATCCAGCAGGCCATATGGGCTGCGAACCAGCATCTCTCGGAGGATCGCAGAATGCACTTCCGCATAGGGATCAATGTGGGGGACGTGCTTGTGAAGGACGGGGACATCTTCGGCGACGGCGTCAATATCGCCGCAAGACTTGAAGGACTCGCTGACGTGGGTGGAATTTGCGTGACGCGCGGTGTTCGCGATCACATGCGTGACCGGACGGATGCGACATTTGAAGATCTTGGCGAACACAGCGTGAAGAATATCGCCAGGCCCTTGCGTGTTTTCCGCGTCATCTTTGATCGCGACGCAAAAGCATTCACGACAGAAGAGCCGGCGATGTTAGAATCGGCTGGCCCTCGGCCGCATCGGGAAGAGAAGGGCGAAGAAGAACAGATCGAAGTCGCCTTCTGGGAATCCGTTCGGCAAAGCGATGATCCGGCAGAGTACCAGCTTTACCTGGAAAGGTTTCCAGGAGGGCAATTTGCAGCTTTGGCGGAAGCCAGACTTGCCAAAGGCGGGACCGGCGAACGTGATCCGACGGTCGAAGTAGCCTTTTGGGAAACTGCCAGGTCGTCAGGAATCCGCGACATGGTCGCTGCTTACCTGGAAAAATATCCTGACGGGCAATTCGCGACGCTCGCCAAGATCATGTTGGACAAAGACTGACGAGACCCAGTCGGTGGCGCGAAAGGTTCGACTGAAAGCCCTTCACTATCCTTCCCGCGACTGAAGACTACATTGCGACGCGGTGTGACAGTCGTCGCACGTTTGCCATCTCGCGGACGCAGCACAAAATCCCCACAGTTCCGGCCATCACACATGAGCGAGGTTATCTCAGGAGACCCACCAACCGATTTCAGTGCCGCAGTGCTGAAGTTGCAAAATGTGATCCTGAGGAGGCGGCAAAAGAACGTCACAGGACGGATCCGGACCTTGGGCGGCTTGAGGGAGTATGCTCACTCGTCTAGGTCAGCGGCAAGAAGCCCAATCGTGGAGGACAAGCCAATCCTAGAAGACCGCAGAAGGTTGCAGGGATATCTTCACCCTCATCGCCGTATTTATCTTTGCCACCCAGGACAGCTTCTCAAAATACCTCGGTGCGCGCTATTCGCCGATCCTGATCACCATGATCCGATACTGGGCTTTTGCAGCCTTCGTCATCGTCCTTGCTTTGCAAAAGCCGGGTGGCCTTCGTGCCGCCGCCTCGACGAACTATGCTCTGCTTCAGCCCTGCGCGGCGTATTGCTGGTCACCGAGATCGCCGTTTTCGTCTATGGCCTTGCTCATACCGGTCTTGCAACGACACAAGCCATCTTTCAGGCAGCGCCGCTGATCGTCACCGTTCTTTCGATTCCTTTCCTTGGAGAACATGTGGGCTGGAGACGATGGATGGCAGTCTCGGTTGGGCTATTGGGGGTGTTGATGATCATCAACCCGTCCGGGGACGAGTTTAACCTCTATTTGCTTCTTCCGCTGATGAGCGCATTCATGTTTGCCATCTACAGCGTAGCAACAAGAGCCGTCAGCCGGAAGGATGGCGCCTTCACGAGCCTGTTTTACACTGCCGTCGGGGGCGCGCTTGTAATCACCCTCATTGGTCCATTCTTCTGGACGCCCATCGCGGTCCATGACTGGCCATTTGTCGGCGCTCTTTGCATCTGCGGCGCTGTCAGCCACTATTGCTTGATCCGCGCATATGAGTTTCTTCAAGCATCGGAAGTTCAGCCGTTGACGTATCTCCAACTGGTTGTTGGCGCCATCATTGCCGTGACGGTGTTCGGTGAAACGATAAGCTGGAACATGCTGCTCGGCTCCCTCACTGTTGTTGGCGCCGGTCTGTTTACGATGTGGCGGGAACCAAGGGCATTCTCAAAAAACAGTCCGGCCACTCGCTCCGGGGTTCAGCCTTGAGCCTCCCAATGCCAACGCTGCCAATCGTAGTTACGGAACAATCGGCAAGGCAGGTTGTTTTGGAGAGAGCCTTGCAAGTCCCGCTCTTGGAAGAAGCAGAAATCGGCATAACGCCTTGCGCATGCAAAGAAAATGGGCTGCGCGAACGGCAAGGACTACAGCGTACTCGGAGGCCAGCAATGCCACAGGTCAAGACGTGGGCGAAACCGATCTCGTTCCTATCGCCGCAAACGGGCGACTACCGAACGATCCAAAGTGCAAATGAAGCAATCATAGTGTTGCAAGGAGCGCATTGGCCAGTCCAGAGCGGCAAGCAGCTTCGCGATGCTAAACGGATCTGTCTTGATGTGATGGACGGCAGGCGGCCGCCTGTCGAAGCCCGAAGGGCTTTTATCGCCGCAGCCGTTGAAGCGGACGTCTTCGTCAAGCAAAAATAGGATGGAGCCGCCATGATGAATAGCTGCCGAAACGATCAATCTGCGCAAAAATAAATGGTGCCGCTGCTGACCTATCGCCAGTCACGATAGTCGCTTGCTGTCGAAGTCCGTCCCACCAGATAACCCATGGCAAAAGCCAGCAGGCCGATGCCCAGAACAACGCTGGTGGCGGTATGTGGGTGATCCGCCGCCCCGACGACAATGGCGTTCGTCTCGCGTCGAACTGCTTCGCCGGCCGTTCTCGCCGCGCCTCTTAGGCCTTCCGGTTGTTCATTGCGTGATCCGGTAAAGCCCGCCTTGAGGTCTTCTACCATGACTTCGGTCTCCTTCTTATTCAAGAAAGAAATGGCGGAGATGCTTAACGGTTCCGTCAGAAATCGATTGCCGTTCGGGCGTCCGTTTTTTCAAGCACCCTCATCGGCATCCGACGCCAGGCGGTCCTCGGTTTCGTCTCGCCTCGATTGCTGCAGATCCCTGGACGCCCGCGTTGAATCCATGGGTCGCTTCTCGCTCTGATCTTATTCAAATTCCCGCTTTCGAAACGTCGCGCGACGCGACATCCTATCTCGGCATCCTCAGCCGTGAACCACCCATTGGACGAGGGCCGCCCATCGGCTCGACCGCGATCTGAACGCTATGCCAGGGATAACTCCGACCGGGCCCGCGAAGAACTATTGCAGAACTCGACAGCTGCCTCTGCGCCGATCTTGCCCGAGCTTGAACCACGCTCTAATCATGAAAGCTACCTAACCAGCTGGCTGAAGGTGCTTTCGGCAGATAAACCCGGCGGCTTCGTCGCGGCGGGTCATGCTCGACGCGCCGTTACTTACCTGCATCACTTGCAGTTTGAAGAACTTGGCGGCGAAGCGGTGGCCTGTAGCCGCGCGTCCGCTTCTGCCTGAGCAGACTGAGGAACATGTCGACGGCAGCCTCCTCCTGCGTGAAGTGCTGAATGCGGACCTGGCCACGGCTGCCGATCCGCCCCCATCGTCGTGTCAGGCAAGTCTCCCCGAACAGACTGGTCGAAATGTCCATCGCGTAAAACCGCGCCATGTTTCGAGATGCGTCCGTTCGTTCGACGTAGAGTTTGTAGGGCTGATGAAGCATGAGAGCCATGCTGGCTTGCAACGACGACGACGTCCAACGACACTTTTGAATCGGTTAGCCGCAATCGATTCAATTTTGTGAAGACTGATCGTCACATGCGATTAATGATCTGCATGGCTTCCCCATCCTTGGGATCGGTTGCGGCCAATCCTGGCAGTGGAACCAGAGAGCGCTTCTTAGAAGCGCTCTTGCTTGAGTCGTCAATATTGTCTGCGCGTAACGAGAATATCTTCCTCCTCATCGCGCTGGCGTCCACCAAGCGCCGCTGCAGCAGAGGCAATGAAGGCCCCAACCAGCAGCGACAGAGCGCCAAGAAGGGCAGTTGTCGCGGCAGCCTTTCTGGCCTTGTCCGCAGCGGCTTGAGCCGCAGTCTTTGTGTCGTCAATCTGCTTGAGAACCGTGTCGACGCGCGTGCGGGCGTCCGCTTCGGACAGGCCGGCGCGGGCCGAGACGATAGAAGCAATATAGGCCCTGTCCTGCTCCGGCAGCTCGCCTCGCGCCGCACCCTGCAAGAGGATGCGCGAGACCTCTGTGGCGGCCGCGCCATCGTTGCTTCGTGCGCGCTCCCCGGCTTCTTGTGGACGAAGCAGCGCATCCGTAAAATAGGCCGTCGGCAGATCAGGTGTTGTTGACGCAGCCGCCGCTCCACCCGCAACCGTGGCACCAGTTGCGACACTACCAACAGCGTTGGCGCCAGCACCAGCAAGGGAAGTCAATGAGGAGGCGAGAAAACCAGCAACGAATATCGTTGCCAAAGCCCAGCTCAGGAAGCCATGGGCAGTATCCCGGAAAAAGATCTCATCGGTATGAACCGCCGCCCATTTCGTTCGCAACCGCCCAGTAAGATAGCCGCCGAGTGCCGACGAAAGCCACTGTACAACAACGAGCCAGATCGCAGCGGTGACGCCCACCGTTGCCGCGTCACTGCTTCCGCCCGACCATGGCGAAATCATTGTCAGTCCGACCCCTGATCCAAGGAGAAGCATGATAAGCGTGACCCCGGTCGCCGCCAGGCCCCCGGCGATGATTGGCCCCCATGCGACAGCAGACTTCGAGGATTCGACCGGCAGCGCGTCAACGGCTGTTTCTTGCGCAAGAGTCATGGATGCCTCCTAGCGCATGAAAAGGACAAGAAGGATCACGATCGGTAGCGGAATTCCCAAAAGCCACAACAAAATACCACGTCCCATTCCAAGACCTCCTAAAACAATGCGGTTTGCAAAGGCTGAACGTCGAAAGTTCCTCTTTGTTCCTCAGGACATAGCCAGTCCGGGTGAGCCTGATCGCCGCAGGCTCTTTTAAAGTGGTCCTTTGGGTTCAAGCGCCAGTCGGACAGGACTGAAATCAACCACGGCTTGTGTCGGACCCTTCGGGGCGATGGCCTTTTTGAGCGTCGCGCAGCGCAGTGCGTGATCTAACTGGCTTGCGACAGAGCTTCGCCGCCTTGAGCCACATTGGGTCAAAACAACGTCCATTAATGGGTGGTCTTTTCGGGCAGAAGGCTGTCCGTCTCTGCCAAGGGGTCGTCACCGTCAAGGCCGTCTTTGCTCGACGCCCCAGTGTCACGCGAGGGGCGGTCATCAGCCATCTCAAATGCCGTCAATTGGACCATCATCGCCTTGGCATGGTCGATCGCGGCCTCTTCGCCCAGAAAGGGATTGTCGCTGGTTTGAACGAGCACAACCTCGCCGCCTTCACCGATAAACTCGACCTTGAGATTACCGCTGTCATGGCTGACCTTCGTATCAATAAGTTGCATGGAAATACCTCCGTAAGACGGAAAAACAACTCACGCACGTTGGAAATGTTCCTGCCGAAACACGCAAATACGATGCTTGGAGTCGCATCCGGAATTTCCTTTTCAAGGCATCGAACGCCGCGGTTGGAACCGAGACCGCTAGAAAAAGTTCGTCTATCGGATGGGCTGAAGGGAGGTCATGAATGCTGAAGCCGAATGAAGCAAACAACTACCTTCTTGCCCTTCTGAAGGACAAGCAAGGGTTCTTCAGGAGTTCTGCTTTGAACCCGGTGACGCTGGAGCGCGGACAGAGATTGTATCATCCCAACACCACGCCGAAGCACTGTCTGTTCATCGAAACAGGACTTGCTTCGGTCATAGTCACGTCTCCCGAAGGCCACAAGGCGGAGGCCGGTGTGGTTGGTCGCGAAGGCATGGTGCCCGTCAGCGCTTTCACCACGGACGGTGGAACCCCGATGGAAGTGACGATGCAGGTTGGTGGCTCGGGGTTCAAGATTGAATTTGCACATTTCAGGGAAGCATTTGAAGGCTCTGCTGAGGTCAGGGAGATCTTTCTTAGATATGCCCACGCGTTCCTCGTCCAAAGCGCGTTTACCGCGCTTTCAAATGCAAATCATCGCGTTGAGGAGCGGCTCGCCAGATGGCTCCTCATATGTCACGATCGTGTCGATGGAGACGAACTTCCCCTCACGCATGAGTTTCTGGCAATCATGCTTGCCGTACGCAGGCCGAGCGTTACGATCGCCTTGCACGTCCTCGAAGGACACAGGTTTATTCGTGCGGAACGGAATTTGATTACGGTCCGCGACCGTGCCGGCCTCGAACTGTTCGCCAACGACGCCTACGGCCCCTCCGAGCGAGAATACGAGCGCCTGCTCAAGCCATTGTCGAAGACCGCGATACGGGCTGCATGAGGGCAGTGCTTCGCAAGCGCCTACTTGTTTTGCGCATCACGTGGAAGAAGACGGCACTGCCGAATAGTCTAGGTCGGGGTTCGTGGCGGAACCGGCGCGGCCGCGAGGGCCAAGGCGTTCCAGGACCTCTTCTTCGCTCCAGCCAGCCTCAATGGCCGAGTTGACCAGGATTTGCCTTTTCTGTCCATCGGATGCGTCAGACGTTTCATCCAGATTTCGTCGTGCCACGACCAGACATTCGTCAAGGTTTGCTGCCCGCGCTTCTGCTGTGTCCGAGTATCTTGGTGACGCTACGTAAATCACGTCTCAGCTCCTTCTGTTCACACGAAAACCTCGGCATACGCCAGGGATCTTAATCTGCTCCTCATTTCGCGGACGTTTTTCCACCAAGGTCGCGAATTTCCTCATCCAAGGCGATTACCTTGCACAAGAACAGCCAAGGCAGCAGGCGGTTCCAATGATGCGGAAAAATCCAACCCCCGCCCTCTTTGCGTCGAACCGCTGTCTTCGATCAGGTGGAGACAAGGAGGCATCTTGCACGGCCGGAACAAAATCTGCGCACGCCTCGTTTGAAGATCACAAGGAGGCCAGACATGCCGACACAAGTCCCAAATCCTGCCGAGACACCGCGCGGTCCCACTCCGGCACCAGGTATTCCGGATCGCACAAAGGAAAAGCCGCCCCTGACGCCCGCGCAAGATCCTTCCGACACCAAGAATCCGAACGATCCGCCACTTGATCCTGCGCTCCTCCCGATCGGGGACCCGGCGGGCGCAGGTTAAAAAGGGGTTTGGAAGGACCTTGCGACCAAGGGCTGCCGCGGAAGCGTCAAGCTCTCCGGGTCTGTTCATGGCTGTTCCCTCACGCCTGGCGTGGCTTCCCGCTGGTCCGCGTCTTCGAGGTCGCTTTGCGTGATGAAGGCATCGGTATGTTCTCGCGCTGCCTCACGAAGTGCCTTGAGCTTGGGGACGTCATCTCCCTCCAGCTCGGATTGGCCATGCAAGATCTCGCGTTCGGCCTGTAGCCAGTGCTCGTCGTGCCGATCGGAGGGGCTTCCTTCCGCCTCCCAGATCTGGTAGGCGCGACTGCGAATGCGCTGCGTCATGTCGGCTGCGTGGTCGCCGTCGTTCAACCTGTCAGGAGTTGATATTACAGTTTCATCGGGGCGAGTGCCTTGCACAGGTGCCTTCGGTCGCTTAGCCATGGTCGTACTCCTTGGGAAATGCCGATCAAAACGTTGGCTATTTGAAGATGTTCCCTGGTGGGTCAAAGACGTCGTTCGGCGACGGCTATCTTGCCGGACGCCGCCGGGCCGGAAGGCAGTAAGCGGCTTCGCCAGCCCAGCTTGAAAAGCCTTGGATTAACAGACCCAGGAGCTTCATCTCTCTATCGAGGTCGGAATTGTCATTTCTCGCCGGGATAGGTCTCGTGCTGCAGCATTCGCGCAAGATGAACCGCGTTGCGGGCAAGCGTATCGACCATCTTGGAAACAACCTCCGGCGTGGATCCAAGGTCAACGAAGTTCACATTCCCCATGGCCTCTCCAACCCAGTAGGCAACAGCGTTCGCAGGCAATGTGAAGCCAACGTCATTCAGCGCCTGGTAGATTTCCGCTGAGACGTGATGGGCGCCGTCCTCGTTTCCAACCACGGCAACAGCCGCAACGCGAGGATAGGAGACCATTCGGCCAGCATCATCTAGCTCGTCCAGAAACGCATCCATGCGTTCCAGTGCCCGCTTCGCGACGCTTGATGGCTGCCCGAGCCAGATCGGCGTTCCCAGAACCAATATATCAGCAGATAGGATCTTGCTTCTTACTCCTGGCCAGTCATCTCCAGGGCCCTCATCCGAGGTCACGCCCGGGAAAATATTGTAATCCGCCAATCGCAATGTCTCGCTGACGACGCCTTCCCTTTTCAGCGCCTTTTCAATCAGGGACAGCATCTTCTCAGTTGAAGAGGGATCGTCCCCGCTCTTCTTGAGGGATGCGTTAAGCGCAATTGCTTTGATGGCCATCGGTGTGATTGTTCTCTCTCTATGGATCTCTGGGCTGAAAATGAAAGGGCCGGTTTGACCGGCCCTTTCATCATTGGGTGGTGTTACTGATTGTCCGGGCATGCTTCGCTGACGGATGCGCCGCCACTGCCGCCTTGAGTAGCGACGGAACCTGGAGCCGGCTGTGTGGGGCAACGTGTACGATCGACGGTGCCGGTGGCGTTGCTGTTTGTGCCGACCGTGCTGTTCGTTGCGTTCGGATCAACGACGGCCGGTGCATTGGTACCCGTCCGGTTCTGCATATCACCGTTTGCGCCACCGCCTGCATCTTCACCCATGGTCTTGTCGCCTGCCATGTTGTTTGGCGTAGGATTGGACTGCGCGTAGGCGGATGTCGCCACACCGAGTGAAAGCAGGGCTACAACAACGAATTCATTACGCATCTAAGTCTCCATGATCGTTTGATTGTGACGGGACACAACCCCAAGCTCGCAACCTTGTTCCACACCGCGGCCAATCAAAAATCGGAGCGTGGTGACCGACGCAGCGAGGTCGCGGTCGATCTTCGGCGGCGCAGCAGCCGAAGCTGTTCCGGTTCCCAGCCAGGATCGAACGCCAGTCTGGCGGCCTCAAAATCCCAGTCCGCGATTGCAAGGCAGCGAGCGCAAAGGCGATCTGGAGCGATGACCTTGTCGTCTCCGAGGAGGATCATGCCGGTCGCAAAATCGTCGGGAACAAGCCGGTAAGTTCGAGGTTTAGTGCGCTCATCATTGGAATTGGAAGGTTCACCATGAAAGCGCTCACATGGCACGGCAAGCATGACATCCGCTGCGAAAGCGTTCCTGACCCGCAAATTAAAGATGGTCGCGATGCGATCATAAAAGTGACCGCTTGCGCAATTTGCGGCTCCGATCTCCACCTCTTCAATGGCATCATGCCCGACATGCATAGCGGCGACATTATGGGCCATGAAACAATGGGCGAGGTTGTCGAGGTCGGTAAGGATAACAGGAAATTGAAGGTTGGAGATCGCGTTGTCGTACCATTTACGATTTCCTGCGGCGAATGCTTCTTTTGCAAACGCGGCTTCTATTCCGGATGCGAGCGTTCAAATCCTGATCCGTCGAAGGTCAAAAAGATGTGGGGCAACTCGCCAGCGGGGCTGTTCGGCTACACCCACCTGCTTGGGGGCTATAGCGGCGGCCAGGCGGAATATCTTCGTGTTCCGTTTGCAGATGTTGGACCGATCAAGGTTCCCGAAGAGTTGAGCGACGAACAGGTCCTATTTCTATCGGATATCTTTCCAACCGGATATATGGCTGCCGATTTCTGCAATATTCAAGGCGGTGAGACGGTCGCAATCTGGGGATGTGGCCCTGTTGGCCAGATGGCAATCAAATCCGCTTTCATTCTCGGAGCCGAACGGGTCATCGCCATCGATACCGTTGCCGAACGGTTGGCCCTTGCGCAAGCATCTGGCGCAGTCACCCTCGATTTCAGAAACGAGGATATCTATGACCAGATCATGGAGTTGACCGATGGCCGCGGCGCTGATGCCTGCATCGATGCGGTAGGGACGGAGGCTGACGCGTCGGCAAGCTGGGATTCGCGGATTGATCGGATCAAGGTTGCAACTTTCATGGGCACGGACCGCCCCCACGTATTGCGTCAGGCCATTCACTGCTGCCGGAATTTCGGTACGGTATCCATTGTCGGCGTTTATGGGGGATTTCTCGATAAGATACCGATGGGCTCGGCCATCAATCGCGGCCTGACCTTCAGGATGGCGCAAACCCCCGTTCAGCATTACATGCAGCTGCTCCTGGACCGCATTCAAAACGGCGAGATCGATCCGTCCTTCATCATAACCCATCGTGCCACGCTCGAGGACGGTCCGGACCTCTACAAGACCTTCCGAGACAAGGAGGACGGATGCATCAAAGTGGTTCTCAAACCTTAAGCCAAAGGAATGTCGCCATGACAAGCACAGCTGGGAAACAAACCAAGGGTTTGGCCGTCATCACCGGAGCATCAAGCGGCATTGGCCTCGAACTTGCCAAGGTCGCTGCCTCCAATGGATACGATTTGATCATTGCCTCCGACGAACCTGAGATCAATAACGTCGCGTCCGAAATCGATAAGCTTGGGGTCAACATAGAGGCTGTCGAAGCAGATCTTTCAACGATAGAAGGTGTTGATCGCCTCGTTGAAGCGATAGATGCCAATGGACGTTCGGTCGATCTGCTGATGGCCAATGCCGGGGTGGGTCTTGGTAAGGCCTTTCTCGATCAGGATTTTGCGCGGGTCCGGCGCGTGATTGACACCAATGTCCTTGGAACCACCTACATTGTCCAGCAAGTGGGCCAGCGAATGCGTTCGCGTGGGGCCGGCCGTATACTTCTGACCGGCTCGATTGCCGGTTTCATGCCAGGAAGTTACCAGGCCGTATACAACGCGTCTAAGGCCTTCATAAATTCATTTTCGTTTGCGTTGCGGGAAGAGCTCAAGGATACCCCGATCACAGTCACGTGCCTGATGCCCGGTGCGACCGAAACGCGATTCTTCGAGCGGGCAGACATGCTTGATACGGAGGTGGGACAAGCCGAAAAGGATGATCCTTCGGATGTAGCAAAGGCAGGATTCGACGCGATGATGGACGGCGAAGGGGATATCGTCTCGGGTTGGAAGAACAAGATCCAGGCGGCGGTCGCCAATGTTACACCTGCCGGTATGCTCGCATCCCAACATGCCAAGATGGCCGGGCCTGGCACAGGCAAGAGTTAAGAATGTGTCGGGGTCTGTGATGGTCCGTCGGGCGCTGGCCTCTGCTTTGAAAAAGAGGCGATCTTGGAGAAATTTCCTAATCGCCAATTGGCGGCTTTTCTCGAAGCCGGCTAGGCTGACCGTGGTGCAAGCGCCAATGCTCGAAAAAACGTGGAAGCGAAGCTCGAGAAGCCGCTGCCTGCCTTCCGCATGGTTTGAAGCTGATCCAGCGCGACGGTTGACGCTAGCCCGCACTCCTATGCGCCGCCTCGGAACCTCAACTCCAGCTTGGCGTTAGTCCGCAACGCGCAGTCCTCCTTTGGCGGGCTTTCTCCTATCGTAAAGGGATTCCATCATGAACGCACCCGTCGCGCTTATCACAGGCGCTGGCTCCGGAATCGGTCGTGCGACCGCAATGTGCCTGGCTCTCAAGGGATATGCTGTTGGTCTCCTCGGCCACAGCCCCGAAGAGCTTGATTTGACGGCCGCCGCGATTGCCGAGACGAATGGAAGCTTCCTGATCCTCAACGCCGATATCGGCAACGAAAGCATGATGCGTAAAGCTGTCCAGAACCTGGTCGGAAAATTCGGTCGGCTGGATGCGGTCGTCGCAAATGCCGGTATCAACGGTGTATGGGCACCGATCGACGATCTCAAGCAGGAGGAGTGGCAGCAAACGATAGATGTGAACCTCACGGGTACCTTTCTGACGTTGCATGTGACGATTCCGGCGTTGAAGCAAGCAGGCGGCGGTTCGATCGTGGTTGTGTCGTCGATCAATGGAACACGCACGTTCACCACCCCGGGGGCAACCGCATACACGGCCACCAAGGCAGCGCAGCTCGCGATGGTCCAGCAATTGTCCCTCGAGCTTGCGCGTCACCACATCCGGATCAATGCGGTTTGCCCCGGCGAGATTGAGACCAACATTGAGGCCAACACGGACCTGCGCGGTGAAAGGGAGACGGCAATCCCGGTTGTCTGGCCGGAAGGGCAGGTGCCGATCACCGGAGGGGCACCCGGCAAGAGCGATGATGTCGCCGAAGTGATCGCGTTTCTTCTTTCCGATGCGGCTCGACACGTGACCGGAACGCCCGTCTGGGTCGACGGGGGACAAGGGTTGCTGCGGTAATGGGTGGCGGGAAACCTCGAAAATACGCATGGGGCCCCCAATTTGCTTTGTCCTTTGTCAACTTCAGACTTTGGGCACCCGGGATCGAAAGTTTGAGTTTAAGGCTTGGGTCGACGGACCTTGCCATGGCGCCCGGGAGTGGCGGATGGTTCGACGTTGAAATCGAAGGTCACCATTTCGGCAAGCCCTATGGCTTCGTTCTGCCCGAGGGAAGGATAATTCCTGATCCGGCATCGCGGTGCCAGCTGAACGATGTCAGCGGCCCATCGGTTCTCGTTGACCCGACAGGATATGAATGGCGGGAAATCCGCTGGACGGGGCGTCCGTGGGAAGAAGCGATCATCTACGAACTTCATATCGGTACCTTCACAAAGGACGGGACCTTCAGGGCAGCCGCCGAGCGACTAGGACTGATCGCGGATCTCGGCATTACCGCGATAGAGATCATGCCACTTGCGCATTTTCCAGGCAGCCGCGGTTGGGGATATGACGGTGTGCTTCACTATGCCCCACACAACAGCTATGGATCTCCGGATGATTTCAAAGCCTTCGTGGACACGGCACATGGCCTCGGGCTCATGGTATTCCTTGACGTCGTCTACAATCACTTTGGACCAGAGGGCAACTTTCTGGCGCATTACGCCCCCTGCTTTTTTCATAGCGACGATGCGACCCCCTGGGGCCCGCGCATCGCCTTCGAGGAGGTGGCCGTGCGTCAATATTTTAAGGATAACGTCCTTTACTGGCTTGACGAATTTCGCCTTGATGGCCTGAGACTGGATGCCGTCGATCAAATCATCGACAATCGTAATAACCACATTCTAAAAGAGATCTCGGACGCTGTTCTAAGCTGCCAATTCGAGCGCCACATTCATCTGATCACGGAGAACCCGGCCAACGGAACCGATCTGCTCGCGCAGAGGAACAAACGGCGCCTTTTTTGCGCCGACTGGAACGATGATTTTCATCATGCACTCCACGTCGTCGTAACTGGAGAAAACACCGGCTATTACGCCCCATTCAAGGATGCCTCCTGGACGAAGCTGCGCACGGCCATGTCCAGCGGTTACGTAAGACAGCCTCGACAGGTCTTGGCGGGACAGCCAATTGAGCCTGAGGAAGTGGCTCCAACTTCCTTCGTGCATTTTCTACAGAACCACGACCAGGTGGGAAATCGCGCCAAGGGCGATCGTCTTTATTCCATGGTTGGCGAGGCGACGTTTCGGCTATTGACCGAGATCCTGATGCTGTCTCCGCAAATCCCGTTGCTCTTCATGGGCGACGATCACCTGAGCTCCAGACCGTTCCGGTTTTTCGCCGACTACCAAGGGAAGCATGCGCAGGCGATTCGCGAGCGACGACCCAAGGAAGCTGAGAACTTTGGCGCCGGTCGCCAAGATGTTGGACCGTCGACCATCTCGGATCCAATTGCTGTTGAAACCTTCCTGGAATGTCAGTTGGATTGGCAAGAGGCGTTTTCCAGCCACCGACTGCGTTGGCGCGAGTGGCTGTCACGGCTGATCAAGATTCGTCACGAGGCTATCATTCCCCGCCTCAGCACCGCCAGCGGTCATGCCGGCACCGTCGTGGATTCGCCCGACAGATGCCTGTTTATCGACTGGAAGCTTGGAGATGAGCAGCTTCAACTTCGCGCAAATCTATCGGATCGGCTGGTAGAAATAGATGAAATGCACGCCGCACAAATTTATCCGGCAACGGGGCGTAGGGAGGGCCGCAAACTTTCGCCAATGTCTCTACGTGTCTTTATAACCTCCTTGCACGCTGCGGCAGGAAAGCGGGCTTGAGCCACTCGCAAGCGCTGCCATCGGGGCTCAAAAAGAGCCGCCGCAAATCCGCCTCTGCGAGCCGGAGGCTGAAAATGCCCGTAGATAGAATAGACCTGAGCAGACGTCTAAGCTGGTGCGGCTATTGTTGCCTGTTTCGGACGGTTTAATCGCCAATTCTGCGACTTTAAGAGAGCGTCGATCACCCGCGTCGCCCCACCGCGTAGTACCGAGAAAAATTAACTTATACGCGAGTTTTGGCGGAACATTAGAACCTTGTTATGTGTTACGCGTGCAGTTGATCAGGGGAAGATTGGCCACTCTCGGTTGCTTCTGTTGATCCCAGGGAGTGCGCGCTCCTCCTTTTTGTCGTTGCCGGGACAGGGGTCTCGGCCGAAGTCTGGAGGAATATCCATGAATTGTTATCGAACTGCAGTTGCAGCCATGTCGCTTGGCTGCGCAATACTGGCCATGACACCACCTGTAGGCGCACTTGATCTTGGCGGCCAGAACGGGGTTAGCATTGGCAGCAATTCGAGCGGCGGACTGGCTGTATCTGTGGGCGGCTCCGATGGCGTGAACGCCAGCGTTGGGGGAACCCCAGCTGGCGGGCTTGGTGTTGACGCCTCGGTAGGGGGATCAAGTGGTATCCACAGCAACACCTCGGTTGGCGGCAGCAACAGCAGCGCTCTTGGTGTGAGCACGACGGCAAGCGTCGGTGGCTCAAGGGGCGTGAACGGCGACGTAAACGCCACTCTCGGCAGCTCCAGTCTCGCGACTGCAAGTACGAACGCCAGAGTTGGTTCGTCGCGAGGACTGACGGGGGACGTTGATGCGGAGATTGGCGGGACCAGACCTGTTACGGCGAGTGCAAACATTGGCGCCGGCGGCAACACACTTGCCAATATCCGGCTTGGATTGCCTGCGTCCGGTGGTTCCAACACTGCTGTAGATGACGCAAGCGCAAATGGCATCGCCAACCCTGGTACCGGCAATTCGACAAATAGTCCGCGAGAAGCACGCATGGCGAAGGCCATCAACGACATGTCGGCGGCAGATCGAGCAAAAGCAAAGGTGCGCTGCAAGGACGTCCTTCGCTCAGGCGGCTATGAAGCGAGCTTGACGAAACTCTGCCGGATGGTCCTCGCCATGCGTTGATCAGCAAATTGCGCCAAACAACAGCGTGGTGGCGGCCTTCCGCCGCCGCGTGACCTTGTCAGACAGATAAGGCGTCGACAAGGCGGTCGCCATGGCTGACGTTCATTGCCAGGGCCTATGCCAACCGAAGGTCCACCACTTTCGCCTTCTGCGAACCGCGAGCCTCTCCGACCTCGTAGGCAGCCTTCTGGCCATTGTGTAGATCGTCCAGGTCGGCGCGCTTTAGGACCGAATATGTACGAAGACATCTGCTCCACCGCCGTGAGGCCTTATAAAGCTATATCCTTTCTCGTCACTGAACCATTTAACGACGCCGAGCCCCATTTGCCTCTACTCCGTAACATTCGATCGAACGCTTTTCATTCAAGAGCGCTCTCCGTTCATTCGCGGATCTCTCCTTTTCCTGGGCATAGCCGCGACGTCAGTTATGCGTCGACACTGTTGCACCAGTCATTGTGCGGGAGTCCAGAATAGAAACGGTCAGCGCCACGGCGATGTCGTCGCCCATCAGCGGCTTCAACACACATCGGGATCTGTCGAAGCGGACAGGCAGGACGTTGCGATTGTATCCCGTGACGAATATGAACGGGACCCCGCGCTCAGCCAGCCTGTCTGCAAGCGGAAAGACCTCCTTTGCGTTGATCCGCACGTCCAGAACAGCCGCGTCCACCGTCTCTAAGTCGAGTGCCGCAAGGCCATCATCGATGTCGAAATAGGGTCCGATGACTTCGCTTCCCTGTTCTTCCAGAGTGATCCTCAGGGCGCTGGCCTGCAAATAATCATCTTCTATGACCAGAACGTGTTTTCCAAGAAGATCTGCGAAAAACATTACCCACCTCCCGAGCTTTGACCGCTTCCCATTCAGGCGGAATTGATCATCGAGGTCAATCAGATATTGCTAAAATAAAGCAGCTGTTCGCAAACGTACCAATCCCGAAGGTAAAGTCGGCCCGACATTGTATCTGGCCGTTGCCAGCCGATGAAAAGGCCCCGCTTGAACGCGGGGCAATTGGGGCATCTGACACTTGGGAAATACGGTCTCAAGCGGATGTCGAACATGCATCCGTGCCCTTTGTTCCATTAACCCCGCCGGACGGGGCTCGAAAAACCGTCGGAGCCGATCCCAGGCCTCGTGGCGCAGTGCGGGCGCCCGGATCTTTCTCATTGGGCCTGAATTAGGCTGAGGAGAATCGCCTCCCGGTTGCTGACGGCATTGTACCGGCTGGCATCGCACATCATACGTCAAATGACCTCACGTGACTTTCTGGAACTTCTTGGGAAAATACCGGTAAGGGCTCATTATCGGCACGTATGGACGCACGGCAAATGGTACGCTCCAGGGATCCCCCAGTCCTCGGCGATAGAATAGGGGAATAGACCACGTCGTGTTCGCCTTAAACGAGGGCATCGCCGCCGTCGAAAACGCGTCTGAACCTGCGTAGATATTCCCGCAAGGCGCTCTAAGTATGCGATAGTTTTAGGGAGGGTATCGCGTGACGAGTTCCAGTGGCCGGCAACAGACCAACGATGCAGCAAACTCTGCCGACCGGCTGAATGCCGGTGACGTGTCACCCGAAGACGTCGGAGCCCTGCTCGACGTTCTACTTGCGGCTCGTCGTGGCGACTTCTCGGTTAGAATGCCTTCCGACCTCACGGGAAAAACCGGAAAGATCGCCGATGCGCTCAATGACATCATCTCAGCGAATCAACGGCTCGCACAACAACTCGACCATGTTGGTGAACTGGTCGGACGAGCCGGCAGGACGAACACGCGGGTGCGCCTTGGACTATCGGATGGTTCCTGGGCGGCGATGGAGGGATCGATCAATCAGCTGATCGACGACTTGCTATGGCCAACCACAGCTGTCACCCGCACCATCACCGCCGTGGCAAAGGGCGATCTTCTCCAAACCGTGCCTCTTGATGTTGAGGGTCGGCCGCTCAAGGGAGAATTCCTGAGATCGGCCGACATCGTCAACACGATGATCAAGCAGCTAAACCTGTTCACCTCGGAAGTCACGCGCGTGGCGCGCGAGGTTGGCACCGATGGGAAACTTGGTGGGCAGGCGCAGGTTCCGGAGGTTACCGGCGTGTGGAAGGACTTGACCGAAAGCGTCAACTCCATGGCGTCGAACCTGACAGACCAGGTGCGCAACCTCGCCGACGTCACCATAGCGGTGGCGAATGGAGACCTTTCCAAAAAGATCACGGTCGACGTGAGGGGCGAAATCTTGCAGCTGAAGGAAGCGATCAACACCATGGTCGACCAGCTGCGCTCATTCGCCTCGGAAGTTACACGCGTTGCCCGTGAAGTGGGAACTGAAGGCAAGCTTGGCGGGCAAGCGCACGTGCCAGGCGTAGCCGGTACCTGGAAGGACCTGACCGACAGCGTCAACGCAATGTGCGGCAATCTCACCGCCCAGGTTCGCAATATTGCCCAGGTGACGACCGCGGTTGCGCGGGGTGACCTATCCCGCAAGATCACAGTCGACGTTTCGGGTGAAATTCTCGAGTTGAAGGAAACCATCAATACGATGGTCGATCAGCTGAACGGTTTTGCCGGCGAGGTGACCCGTGTCGCGCGGGAGGTGGGAACAGAAGGACGCCTTGGCGGCCAGGCACAAGTGCCGGGCGTTGCGGGAACATGGAAAGACCTCACCGATAATGTCAACTCCATGGCTTCGAACCTGACCGCACAGGTCAGAAACATCGCGGAAGTGTCCACGGCGATCGCAAATGGCGATCTGTCCAAGAAAATCACGGTGTCTGTTTCCGGTGAGATTCTGGAGCTCAAGGAGACGATCAACACGATGGTCGACCAACTTAACGCCTTTGCCTCTGAAGTGACCCGCGTTGCGCGCGAGGTTGGTACCGAAGGGCGCCTCGGCGGTCAGGCGAATGTGCGTGGCGCCGCGGGCACCTGGAAGGATCTGACAGAAAACGTCAACTCTATGGCCGGCAACCTGACAGCACAGGTTCGAAACATTGCGGAAGTCTCCACCGCGATTGCCAATGGCGACCTGTCGAAAAAGATCACCGTCGACGTAAAGGGGGAAATCCTGGAGCTCAAGGAGACGATCAACACGATGGTCGACCAGCTCAACGCTTTCGCTTCAGAAGTCACACGCGTGGCAAGGGAGGTCGGCACCGAAGGTCGCCTTGGTGGGCAGGCCAATGTTCGGGATGTTGCAGGTACCTGGAAGGACCTGACCGATTCAGTCAATTCCATGGCTTCGAATCTCACTGGCCAGGTTCGCAATATCGCCGAGGTGGCCACCGCTGTTGCCCAGGGCGACCTTTCCAAGAAAATCACCGTGCCCGTTTCTGGAGAAATCCTGGAGCTCAAGGAAACCTTGAACACCATGGTGGACCAGCTGAATGGTTTTGCTGGCGAAGTCACGCGCGTGGCCCGTGAGGTTGGAACGGAAGGAAGGCTCGGTGGTCAGGCGAACGTGCTGGGCGTTGCCGGGACGTGGAAGGACCTGACGGACAGTGTCAACTCCATGGCCGGCAACCTTACTGCACAGGTGAGAAACATTGCGGAGGTATCGACCGCAATTGCAAACGGCGATTTGTCGAAAAAGATCACCGTGTCAGTGTCAGGCGAAATCCTTGAGCTCAAGGAAACGCTAAACACGATGGTCGATCAGCTGAACCGCTTTGCATCGGAAGTCACCCGCGTTGCGCGTGAAGTGGGAACTGAAGGCAAGCTCGGGGGACAGGCGCAGGTGCCAGGGGTCGCCGGCACCTGGAAAGATCTGACGGAGAACGTCAACTTCATGGCCTCCAACCTGACGGGGCAGGTGCGCAATATTGCTGAGGTGACAACAGCAGTGGCGCGTGGCGACCTGTCACGAAAGATTACCGTCGACGTGAAGGGCGAGATCCTCGAGCTCAAGAATACTATCAATACGATGGTGGACCAGTTGAACGCCTTTGCCGGGGAGGTCACACGTGTGGCCCGTGAAGTCGGGACCGAAGGAAAGCTCGGTGGCCAGGCGCAGGTGTCGGGTGTCGCCGGCACCTGGAAGGACCTGACCGATAGCGTCAATTCGATGGCCGGGAACCTGACGGCTCAGGTTCGCAATATTGCCGAGGTTGCCACAGCGATCGCAAATGGCGACCTTTCTCGCAAGATCACCGTCGATGTGCGTGGTGAGATCCTGCTTCTTAAGGATACCTTGAATACGATGGTGGACCAGTTGCGGTCGTTTGCGGGTGAAGTCACACGCGTTGCACGCGAGGTTGGCACCGATGGGCGCCTCGGCGGCCAGGCCGTTGTTCCAGGGGTCGCCGGCACCTGGAAGGACCTGACCGACAACGTCAATCTTCTTGCTGCCAATCTGACCACCCAGGTTCGTAACATTGCAGAAGTGACGACTGCGGTCGCGCGCGGCGATCTTTCCCGCAAGATTACCGTCGACGTTAAGGGCGAAATCCTGGAGCTCAAAAATACCATCAACACCATGGTGGACCAGTTGAATGCCTTTGCCGGAGAGGTAACCCGCGTGGCGCGTGAGGTTGGGACGGAAGGCAAGCTCGGTGGTCAGGCGCAGGTGCCGGGCGTCGCGGGCACCTGGAAAGATCTGACAGATACGGTCAACGTCATGGGCGCCAATCTGACCGAACAGGTGCGAGGCATCGTCAAGGTCGTCACCGCGGTCGCCAACGGTGACCTCAAGCAGAACCTCACGGTTGCCTCCAAGGGCGAAGTCGCCGCGCTTGCAGAAACGATCAACAACATGACCAACACCCTTGCGACCTTCGCCGATCAGGTGACGAGCGTTGCGCGCGAGGTGGGTGTAGAAGGCCGCCTTGGCGGCCAGGCGAACGTGCCGGGCGCTGCCGGCACCTGGAAGGACCTGACTGGCAACGTCAATTTGCTTGCCGCAAATCTGACAACGCAGGTTCGCGCCATTGCCGAGGTCGCAACAGCCGTCACGAAAGGCGATTTGACACGCTCGATCAAGGTTGAGGCGCGCGGCGAGGTCGCGGAGCTCAAGGACAACATCAATACCATGATTGACAATTTGCGTCTCACGACCGAACGCAATACGCAGCAGGACTGGCTGAAAAGCAATCTTGCCCGTTTTACCAACATGCTGCAGGGGCAGCGCGACCTGACGCTGGTCGGAAAGATGCTCCTGTCGGAGCTCGCGCCGCTGGTCGGTGCGCATCAAGGTGTGATTTATCAGGTTGATGCCGAGGCGGATCGGCCGGTGCTGTCGCTTCTGTCCGTTTATGCCCAGGGAATTGAAACCACGCATCCTGCAAGGCTGGAATTTGGTGAGGGACTGGTCGGCCAATGTGCGAGCGATGCCAGAGCAATTGTTATTTCCCACCTGCCGCATAATGTCGTTCCAATCAGCTCCGGTGTCTTTTCTGTTCCACCGAGGAGCGCCGTCGTCCTGCCCGTGCATTTTGAGGGACAGGTCAAGGCGGTGATCGAACTTGCGTCCGCGGGAGCCTTCAGTGATCTCCAGCTGTCCTTCCTCGATCAGCTGACCACCTCGATCGGCATCGTGCTCAACTCGATCGAAGCGACGATGCAGACGGAAGGCCTCCTAAAGCAGTCCCAGCAGCTGGCGACGGAACTCCAGACGCAACAACGTGAGCTGCAGCAGACGAACGAGCAGCTTGAACAGAAGGCACAGCAGCTTGCGGAACGAAATGTCGAAGTCGAGGCAAAGAACCAGGAGATCGAGCAGGCGCGCCGGGCGCTTGAGGAAAAGGCGACCGAATTGTCGCTGACATCGAAGTACAAGTCCGAGTTCCTCGCCAACATGTCCCACGAACTGCGCACCCCGCTCAACTCCATCCTGATCCTCGGCCAGCAGCTTGGCGACAATCCCGAGGGCAACCTGTCGGGAAAACAGGTGGAGTTTGCAAAGACGATTCATGCGGCAGGCAGCGATCTTCTGAACCTGATCAGCGACATTCTTGATCTTTCCAAGATCGAGTCAGGAACTGTCTCCGTCGATGCCGAAGAAATTCGTATCAACACGCTTCTTCAGGTCATGACACGTCCCTTCAGACACGAAGCTGAAAACCGTGGGCTTTCTTTCTCCGTAGAGATAGCAGCCGATGTGAGCGACAGCCTCATCACGGATGCCAAGCGTCTGCAGCAGATCCTGAAGAACCTGCTGTCGAACGCGTTCAAGTTTACCACCGAAGGCGGCGTGATCCTTCGCGTCGCGATGGCGGCAGGAGGGTGGTCGCCAGATCATCCGACCTTGCAAGGGGCAGCGTCCGTCATCGCTTTCGAGGTCGCCGATAGCGGCATCGGGATAGCGCCAGAAAAACAACGGATTGTCTTCGAAGCCTTTCAGCAGGCGGATGCTTCGACGAGCCGCAAGTACGGGGGGACGGGCTTGGGGCTTGCCATCAGCCGCGAGCTTGCAAATCTGCTGGGCGGGGAAATCCAGCTTCGAAGTGCTCCCGGAACGGGAAGCACATTCACGCTTTTCCTGCCGCTTGCCTATGCCGGCGCGACTGCCTCGCGGATCGTGGCTGAACTTGGCAATGTCGTGCAACTTGCCGATATAGCAGCCCTGAGGCGCAGCGAAACGCCGTTGGAGAAGCTGCTTGACGATCGTGACGACGTCAATGACGGCGACAGGGTGCTCCTCATCGTTGAGGATGACCAGCATTATGCGCGGGTTTTGACGGACCTTGCTCATGATCAGGGCTTCAAGGTCATCGTCGCCCAACGCGGTGCGAACGCCTTGACGTTGGCGCAAGAGTACAAGCCAACAGCCATCTCGCTCGATATTTTCCTTCCCGACATGCTGGGTTGGGGCGTATTGAGTCAACTCAAGCAAAATGTGTCGACCCGTCACATCCCTGTGCAAATCATCAGCCTGGATGAAGACCGCCAGCATGGCCTTGCGCGCGGCGCGTTTGCTTTCTTAAGCAAGCCGACGTCGCCGGAAGGACTTGGAGAGGCTCTTTCGCGTTTGAAGAACTATGCCGGATCGCGCCGCAGGAGGCTTCTGGTCGTCGAGGACAACGAAGCAGAACGCGTCAGCGTCCTGGCATTGCTCAGCCATGACGACATCGAAATTGAAAGCGTTTCTTGCGGCAGCGATGCCCTGGCCGCGTTGAAACGCGATCCGGCAGACTGCGTCGTCCTTGATCTATCACTTCCCGATATGTCGGGCTTCGATGTGCTCGAAAAGATACGCGACGACGGTGAAATCGGCGAGGTGCCAGTGGTCGTCTTTACCGGTCGCGAACTATCACCAGAGGAGGATAGCCGTCTGCATAGCATGGCGCGCAGCGTCGTTGTGAAGGGCGTGGAGTCACCAGAACGGCTGCTTGACGAGACTGCGCTTTTCCTCCACCGCGTCGTCGAAGACCTTCCGGTCGAGAAGCAGAAAATGTTGAATGATCTTCATAGCTCGGACGATGACCTCGTTGGTGAGACGGTCCTTCTCGTCGACGACGATGCACGCAACATATTTGCCCTTAGCAGCGTGCTTGAGCGACGTGGAATGAATGTTTTGACCGCGACCACAGGGAGCGAAGCGATCGCCATTCTGGAAAAGAAGCCCGGCGTCGCTATCGTGCTGATGGATATCATGATGCCGGGCATGGATGGCTACGAGACTATGACGGCGATCCGGGAACAGCCCCGATTTCAGCGGCTGCCAATCCTGGCACTGACTGCAAAAGCCATGAAGGGTGACCGCGAAAAATGCCTGGATGCTGGCGCATCTGACTATCTCGCAAAACCGGTCAATACTGAGCAGCTGCTTTCTGTGCTGCGCATGTGGTTGCATCGATAGGAGGCGGCATTGGACAAGGTCAATATTCTCATCGTCGACGATCTGCCGGCCAAGCTCTTGAGCTACGAGGTGATTCTCCAGGATCTCGGCGAAAACGTCGTCAAGGCGCAGTCCGCCAGGGAAGCGTTCGAGCTTTTGCTCCGCAATGACATCGCAGTCATCCTGGCTGACGTGTGTATGCCGGAACAGGACGGATTCGAGCTAGTCAGCATGATCCGTGAACACCCCCGCTACCAGCACACCGCCATCATCTTTGTCTCCTCCGTGATGATGACAGAGCCAGACCGGCTAAGAGGTTATGAGGCGGGAGCTGTCGACTATGTTTCCGTTCCGATCGTTCCTGAGGTCCTGCGTGCAAAGGTCAGGGTGTTTACCGAGCTTTACCGCAAGAGAAGGGAACTCGAACGGCTCAACAACGAACTGGAAGACCGGGTTCGTCAGCGTACCGCAGAACTGGAAGCCTCTTCGGCTGAACTGCGTCAATTGAACGAAGAACTCGAACACCGTATCGAGCAACGCACACGCGAGCGCGAGGAGGCACTCGCTCAACTGTTCGAGGCAAGGAAGATCGATACGATTGGTCAGCTGACCGGCGGTGTCGCACACGATTTCAACAACCTCCTCATGGCCATACTTGGGAGCCTCGGCTTGTTGGCCAAGCGACTTCCTGCCGACAACCGCAGCGAACGACTGCTCGGCAATGCAATCCAGGCAGCCGAACGCGGCGCGGCCCTGACCCAGCGGCTTCTCGCTTTCGCCCGTCGCCAGGAGTTAAAGCCGACGACCGTCGACTTCCAGCAGCTGTTTGCGAGCGTCGAGGACCTGATTGGCAAGGCGGTTGGCCAGGGCATCGACATCAAGCTCCACGTCGCTCCCGATCTTCCAAAGATTCTGGTCGATGCAAATCAGCTTGAACTCGCGCTGCTGAACCTCTTCGTCAATGCTCGCGATGCGATGGATGGGGCAGGAACGATCGAGCTGTCCGTTGACTCATTGGACCGGACGCCGGCTCTTGGTGAGACACCGTGCGTTCGCATCCGCATCGACGACAACGGTGCTGGAATGGACGAGGCCACACTTGCCCGGGCCACGGAGCCCTTCTTCACGACCAAGGGTCCGGGGAAAGGAACGGGTTTGGGGTTGTCGATGGTGCAAGGGCTTGCAACGCAATCTGGCGGCGCCTTCGAGATTGCGAGCCAGAAAGGGACCGGAACCTCGGTCACCGTATTTTTGCCAATCGCAGACGGGGCATCAGATACCCGACCAGAGAAAGACCACGAGCGGGGAGAGGAGGCAGCCACTGCCAGGAGGGCACTTGCCGTGCTGGTGGTTGATGACGATGCCCTGGTCAGTATGGGAACCGTGGCGATGCTCGAAGATCTCGGTCATCAGGCGGTCGATGTAACCTCAGCCTCACAGGCCTTGCAGTTGCTTGCGCGCGGTGACCGGTTCGATTTGATCATCACCGACCATGCCATGCCGGGAATGACAGGGGCGGAGCTGTCGCGCATGGTTGCCTCCTCCTTTCCCGATCTCCCGATCATCCTGGCCTCCGGCTACGCTGAATTGCCAGATGACCAGGGACTTTCAGATTTGATCAGACTGACCAAGCCGTTTACCCAGGAGCAGCTCAAGACGGCCATTCAGCGGGTCGTTGCTTTCAAGGCATCGGCGGCCTGAACCGATCGGTGTGCCATCGCTATCCGGGTTCGGGGAATTGCTCGCCGATCAACCGTCTCTTTATGGCTGTTGATGCTTGGCAGCCATTGCCTCTGGCAGAACACGCACGCCGGCTACGGTCAACATTCCATTGATCTCCCTCCTGCAGGAGGTGATCGAGTGCGATCGGCAGCATCGAGGCGGCCAGCCGCTGCATTTCACCATCCCTGCCCAAGTGAAATGCCCAGGCCAACAGCTGAGCCAAATTTCTGATGATCAACGATCTGGGCCTTTGATGTACCCGCATCGAAAGCCTTGCCATTCACCTTGCTTAGATTCCCTTGCACCGCGCGATGACCGGGGTCCAGTTCGGTTGGCAGCGAAATCCTGGCGGAATCCGCGAGGCTTTCCGTTTCTCGTTCGAGTCTCTGTGATCACTGACCATCATGCCCGCGAACTGCTTCACGGTTCCCATATTGAACAGCTTTAGGGCCCCCCGCGGTTGGTCATGTGCAGCGAGGCGTATTCTCGCAAAGCCCGCAAACCGGAAGGCGCCGAAGGGTTATAAGGCGACAATTCGCTCGGAGCCTTCCGGTGTCCCTCAGCAGGACCAGCTCATGTTATGAAGCTTTAGCGTGTCTGGGAAGATCGCATTGCGATACAGTCTTGTACCGTACAAAGGTGGCCGAAACAGTCTACGTCGGCAAGGCTCGATATATCAGCCAGTGGACTACGGCCGGTCTTCAGTGAATGGTGATTGCCCGACCAGGAACCGAGGCTTCTTCTGCAGCAAGGCCCTTGAGTGCGACGATGACTTCATCAAGTGACCAGCCGACGCTGAGGGCGTGGTCGATCATCGCGTGAAATTCATCACCAAGATAGTCCTTGCAATCATCAAGGCGATCTGACGAGACAATGATTTGCTGTGTGTATACGATCTTTGCCATGGCCATTTCCTTTTCGTCAGCCATAACAAACATGTCAGGATATGGTTCCCGCGAATGAGTTCCGGCCGCAATTGCCGTTCCATTTGCAAGCGGCCGTTCACGAGTCGAGATAGTGGTGTTGCGTGAAGGATCGCTAGTGCTCAAGTGGCTAAGACGGTGCCGATGGTGCGACGGTCTCGCCAGGCGAGAAGCGGCGCCGTTGTTACGTCACATTCGGATCGACTTTCGTGACCTCGATGATCCGTAGGCGTCAGCGGTACTTGCTGGTGTTGGCACCGGCTGCGTGGCTTGTGCAGGACTGTCCTTAACGTCGGCACGCTTTACCGGCCGTGCCAATGGATTTTCCGCCACACGAATAACAAATTCCCCGTTGCAATCCCCCTCCGATGCGTCAAGGCGTCGACAGCATCGATGATCGTCGATGGGAAACCTAGTTCATTCAGCCGGCGTGCCTTGCGGCGGTTGATTGGCCTTCCGCCTACATTCCAGGCCGCATGCCCGCATGTAGATTCATGCCATTTGGCCATAGTATCCCCTCACTCCATTTGGAGCAGGCACTGTCAGGCTGAGCTGCCAATGCCCGGCCGCGTGGATGGATTAGCGGGGCTAGGCTTTGGGCACTGATTCCGACCGGGGTGCAATTTCGTCCAGTCCGGGAGCAGGCTTATCAGCGTCCATTAGTGGGTCGCGTCGATAGGAGCGGACCCGTGGGGTAGACTTCTCGAGCTCGCGGCTTTTGCGGGCGGCATTGACAGCAACATCCAAGGTTTGCGGATCGGTTGCCGTTGTAGGAACGGATCCTCCTAACGCTGCATGTCCGCGTTCGTTGATATCCCAACCCTCATTGCGCCAAAGATCAGCGCGCTCGTCCATATCGATACTGCCGTCATCATCGAGAATTTCATGAGCGCTTTCGTATGTCGCATCATCAACCTGAACTGACACCAGATATCCGCCTCGACGCAGACCTTCGGCGTAGAAGGCCCGATCTTCGTCCGGGAAGAGCCAGTCGGAAAGGCCCCCCCACCAGCCGCCAGGCTCGCGCTGGCGATTGTCGGTGTCGGCTTCATAACCTGGCATGAAACGAATGCAGTCTTCCGGCAGCCCGATGTCCTTAAGTCGCTTAACAGCGCTTTCGGCCTCCGTGCGATCATCAAAAAGTGCGCTGAGCGTGCTGAGAGCGCCGTTGGGTACCTGAGGCGCGCTTTTGTTTTCGATGGTGGTCATTATCTCCTCCGCTGATTGGCCTCGGCGATAGACGCCGTCTGCATGGGAAACCATACCGTGGCCAAACTGTTCCGTGGCGGCTGCCGGCAGTTTCAAGGCTTGCAGACAGTACAGAAGCTCGTGAGCTGACCTAGTCCGATGGTCTGCGGCGGATTACCGCGATACCGTTTTCCTGTCATTCGTAACCGAAGGAAGAGGGAGGCTCCAAGTGTCTCGGAGCTGCGCCCCATTTAGAGACTTAGGCTGCTAGCCTTGACCGACAAAGCTCGGTCAGCGCGCTGATCAGCGACACAAACCCTCATTGTGCAATGATCAAAAAGTCGTCGACGCGGCTCTTGACCCTCATCGAGGCTGTCCTGTGCTTTCATCACAAGCCTGGCAAAACGCGTAGAACCGTTGGAACCGGAGCATGCTTGCGTGGCTCTTTTGTAAACCCGAGCCGACGCTCTACCAGATGTCTGGTCATTGGTGGCGTGCAAATGCCGGCGACTACAGACGCTCAGACTTAAGTCTGATGCCTCGGACTGAAGTCTTAATTCTGGAACACTACCTGCATTTGGAGGTTCTCTTGCCGCAACGAAAAAACGCCTTTAAAGGAGGAAATAAAATGAATATCAAAGCACTAGGAATTGCAGGTGGTATCTTGTTGGCGTCGACGTGTGCCTTTGCGCAGTCGTCGACGGTAACAGGAGCTGCCGGTGGCGCCGCAACGGGAGCGATTGTCGGCGGCCCGGCCGGCGCGGCTGTCGGCGGTATCGTCGGGGGTGTTGCCGGTAGCCTGCTTGATCCCCCGCCACAGAAAGTGGTGACTTATGTTCAGCAAGCTCCTGCGCCAACGGAACGTGTCGTGGTGAAGGAAAAGGTCGTCGTCGGGCAGCCCCTTCCCAAGACGGTTGTGGTGACCCCGATTCCAGATGATCCGAAATACGCATACGCAATCGTCAACGATGAGCGCGTCATCGTAGAGCCTTCCTCCCGGAAGGTAATCCAGGTCATTCAGTGACCGACCCGCGGCAATAGCCGCCCATTTCTGAAAACGAGGGCACGCATGCAACGCATTAGATGCGGCGGGCAGCGCGTGCCCCAATGTCTTGGAGATTGATATGAAGAGCAACCACCTGACCCTGATCTTGGCAGCGCTCTCGCTTAGCGTGTCGCCGCTTGCAACAGTTCCGGTCGCTGCCCAGCAGGACGCCGCGCAAGGCAGTGGGCAAACTCAATCCGGCTCGCAAACCGGCAACCAGTCCGGAACACAATCGGACCCGCAGTCTGGCTCGAAGTCTGGAATGCAGTCTGGTCAGTCCCAGTCAAGCTCCAGTTCTGACTGCACTCCAGACGCATCAGGAGCCTGCCCAAAAGGCAAGAGCCAGTCGTCCGAACAGAAATCGGGCGAGGGCACGAATATACAGAAGGCTCAGCAGCCGTCCAACGACAAATCCTCGTCCGGTGGCAGTGCGTCCGGTAAGTCTTCGACAGAGACGAAGTCGAAGTCCGGTAGCAGCGATAGTAGCGGCTCGGCAACCTCCGGCTCGAAGAGCAGCACGCAAACTTCCAAGCCTGCAGACGGTTCTGACAGCAGCAACACCACCCAAGGCGACACTACTTCAAAGCCGTCTGGCGGTCAGAATTCATCGACCACCAGCGATAGCTCTTCCGGGACTAACAACAACACCAAGACTACAAACCAGACCACCAACAACAAGACCAACGTCAACGTCACCGTCGAGCAGCAGACCGAAATTCGCCAAGTGGTCAAAGAAGTCCATGTCCAGCCTGTGAACGAGGCGGATTTTACGGTCTCCGTCGGAACCAGGATTCCAAAGAAGGTCCACCTTGAACGGCTGCCGCCGCGCGTTGTGAAGATCGTGCCGGAGTATGAGGGCTATCGCTTCTTCCTTCTTGCGGATGGCCGGATCGTCATCGTCGATCCCGATACTCTCGCGATCGTCTACATACTCACGGCCTAGCAGGCAGCCCTTGGCGGTGCGTTATCGCGCCGCCAGGGGCGCAGGAGAAAAGCATTGATCCATCCAGAAGATGAGCCATCCGGTATTGCTTTTCCGGTCATCGTCATCCTGTTTGCCATGCTGGCCATCGTTGGCAGCCTGATAATGACGTCGGGCCACGCAACGACGACGAGAGTATGGATTCCTCCGTCTCAGGCCACCTCAGGATGACGGACGGAGACTTGCGCGGTCGCAATAACACAACGAGCTTCCTACAATTCCAACGTTGTGCTTGGCGCGCGGCCAAGGTCACGTCCAACTTTTAAGAGCGACCCGACGCGCCGCGCGTCGGGTCGCAAAGTCAGCGGTTGTTGCCCGAGCCCCAGTTGCCACTCGGCGCTGACTTGTGCAATGAGCCGCCAGTCCTTCGAGCTCAGTGAAAAGATGTACGTGCTCTTGGCAAATTTAATGCCGGCTCAGGAAATTGTGTGATCAGTAGCTCTACGAGCTCTTCCTGAGTGTGGTGGTCGCGATTGAAAAACGTGATCGCCGCACTGCAGATTACCTCGGATGTTCGTTCATCGACCCTGGCCTTGTAATGTTGGTACCAATTCTGAGCAGCGTGCGAGAGTATTGCCATATCGGTGTCATGAAGACCTCTGACCAGCATTCCTTACCTCCCGGATCACAAGCGGCCGCAGGCGCACGATGAGTTGACGCCATTGATTGCCGCTGCTCATTTCCGGCTGAAGTCTACGCCGCCTTTGATAAGGAGTGTAAGTTGGACCAAGGTCCCGTGCGCTAGCGTACAAACGACGTCTTGTATGGCGCAATAGCGCGATGGCGCTGCAATGGCGCAGGATCCGATAAACCGTGGCGTGCTTGGCCTTAGATAAAATATGCGGGCGCGAAAATGCTAGAGGCCGGAGTCAGTGCTGCGCCCTCGCGTCATGAGGGAACAAGAAGCCAGCGTCTTGGTTAGTTTCTGAGAAAGGAGATTTCCAATGGGTATCAACGAGGCGAAAGATGGCGCTCCCGGCACGACTGATCAGTCGCCGCGCTGGGAGGGCCCGCAGGAAAACAAGCCGCGCGGCTATCTTCCTGCTAAAGATGATCCTGACGAAGCGCAGGATGCAAATGGGGAAACAAACAGCAATCCCTCCGTGAAAAAGATATCGGACGGGCTTAAGCAAAAAGGCGATTGAACTCCCGACGTGGGCGAACCGCGACGTGTCGCGGGCCTAGCCATTAAGCGTTCGATAGGTGGGAGAGGCTTGTTCCGTAGGCCTCGCAATTGTCAGGTGGCGCCCCAATCGTCGCTCCCGCCTTGCGCGCCTTCAGTGGCAAGATCGGATTTGATCTCGTCGGGCGACGTTAGCCCCAATGGGAACTCTGCGGCGCGTCCGGTGTTGGGAGGTCTTCGGTTGACTTATGAGATTGGTGTAGACGTTTTGACAGAGCAGATAACAGGACGAGTAAGACAGTTTGGTGCGCTTTGTCTGCGAACAATGTCGGATGGCCCCGAAGTGCTTCTCATTACCACGAGAGAAACAAAGCGCTGGATGATTCCGAAGGGTTGGCCAATTCGTGGGTTGGCCCCGAGGAAGGTCGCCAAACGCGAGGCGTGGGAGGAAGCGGGAGCAATCGGTAAAGTGCAACGAAGACTGTTCGGCAAGTTCCGATATGCCAAGGTGCTAGTCGATGGGCAGGAAGTAAGACCACTCGTCGAAGTTTACATTCTGAAGGTTCGCCGCCTCAAGAAGCATTTTCCGGAGATGACGCAGCGCGATCTCATATGGTTGAAGCCTGCTGAAGCTGCCAAGCGCGTCAATGAACCGGAACTCAGAAAGTTGTTGCTATCCATTGATCGTAAGGTGGATGGCCGCCCTGTCGCCTAGCCCCCGCTTAAGAAGCTGTGGAGTTGGGCACAGTCCGATCAAGGGTAGTGAATGCTTAATCCAGTCGGCGTTTCAAAGGCTTTTCGGCCGTTGGTACGTTGCCTCCTGTCGACGAAGGAACCCGTTTAGCCTTCCACGGAGCGGCTTTGGCCGGCCAGCTCTTTTGCGGGTTTTCAGCATGTGTGGCATAAGCGCGCTCTGCGGCCGCAAGCGCGCCATTGAAGTCGGCGGATCGTCCAGCGAAGCTTGCGGCTGTCCCATCTGAGGCGACAAGTCGCCATCCCCAAGGCCGACTGGCTGTGACGTTGCCTCCGTCGCAAGCGATCGAACCGATATAGTTGCCCGCATCAACGAGATGAAAAATGTCGGGGTCCGCTGACGGCACGACGTCCAGTCTTTTCATCTTTGTTGTAATCATGGTGGCGGCTCCCGACGAATTCCAAGTGCCCAAACCTGTCCTGACAGCAAATGTTCCTGAAACGCAGCACGTCGCAACCGCAATTGAAGATCGGCTCTAGTCTGAGATCTGCGCAGCACTTGATTGTCCATCCGTCTCACGCTCCCGGAATCGTACGATTACGTACTAAGCCTTTCTGATGGCTGAGTGAGGAAAAGAGAGAGGCGTATTCTTCAACATGTCCGTCGATGGTTCATCCCTGTGATAAGGAGCGTCACGATGACTTACTTCAAAGATCCGAATCTGCCACGCAATACCGCGCGCCGACGGTTTCTCGGCGTGTCGGCTGCTGCTGGCGCTCGCCTTGCAAGCGTGGCGGCCCTTGCCATGGCAGCGTCCTCTCTGCCCGTGAGAGCCGAGGGCCTGCATTTGGGTTGGGGGAACGGCAATGGGAACCCTGGCGGAAATGGAAATGGGAAGGGCGGCGGTGCGCAGTGCTTTCTGCGTGGGACGTCAATCCTTACGGATTGCGGCGAAAAGCGTGTCGAGGACCTGCAGACGGGGGATCGCGTTGTTCTTCTGGAAGGAGAAACCAGCCCTATCAAGTGGGTCGGTCGGCAGGTATTTACGAAGCGAGGCGCGTGCTGGCAGGAAGGCGTCGTCCCGATTCGAGTGGCACGTGATGCGCTGGGCGATGGCACGCCACATTCCGATCTCTACCTGTCACCCGGCCATGCTCTGTTCTTAAATGGCGTACTCATCCGCGTGAAGGATCTCGTAAACGGCACAACAATTGCGCCGATCGCACCGCGCGACGATATGACGATTGAGTATTACGCCGTCCTGCTCACGACACACCAAGTAATCCTTGCAGAAGGCGCTGCGGCAGAGACCTTCCACCTCTCGGACAAGTATCGCGAAAACTTCGCAAATTTCGCTGAATATGAACGCCAGTATGCTGGCGAGGTACGTGGGCCGATGACATCCTATGCGACGGTACTGGGCGAGGAAGGCGGCTGGCAGCATCTGAAAGCCCTTCTTCTTCTCGGCGCCTCGCCTCTGGTGCCAATGCGTGATCCGTTCGAGGATGCCTGCGGGAAGATCAATGCGCACGCCAAAGAGCTGTCGGCTTAGGCAGGACTTGTGCCGAAGCGTAGAGGTGTGGCCAGAAACGCACGATCAGTACGGCAGCCGAGCTGCGCAACGCAATGGCGTTCGACAAATACTGGAATGTCTGCGATTCCCCGATATGACAGGAAGTTCACGGTGCCTTGGAACGATTGCGGTAGCGGAAAGTTCCGCCTGGGTTGCTGTCAAACATGCATCCGGGAGAAAGGCTATGTCCGCGACCGTTGGAGACTTCATCATCAAGCGCCTGCATGCCTGGGGCGTGCGGCGAATGTTCGGTTACCCGGGCGATGGAATTAACGGTGTTTTCGGCGCGCTCGGCCGAGCTGACGGATTGATCGAGTTCGTGCAGACACGACACGAGGAAATGGCAGCCTTTATGGCATCTGCCCATGCGAAATTCACCGGCGAACTTGGTGTCTGCATTGCCACATCTGGCCCCGGCGCCGCCCATCTGGTGACCGGCCTCTACGACGCAAGGCTCGATCATCAACCGGTGCTCGCCATTGTCGGCCAACAGGCACGCAGCGCCATTGGCGGACACTATCAACAGGAGGTGGACCTCGTATCTCTGTTCAAGGATGTTGCCGGAGCATTTGTGCAACAAGCGACCATCCCCGCCCAGGTTAGGCATCTGGTCGACCGTGCGATTAGGATTGCGCTCGCTAATAAAGCGGTTACCGCTCTTGTCCTGCCAAACGACCTGCAAGAATTGCCGTATGAGGAGCCGCAGCGCTTGCACGGAACGGTTCATTCGGGCGTGGGCTATAAGGCGCCAAGGATCATCCCACATGAGGATGAAATCAGACAGGCCGCCGATCTTCTCAATGAGGGAAAGAAGGTTGCAATCCTCGTCGGTGCGGGAGCTCTTTCGGCTACTGACGAGGTTATCGCGGTCGCCGACCGGCTCGGAGCCGGAGCCGCAAAGGCCCTGCTTGGTAAGGCGGTCTTGCCGGATGACCTCCCTTGGGTCACCGGCTCGATCGGGCTGCTAGGTACCAGCCCATCGTGGAAGTTGATGTCCGGTTGCGACACTCTGCTGATGGTTGGTTCAGGCTTTCCCTATTCCGAATTTCTTCCAGAAGAAGGTGAGGCGAAAGCGGTCCAGATCGACATCAATCCTGACATGCTTTCGCTGCGTTATCCGATGGATGTTAACCTGGTGGGGGACGCCGCCGAGACGCTGAAGGCCCTGTTGCCACTGCTAAAACAAAAGCCCGATGATTGGCGCCGCGAGATTGCCAGGGAGACCGAGGAATGGTGGGAGACCCTCGATGAGCGGGCAATGGCAAACGCCAATCCCATTAATCCGCAACGTGTCACATGGGAATTGTCGCCACGTCTGCCAGGGGGCTGCATCGTCACCAGTGATTCAGGGTCGTGCGCGAACTGGTTTGCCCGCGATCTCAAGATGAGGCGTGGAATGAGTGCATCCCTGTCAGGCGGTCTCGCATCAATGGGCGCTTGCGTTCCATATGCTATCGCCGCCAAATTTGCCCATCCCGACCGTCCGGTCATCGGCCTTGTGGGTGACGGGGCCATGCAGATGAACAATATGGCGGAGCTCATCACTGTTTCGAAATATTGGCACCAATGGTCAACGCCTGATTTTGTCATTGGTGTATTCAACAACGAAGACCTGAACCAGGTCACCTGGGAGCAGCGCGTGATGGAGGGGGATCCGAAATTCAATGCTTCCCAGCGTATTCCTAACGTTCCATATCACCGGTTTGCGGAACTCATTGGCCTTAAAGGCATCTATGTCGACGAGCCCGACAATGTCGGTGCGGCATGGGATGAAGCGCTCGCCTCGGACCGACCTGTCGTCATCGAATTCAAGACCGATCCGGAAGTGCCCCCGCTGCCGCCACATATCACATTTGCGCAGATGCAGCGACTGACGGAAGCGCTTGCAAAAGGGGACCCGCGCGAAGCGGGAATTGTTATGGGAACCGCACGCCAGTTGTTCGGCGCGCTGCTGCCTGGTGGAAAGGGCAAGTGAGTGTCAGCCGCCTGCCCGAGCCCCAATCTGTAAACGCAACGTCGTCGCGGCGAAGGCGTTTCAGCCGAGGCGGCGCTATCAGATCGCTTGTTGGCATGATGTCTCGTCCCTTCGAAGTTGATCGCTGCCTTTGGCGCTCGACTTACCCCTCGGTACGGTAGCAGACCCAAGTAGAGGGTTTTCCGAATTATCTTTTGGAGCATCGGGTGATTTACTAAATACTGTTTTAGAATGCGTCTCCGCCTTCGATCTTCATTCTGATGGCGAGGGTGAAAGACAGCCATGGGTTTCAGGCGTTCAGGTGCGCGCATAACGCACCGCCCTTATAGGCCGCCGGCAGATTGCTCGCCGTATAAAAAACCAGGCCGATCGGAGCGACATGGGAGCTCAGCGAATAGTCAGGGGCGATCGCCCTGCAACCAGTTGGGTCGCTGCGGCATGACGCGCGGATCGACATTTTGGCCAAAATAGCTGTAAGGCCATCCATAAAAACCACCATCCTTGACCGAGGTCATGTAGTCAGGAACGAGGTTCGGACCGAGTTCATCACGCTCGTTGACGACGGTACAAAGAGCGTGCGTTTGCGGCTCGAAGGTCAACCCGTTCGGATTGCGAAGCCCATCGGCAAAGATGCGATGGCGCCCCGTCTCCCGATCGACCTCCCAGATCGCTGCCCGGTCCTTCTCCGCCTGGATACCATTCTCGGTAATGTTGCTGTTCGAGCCGACGCCGGTGTACAGAAGCCGGCCATCCTCACTGGCGACGAGACTCTCGTGATGATCGATCGGACCTCCCGGCAGTTCGGTCAGTACGGTGCCGGGATCGGCGATCTTCGTGTCTCCTGGCTTGTAGGGATAGCGGACGATCGCGTCGGTATTGGCGACATAAAGATCGTTTCCTACGAGAGCTACGCCGAATGGCGAATTGAGATGTTCAAGGAAGGGTTCCTTGACCCGGCCACGCCGTCTCCATCGTGTAGCCGCAGATCAACGCAAGAGCGGTGGCGGAATGGTTGCTGAGACACGTAAGCTGTTCATGACACGTAGGCCTTGAAGCGCTGGCGCTGAACCACGCGGCCGAGAACGGCATTGATCACCATGAGAACGAAGGTCACAGCCGATAGCCTCACTCCGGTGGGAACGACCGAAGTCCAGGCATCGCGGCTATGGATAAAAGCGTTGAAGAGCGCGACGACGAAGACGGCGACGTTGCCAAGGATGTAAAGCCAACCAACCCCGCCCAGCCGCGGGCCACCGGTGGCAAGATCGATGACGGCGGCGACAGGCAAATGCCGCCGAGCAAGAGTCCAACAGTAAGCAGCCACGCCGAAAAATTCGCCCATGCCATTTCGGCGCTCTGCCAATAGGCAATGTCCGTTGCAAGAGCGCCCGTCAAACAGGTAGCCGAGAAATGAAGCGGAAGGGAGCGCAAGGGTTGATTTTGGATGGATACGGAGGAGGGGGGCGTCGAATAAGTCATCTCGTTATCCGAATGAAATGTCAGGGCTCCCAGCCAACCGGTGCTCGCGCCAATTGTTCCTGATCCGGCGTTGCATTCGCTGATTTCCGAGTCCGTCTGCGGCTAACGCCCAATAAAGTCGACCGAGCAGGCAAAAGAGGATCGCCAGCCAACCGAAGGTACCAACGGCCGAAAGGCGCCTAGGACCTCTGTTGTGCCTTATGAAGCTGCTTCCACCGACATGAAAATCTTGGAACGTCACATTGGGCCTGGACCGCTGGTGATGACCCAAGCGCCCAAAAAGCGATGTGCGTGACAAAGTCATTGAATTCCCGTGTTGCGTCTCCTTCCTCTACAATCCGGTGGTTGAAGGGTTCCCATCGTAGGGCCTTCATCCACCCAATTTTGCTGCTTCTTGTCACGACCTTGGGGAACTTTTGCTTTCGAGGCTGGTTACATTCCCGTCTTCACAACGAGGAAACGAGGATGCCCGCAAAATCCAAGGCGCAACAGAAGGCGGCTGGTGCTGCCCTTTCGGCAAAGCGCGGCGACACCCCGAAAAGCAGGCTCAAGGGCGCGTCCAGAGAAATGGTAGACTCGCTAAGCGAACGGCAACTGGAAGAGTTTGCCTCGACAAAGAGAAAGGGAAAACCTGATCGCGTTTCTCAATAGGAGGCGCGTCCGCAGCTTTTCTTCCCGATCACCGAAATGGCAGATCACATGCTAAAATCACTCCTCAAGGAGATCATGGGCGCGTCACGTGTGTCCGATGATCCATGTCCAAGTCTTCTGGGATTCCGCAACCGATGCTGGCTTTTCGTGCTCTTCGAAGGAGCGGCAGATGGACGTCCCGAGAGGCAGGAACAGCTTCTCGCCAATCAACAAGGCGCGCTCGATGCGCGAGATATCACCATCCTGCGCGTTGCTGGCGGTGGCGTTTTTACCAGCCTCGATATTGCCGCTGACATTGGTGCCGATGACGTCCGCGGCGATCTTAATGGTCCGTCGCCCGATGAATTCGAGGCCGTTCTGGTCGATTTGAACGGCATCACAAGGTTGCGCTCGAAGGAGCCGGTGAGCGTACCATATGTATTGGCGATAATGGACAGGCTTTCGAGGGAGATCCAGTAGCGCGACCCCATGTGAAACGGCGCCTCTAATTGTAAAAGAGCTTATCCTGCCCCGTGGCAGCCTCGAGACCTTGGCGCAATCATTGCGCGAGGCTATTTTTTACCGGGGTCAGCGTGCGGGCGGACAATCGGCTAGTATATTCTCGCAAGAGAGATCCTTTGATAGCCCGGTGCTAGGCGTGGAAAAAGCGACGATGCTACCTTCCATCTCTTTGGCCAAACTCCCGGACTGATCTTGACAAAATCGACTACATCGCCATCTGCTGCGCGGCCTGCCTTCCATAGCGCTATGGCGGTCGCTGGAAGCAATGGAATTCTATGTCGATGGGGAAAAACGGCGCGGTCAACCTTCGCGGAAGCGGCGTATGAAGCCGGTCCTGCAAATTGCCCGAGAACACGTTCGAATTGAAGAGCGCAAGCTGATGCAGAACCAAGTGCAATGAGTGACATGCGCCTGGCCGCTAGCCTATACATTGACATTTTATTGGTCATTTCGTGTAATCCTGGCCCCCGACTGCGGCACCCGGTCGCTCCGATTATCGTTACGTTTTAGAAACAAGCGTCCCCGCGTTGCGGGGTTGAGGAGGAGTAAGACTTGGAGGCTGTCCCGGCCTATCGCTGATGGTGCATGCGGCAAAGCCGCTTAAGAAGTCAGGACATCATAATGAGACATGGAAACAAGAAGTTTTCGTTCCAGCAGGTTGACGTCTTCTCCTCCAAGACGTTGCTAGGTAATCCGCTGGCGGTTGTCATCGGAGCAGATTCTTTGCCTGCATCTGAGATGGCTGCTTTCGCGCGCTGGACGAACCTCAGCGAAACGACCTTCCTTCTGCAGCCGAGGTTAGCGGATGCCGATTACCGCGTCCGCATCTTTACACCTGTTACTGAGTTGCCCTTCGCGGGCCACCCCACTTTGGGGAGCTGCCACACATGGCCGTCGTCCGGTGGAAAGCCAAAGAATGGCGAGATTGTCCAGGAGTGCGAGGCGGGACTAGTTCACATTCGGCGCAACAATGGACGACTTTCTTTCGAAGCCCCCGAACTGCGCCGGTCTGGCCCGGTGGAACGCGACACACTGAGTAGTGGTTCTCAAAGGCTTGCGGTTGACATCCGATGACATCGTCGATGCCAACTGGGTGGACAATGGCCCTGGCTGGCTCGCTGTCCTATTGCGATCCAGGGCTGACGTCCTCGCGCTTCGTCCGGATTTCGCCATCCTGTCTGGATTACGGGTCGGCGTCGTTGCCCCCTGGGATCCAACAAAGGATGGGCGGGAAGCGGATTTCGAGGTGCGTGCCTTTTCCGCAGCCGGTTTTGAAGATCCGGTAACCGGCAGCCTAAATGCAGGCATCGCTCAATGGTTGATTGGCAGCGGCATCGCTCCTTCATCATACATTGCCAGCCAGGGTACCGTCCTTGCACGGGAAGGACGTGTTTATGTGGAGCTGGTCGAAGATCGGATTTGGATCGGTGCCGACGTCACGACTTGTATAGAGGGCGTCGCAGCCCTTTAGCTCGAACTCAAGGTAGCGAAATCGAAGCGACCGTAGCCTTCGCAGTATAGTTGCATTTCGTGCCCGTTCCGGTTCTCCACCAAGAAAGTGCCATGCAAGGACTGGCGAAGAGCGCGCTGGACTCGGTCGTTCCGCTTGCTACGCGCAGGCTGCGATCGTGGCTAGAATTCGCACCCGCGAGAGGCGAGTTGCATTTTCCGCCGAATGATTATGTTCATGCTCTTGCCTGAATTCTTTGCCTTGGTCAGAAGTTTGGCGCATGTCTTGGGACTCAGTTTGCCAGCCTGCTTGCTTTGCGAGGGTGGTTCTGAGACCACGGGGCGAACCGCCATGCTCTGGCTAAGCGCGTCGACCGAGCCACACAACATAGTTGCGAGACCGATTATGGTGGCATAACGAACTACACTCACGGTGGATTTCCTTCTTTGCTGGCTTATGTCGCCTTGTATTTTATGGCTCAGTTGCTCGAGTATTGCTCCGTCAGATTGCCACCGAGGTTCGAATTCGACAGCGGCCTGTACTTTTGAGCAAAGCGCAGGGCCTTCTCATCCTTTTGAAGTTTGAGATATGGTTCGACCCAGGCAAGCTGAAACGGCTCCAATGTCTCGCCACCGGTTGAAAATGACTGCTCGGTGCCGGCCTTTTCTGCCGCCAGTCGAGGGTCCTCAAGCGCAGAGAGTGTAAAATCCACGATCCGCTGAAGCTTTCCGCCGCAAGCGTTGAAACCATCACCAGAATGGTCCCCCAAGAGTACGGTGTTGACCACCAGTGGCGCGACTGCATGCAACTGATAATGTAAAGCCTTGTCCCCTCTTTTCATTTCAAAAGGAAGTGCGCCGTCTTCATCGGCCGAACATACAACCATCTCGGTGGACTTCGAACCCCAGGAAATCAGATCGTCGTCGTTCGTTGCCAACCCGATCTGTGCGGCCGCTAGCGCCGCCCAAGCCCGAAGGTTGTTCTGTGAAGCCATGTCAGGCGCATCTTTCTCGAAGAATGATTGCAGCCGACGCCCGAGTTGGCCCAACCACGCCTCTATTGCCCGTTGCTTTTCGGCAGGAGGAGACGTTTGTTCTTTTGCTTCGTTATAGGCAATCGCCAGACCGGCAAGTCGTGGCGATACGGCGAGCTTAGCGTTCAATGTGCCGAGATCCGACAATGCCCCCGCATCTGCCCAGCTGGCCAAGGCATCGTAAAGACACATGTGTTTCTCGTCGCTGGAGCGTTTGCCGGCCGATCCTTTAGTAAGCGCTGCTACGGTTCTCACAAAAAGATCTAAAGGCCGAAGAGCTCTATTGACATCGGAGTTACTGTCCTCATCAATCTCAGAACGAGATGCGTCGCCCTTCTCATAGCGGCTCCCGATTTCGAGGCTGATCACAGGTTTTGGCACTCTCGGGCACTTCAACTCGGCCTGAGCAAAATGCGCGTCAATGATAAGCAGAGCCAGTGCCAACCATGCGACAAGAGAAGTCCGGCAGAACATCGTCAAAGGCCATACTGGCGCGGTTGCGCTGTGTCTCATCTAATTCACCTTCGTTGACATAACCGAAAGCATTTCATTTGCCTGTTTGCTACCAAGGCGCGCTGCCTTTTCCAGCCACACCTTTGCCTCCGGCAACGATGGTTGCGTGCCGATCCCGTAAGCGTAGTTTTGCGCAAGCAGCACCATGGCCTCGGCGTCGCCCTTGTCCGCCGCCTTGCGGAACAGATCCGTCGCACTCGACGCTGCTTCGCTGCCATCATTGCTCGCCAGCTTCAGCTTCGCGTATTCGCGCATCCCGACGGGGTCCCCAGATCGGGCCGAGCGCTCGTAGATCGAGGCAAGGTCAATGCGGGCCAGGAGCTGTTCGTAGACAGGCCTGTGTGACCGCGCCAACACGGTCAAGCGACTCGCGATCCGATCTGCGGGAGCATCCTGAATAATGGCGACCATCAACGCGGTTGCCTTCTCGAGCGAGAATTCCTTGCCTTGTCGATCCGTATACGCCTTCAAAAGATACTGCTCAGCCTTTGCATCACCACCGCGTGCAGCGACTTCGAACAGGCGCATCGCGCTTTCTCGCCCCGCGGCCGGAGCAAAGGTCGCATAGGACTCCGCGAGTACTCTCGCTCGCCATGGCTTGTCGCGAGAGAAAGTCTCGGCGACGTTCATCCAGTCTTGCGCTTTGTTCGGTTGGCCCAAATCTCTGTAAGCTTGGGCCATGGACATAGCGGAGTCGAAAGAACACTCAAGGACACTTTGAGCTCGCAGCAGATATTTTTCCTTCGCCGCACCATCATCAACGTACTTTGCTGCAAAAATTGAGGCATCGGCGTCGCCGCGATCAACAATTGCCGTAAGATACTGATTGTAGATTTCTGCCGGTTTGGCAAACCGTGTAGCCAACAACTGCATGGCCTTTCCATTGCCATTGGAGGCTTCAAGCCGCAGGTATTTCTCGGCCATCAGCAGGAGCTTTGGATCGTCCGCAAAAGAGGAAAGAATCAGCTCGCCAACGCCGATACGCGCAGCCGCGCTCGACCGGTCGGCGGCCGCAATAAACCTGTCCAAGGCGGTGCGCTTCTTGCTGGTGTCACCCGCGGCAGCCTGTAGTGTCAGGACCGCAAACGCTGCCTCCGCATCCGGGTTTCGCGACAACCGGGCCTCCCATTCCTTGATCGCATCCGCGTCCTTTCCGGCTGAGGTCAGGTACCAAAGATAGCCAGCAATGGCCTTTGGCTGTCCGTTAAGCGCAGCCGACTGAAGCAACGCCGTCTGTGGATCGTCAAGATGACGAACGAGCGCGTCGACATCGTCGACGGACCAGGCGCTGCCTTGCGATCCCTTCGCAGCATTTGACCAGTATTGGGCCTGCTCAAGGCGAGGGCCACCAGGCGCGTGACATAAATACGCGTCGCGGAGATCTTTCATCGTGTCTGTTCGGCCAAAATTGTCGAGAAGTGCAAGCAGTAGATTGATACCCTCATCGAAATTGCCGTCACCCAAACTACTCAGACGAATAGCAGCAAGGTTGTGCATAGATGTCATGTCGCGTCGCTCCGCACCACGCTCAAATAGCTTGCTTGCCTGATCACGCGATTTCCAGAACCCATCGGTATCAATCGTCAGGTTCGCCAACCGTGCAAAAACCCAACCCGGAGCATCGTCGAGTGAAGCGAGCTCGTTCAACGCTCGAACATACTTCTCCGGAGCGTCCCGCGCGTCGGATTCAGCGTAAAGGTTTGCAAGCCTGATCAAGCTGCTGCGATGTCCTGCCGCGATCGCCTGCCGGTAATAATGTTCCGATTTATCGAGATTTTTTGCGACGATCGCGCCGACCTCGTAAACGTGTGCCAGCTCTGACTGCGCAGCAACAACCCCATGATCAGCCGCAAAGGTGAGATAATGCATAAGGACAGCATTGTCCTTTTGAATATCGGCACTTTCGAGGTGATAACGCGCGACCCTCCAGGCGGCATTGCCATCACCAAGATCAGCGGCAAATCGTAGCCACGCCTCTGAAATTGTCCGATCCTGCTTGACGACCTCTCCTTTTTCGTATTCCCGCGCAATGCGCGCGACGCGATCGCAAATTCCGCTATCGAGTTTTCCGACCATCGCGCCAAAAGCCATGGTTATGGCGAGCGAGGGATCGACAGACCAACCTTCGACCCGTTCTCCTTCGAGATTTCGCTTGGCAAGCTGCAGCAGCGCATTTGGGTTCCCACCATAGGCGGCATCGACCAGATAAGAGAGCGCTTTGGATTTGTCCTTCTGATCGGCCACACCGGTTAGTATCAGTTCAGCGGCAAGATCAAGGTCCTTCGGTGCGCCGGCTTGCGCCTGCGTGATAAATGCCTCAAGGGCTCCGTTGCCCTTTAGCTCATTGATTTTGCCGGCACGCAGGTAAAGGACAATCCTCTCAGCCTCCATGTCCTGCGGTTTCACACTGCGGTCAGCGCCAGGCAACAATTCGATCATGCGCGCGATGATCGGAAAATATAGTTCTGGGTCGATGTCTCTTAGCCGTTGGGCTTCGCGTTGTATCAGCCAAGGCTCAAGTTTTGGTAATGTCGTGCGGTCCCAGGATATCCAACGATCGATAACCTCGTCATCCGGCGCGCGCTGTATACAAACCGGCTTGATGTCCACCTTTGGTGGCAGAAATTCAATGGTCGCCGGAGTTGCCCTTGCCTGGTCCGGCGTCGCCACCAGCCACAGGCAGGCCGCAACGACTCCAATAAAGGAAGGCGCATAACGCAAAACGTGAGACAGCATGATCGCCTCCTACTGGCTGAGATGGTTTTCGATGACGACAACCCGGTAGTCACCCGCATGTCCGGACAAGACGATGCTGAACCCGGCACGTCGCTTCAGGTCGACATTTTCGGTTTGTGTAATGGTCTTGCCACCTTGCTGAATTGCGAAGCTGAGGTTGAGCGGGGCTCTTAGTGAAACACTTTCGGACGTTCCGGAGGACACCCCTTTGATCGCCGTTGCATTTGCAGCGGGAACGACGAGGTCAACGGCTTGCAAATCGCTTAGATTGTAAAGATAGACTTGGGCTTTCGAGGGGTCGTCCTTGACCCCGTCCACGTAGAGTTTCGTCTGGCCGTCCGACAGCTTGGCATAGGTATAGTACCTGCCCGCAGCTGCTGTGATGCTGGCACTTTGCGCGCCGATCGACATATCGATAGTACCCGGCTTGACGGCCACGTAGGGTGAGACGCCACCATCAAAATCTGCGATCTGCGACCCCGCAATTACAACAGAGGATGCACTGGTGTCGAGAACGCGAACAAAGGATCCGTTGGGGTCGAGGGGTTTGCCATAGAGCCCAGCGTCTTGCGCAAATGCTGGTGCAGGCAAGGCCAGCATCATGGCAAAAAGGGCTGCAGTTGTGCGTGAAATAGTCATGATCCTCACCTTGCTTTGGGATTGCAGACACTGACTGCTGCCGCGTTCGCGGCGAGGCGGTCGAATTCGAGCGTGATGTGCTGGGACGCCTCGCTGGCAAAATACCGGACCGGAAAGTAAAAGCGGCCCGTCGAGACCATGCGATCGGCTCGCAGAATACTGCTTTCGTAGTCGTGACCGTCGTTCAGTTTGAAGCTCAGTGTCGCGCGCCGGCTGAGCGTGTCTCCAGAAAATGCGTATATGACGGTGAAATCGGAAATCTCGCCCTGTTCAAGCGCCGCACTCAGTGTATTGGGGCCAAGCAATGATATCCTTTCGGGATCAATCGCATGGCAGCTTTGACGCGCGGCCGTGGCAAGCTCGATCAGCGGGGCATCACCGAACTTGCCGAGATTGTTGTAGATGGGATTTTCCCAGATCAAGAAACGCGGCCGGTTTGCCTGGAATGCCTCTGAGGTAAGATAGGAGGTGATGGAGCCGAACTGGTTTCCACCCGAAATCGAGAAATTTGTCACCGGTGTCGAAAGAGCCTGCGAGAGAAAACCAGCGAAGTTCGACGCAGGTAGGTCCGAATAGCTTGTTCCCACCAGCGCAACGGTGCCACCGGAAGCAGGACTCCCGAATATGTCGACCCCGCTATTTCCACTGTCGGTCTCCACAGTTTCGTAACCCTGCGTGCGAGGCAGGGGCAATGCATCTTTGCAACTCGCCTGCAGCATTCGGCGCATTGTGGAGACAATGGAGGATGAGGTTGTCGGCCTTGTCTCAAAATCTGCTTTCTGCAGTTCCACAGCCCCTGGAAGATTACGAATTGTCTCTGCAACTCGTTGCGCCGACGCACGAGCCCCAGCTGACGTCCAGTGGAAGTCCGCCTGGAAGAACGGTGGCTCCCCGCCAGGTTGTTTTTTGAGACCTTCCAGCAAGTCAACGGTCACAATGCCGTGCTCGCGCAGACGTTGAATGACCTCTTGGTAGGCCCTTTCGGCCACGCCATAGTCGAATCCATAGTCACTGCTTGCCCTATCAGGCAGATATTGTGGCAGCACTAGGCTTTTGGTTGGTATCGGCACATAAACAAGCGTCGTTCCCTGTGCCTCGAGCGCCTCGGCAATGGTTGCAACCTCGTCTGCAGTATGCTCGGAAAGCTGCTGCTCCATGCGCAAGTCCGCAATAACGCGATAGAAGAACCCATTTTGCCCCTCGACAACGGCAAGCTGCTTGTTGTTCTCGAGACCAGCGCATCCAAATGCCGATGAGGTTGCTGCGTAGCCGGCACTGCCTGAACCCAGTATTGTGAGCACAATGCAGGCGCGTATGGCTGGTGGTATGATCCGGCGCATCATTGCGATACCTCGACAAGGTTCGTGGGCTCTGTCTCCAGGCGGCGCAGAACCGCGCCGGCCACCGCCTTCGTGCTCGGCTCCGCACTTTTTTGCGCGGTTACAAGAAATTGCCTTGCTTCATTTTTTTCCTGTTCGCTTGTTAGCCCCTGCGAAATCATCGAGATCGCCATATTGAGGGCCGTCTTTGCGTCGCCACTATCGGCTGCCTGTCGTTCATAGCGAATGACCTCCTCGGGTTTGGTACCGAAGGGATGCCCACTCTTGTAAAACTTTATAAGCTGCGCGACTGCGACTGGATTTCCACGTGCCGCATGATCGCGCAGGGTTTGCTCTGCCTGAACAAGCCGTGGGTCACTGACGGATCCTGTTGTGCTGCTAAGCAATCTCGACAGGGGAGCGACTGCACCTGCACGGCCAGTGCTGCAAGCGATTGTATAGTAGTGAACCGCGTCCGCTTGGAGCTTCGGGTTTGCTGCAAGTCGCTTTGCAACGTATATCGCTGCCACGCCGTCGCCCATGTCAGCCAGCAATTGCAGTTCCTTGTAGGAAACCCGCTGGCGAGCAATCATTCGTCGCCGGATTGATTGGAGCTCAACACTCTCCAGTTGATCTGTTCTTGTGATACCCTGATTGAAACCTCGTCGATAGCGCTTCGTGTCTGCTTTGGATTTCGTTGCCTCGGCGCTGCCCTTGGTAACTGCGCCCGCAGCAGCACCATTGCATCCCAGACCGACAACAACACTGAAAGCGAGCAGGAGGGCACGGGTTTTCATGTTTTTATTCCCCACCCGAAGATGCAGGCGCGTCCCAAAGTCCCGGTTCGGTGAGGTAGCGAACAGGGAACTCCCATAGCACCGTCGGCTGCCCTGTGAGCTGGCTGTCAGATGCCAGAAAGCTTCGCATGGGAACAACCGGTCCCCGCCCTGCTTCGGCGACGTTCAGCACGTCTGCTCCCAGGCCCGCTTCCAGATAGGAAGAAAAGGACCACGTATCATTGGCACTGTAGCTCGTGCCGACCAGAGCGACGGGGAAACGGTCGTTTTCGCCAAGAATGTCGGTTAACGGACCCGCATCATCTCGACTTGCCGTTTGTGGAAGGACGACTTCGTGTCGTAGTCCTATCGAAGGCGCCAGTCTTTCGCCTGTCACGAACTTGACAAGATCCCCTTCCAGCGTCCGCTTCGGTTCGTCGTTCAGGGCAAAACGGGATTGCCCCGCGATGCCTGCCGACGCTGCGACCGCACCGGCAACGGCCTTCGCGCCTGCTGGTGTCCAATGCGTGTCTGTCTTCAGGAAGACGTGCTTGTCGGCCTTGGCGGCAAGCAAGGCGTCCCGCGTGTCGACTACGTCAATTTTTGCCAGCAACAAGGATTGGAGGAAGTCACGGTATCGGGTTTCGGCGATCGAAGCATATCGGTCGTCGTTAAGATTTTCCCGATAGATGTCGCTTTTGGCCGGCAGAGGCACGACGAGCAATCGCATATTGCGCAAGCGAAGGGCATCGGCGACTTTCGATATTTCGCGGACGCCTCTTTCAATGCCGGTGTCGGCGTTGTCGGCCCCGCGAAACTCTTCTTCCGAGAACAGCCAGCCTTGCTTTCCCACAACTACCCCGCGGCGACCCTCACCAAAGAGGAGGTAGCGGGCAGCTCCAACAAGTTCGACAGCAAACTGGCGATGTGGCAGCTCAGATTTGTATACGGTCTCAAGTGTCGTACCAATCAGACCATGGCTAAGTTGATCGAGATTGGCGGGAAGTTTTGAGAACGCCTCAACCAGCTGGTGGCGAATGTCCACATTCGCGAGAATGGCATAGCCGAACAGCATGGCCGGGAGCAGCAGTCTGGCGGCGGTATATCTAGCATGGATCTGCATCGGACCCTCAAAACTGAAAATAGAGGAAAGGCGAGTGGTTGGCCTCCGCGAGCTTCAATACTGTCACGGTTGCCAGCAATGTCAGCACCAGAGGCATAGCGATGGACTGGCGCGCCACGGCACTCCCATCAGCGGAGGGCAGATCTATATTCGTCCTCTCCAATGGCTGGAAATAGGGCTCGCTTGCGACAAGCGCACAGCCTATTCCAAGGGTAAGCAGCCCCTCGCGCGTGACGTCAAGAAGTTGCTCCGGTCGGACCCACAATCCGTTGAACCCCAGCATGCCCTTGTAGAGATCGAGTGCGACAAAAACACTTTCCGCCCGGAAAAGAACCCAGCCCAACAATACGATCAAAAGTGTGGTGGGTAGTGCAATCCATCGCGAGGCCGCGGCCTTGTTCCATCCCGTGGCGCGTTCGATTGCCAACCACCCACCGTGCCATCCGCCCCAGAATACGAAGGTCCAGTTGGCGCCGTGCCAAAGCCCACCGAGAAGCATGACCAGGATCAGGTTGACATATGTTCGAACGGAGCCGCGGCGGCTACCGCCAAGCGGTATGTAAAGATAGTCCCTCAGCCAGTTGGAAAGACTGATGTGCCATCTGCGCCAGAACTCGGTGATGCTGCGGCTGAGATAGGGGGTGTCGAAGTTCGGTGCAAAGCGAAACCCTATCATCAGGCCAAGGCCGATCGCCATGTCGCTGTAACCGGAGAAGTCGAAGTAGAGCTGCAACATATAGGCGATGGCACCGAGCCATGCTTCGGCCAGCGTTGGGTGACTGCTTGAAAAAATACCGTCGGCAATCGGCGCTATCGGATCGGCAATGAGTACCTTCTTTGCGAGGCCGATCACAAACAGAGTCGTGCCGTCAGCAAATTTTTGGATCGTATGGTCACGATGTTTGAATTGGTCCGCCAGATCCTTGAAACGCAGGATTGGGCCCGCAATGAGTTGTGGGAACAGAGCCTTATATGCAGCCAGGTCAATGAAGTTGCGCGTCGCGGGCGTATCGCCACGATAGACATCAACCAGATAGCTGATCGACTGAAAGACATAAAAGGAAATGCCGATTGGCAGGATGAGACGCCAGTGGACTCCAAGACCCTCGGCGTTCGTGCCCATTAAAGCTGCAATGCTGTCGATAAAAAAATTCAGATATTTGAAGACCCCGAGCACGGTAAGGCAGCCCGAAATGCCGAGCGTCAAAATGACCTTCCCCATTCGTCGCCCGCGATTTCGCTCGACCGCTATCGCGAAGGTGTAGACCCAGACCGTTGTCGCAAAGAGCAGTGCGAGAAAGTCCATCCGCCACCAACCGTAAAAGATATAGGAGGCAATCAGAATGGTGAGAGAGCGGCCAACAACTGGGGTCGCATAGTAGGCAAGCAGGAATGTTGGAAGAAAGAGAAAGACAAATACCTCTGAGGAAAACACCATGACGTCATGCTCCCTTTTTGGCGACGCAACGAGCCAGATCGACTGCCGAGAACTGGGACAGGTCGTCCTGGCCCTCCGGTCTATTCGTTCTGAACCTGAATTCGCCGGACTTGCGAGTTGCGGCAAATTCCAGCAATCCGCCGACATGGCTTGCGAACTCGCCGTCAGCGATCCGCGGAAGCTGCCGGTCAAAGTCATTAGCCAAAAAATTTACCTCCCCAAATCCCGTGCCGCTCAGGCCGAAGCGGTTATCCTTGAAGACGTTTTGAGATACCAAAAGGGCGGCATGTGTGGACTGTCCGGAAATTGCTAGACCTGCCGATCCGTTTGCGATGAGAATGTTGTCTTCAATTTTGCTGTTGAGGACAGACCGCATTGCAATGCCCCGCGAGCCATTGGCGATGGCTGCATTGTGGGTGATTGCGACGCATGCGGCATTGACGACACTGATCCCTGTGAGCCTTGATTTGCCGACGAGGTTGCCGGAGATGGTAACCTCGGTTGCTCCGCTGTCCACGAAAATAGCGTTGCCCGGACTACCGATGATGATGTTGTGCGAAATATCGATTTGGCTTGAACCGTCTGCTACCTTGATGCCGTGCGCGCCGGCGAGTTGGGAAACGATATTGTCAGCGACACGCACGTCGCGGGCTGCCTTAACAAGGATTGCCGTTCGGGACGCATCGACGAAGCGATTGCCTGAAAGATCGATCCCATTCGAGCCGCTGATTGCGACGCCAACGCCATCGCTGAACACGTTATCCCAAAGCGCGGAGGCTGCACTCGACCCTGAAAGCCCTTGATGCGTAAACGCCAAGCCGCTGGATTCCGGGAAGGCAGAAAAGCCGAGGCCGGAAATCTCGCTTCCACTGGCCACCGTCGCGCCGTTGAAGGTCGTTAACAGAAATGGCCGGAAAACCTTCTTTGCGTCCGATGATCCATTCAGCCGCGCATCAACGATTTCCAATACGCCGGTATTGACGATAAATGCCCCTTCACTGCCCTCGAGGGTCAATGACTCTTGGGGGCCGATACTCAGCGCCGCCCCGCTCCAAACAAAGATGGGTCGATGCGCGATGTAGCCTTGGGGCCCTTTCTCCAGATAGTCTTCAATGCCTTTTGAAAACAGCGCTTTTCGAAGGTCTTCCAATGTGTGGGAGCCACTCTCGATTACGATGGCGCTTGCCTGGGGATCTGGTTGGGCCTTTAGACTTGCCTCCACGAATCCCTCGCTCGCCGAAAGTCCGATGCGGCGCATGAGAATGTCGATAGGCGAGCGGCTGACGCGCTTTTGACCTTCTGGCAGGTCAAATCGGTGATTCTGTCTATCTGCCTGCAACGGCCCGACGGCGGCCAGTTTGTCGGCACGCGCGAAGATCTCGGCCGATGGCACGTTTAATCCGCGTGTGGCAAGGTCTAGTGTTTCCAGCTGCCGGTCGAATGATGTTTGCTGGCCGAGCGCGAAAGGCGGGCACGCAATACAGGCGACAACGGCAATGAGGAAGGCAGGACGACTAGGCATAGTCGGCAGTCCTCACATCAGCGGGAATGGCGGCAAAGGACCTGGCGGACGGGCCAGGCAAGGCGACAGTGCCACAGCTGATTTCAATAACCTCGGCTGGACTATCCGACGTATTGATTAGCCTTGCCTCTTTGCCGATCGCAACCATGGCCGACAGCCCGGGAGTCAACTCTGACTGCATCTGGTCTAAAACGAGCTGCAAACGGCCGCTGATGACGGCGAGAGTTCGCAATATACCTTCTTCACCAACAAGGTTAACGGTCTTTCCGCCGTCTATGCTAAGGAGGTCCATGGCAAAGCCCGGGCCGGCCTGGAGCGACTTGATCGTGCCCCATTCAGTAATCTGGCTGCGATGGTTTTCCGCTTCCCGACGCTTCAGGGTCACGAGGTGTTCGACGATACGTTTGACGTCCTGGGCGCTTGATTTGTTCGTAACCAGCAACGCGTCGTCAGTATCGACGACGACCACATCATTCATGCCGACGACAGCAACCAGACGCTCGCCGCCGCGAACCAGAGACCCGCGCGTATCAAATAGAACGACGTCCCCCGATGTGACGTTGCCGCTCTCGTTCTTCATGCCAATGGAGTGGACAGAGGTCCAACCACCGACGTCGTCCCATTCGATCGCTGCTGGAGCAAGGGCAATGTCCTTGCAGCGTTCAAACACAGCCTTTTCGGTTGGTTGGCTGTCTGCTGCGATAAAATGGCGCTCCTCGAGCAGCAGCCCCGCCTCGGTCTGCAGTGGCGAAGCAGACTGGAGCGCCGCGTGAACATGTTCAAATGTCGCAGGGTCGTGACGTTGGTATTCCGAAATCAGCTTGCTGGCCCGAAACATGCTGATGCCGGAGGCCCAATATGCATAGCCTGTGTCTATCAGCGATTGCGCTATGGCGGTGCTCGGCTTTTCGATGAAACTTTCAACGCGATGCAGCCCCGGATATTGGTCGAACCGACCTCCGTCCATAATGTAGCCGTAGCCTTTCTCGGCGTAGCTAGGCTGGATGCCGAAGGTCACAACAAGTCCGTCCAAGGCTGCACGATGCATCTGGGCGATCAACCGGTTGAGCTCACCCTTGATGACATGATCAGACGGAAGCACGACAAGCACAGCATCGGGCTTGGCACCAGCAAGATAGAGAGATGCGGCCAATACGGCTGGACCCGTGTTTCTGGCTACCGGCTCGGTTATGATGTGTGCTTTGCTTTGAATTTCACGAAGTTGGCGGCCAACGGTCTGCACATGGCGGGAACCTACGCAGACAATCGGATCGGAAAATAGATCACCGCGGTGGCGCTGAACGGTGCTCTGGAAGAATGTCAGGGAGCCTTCGCCATTGATCGGTTGGAACTGCTTTGGTTGATGGGCCCGCGAAAGCGGCCAAAGACGAGTCCCCGAACCTCCGCACAGGATCAGTGGATGAATGTCACTCATTTCGAACCCCACAGGTGCGACAGGCCGGCCTTCAGGAACCGGAGAAATTCAGGCGAGTTGTCGAGGTGCACCACCACCGGTCTTCCGGGAGGGAGTTCTAGTGGCTGGGCAGGAAACAGAGTGACTGGCAACGGCTCTCCGGGATTTGTGGCCGTGCGCTCGAGGACAATCTTCGCCTCGACTCGACTGTTGCCAGTCGTTTCTATTTCGGCGGTCGCCCCCGCAGCCAATTTTCGAAGTTCCGGCCCAGTCAGGCTCGAGCGCACGATAAGTGGTGCGTCGCGGCGCGTTGCGTCCAGGATCGGTTGACCGGCAAGCACCGTTGCGCCGCGTTCGATTCCCGCTAGGGTCGCTTCGCAGTCGCAGGGCATGCTGGCGGTCACCGACACGCCCGTCGATGACAGTATCGAATAGACCGGTTGGCCGGCAGCGGCGTCAAGATTGATGAAATCTATCTGACCGCTGGCGGTTGCCTTCATGGTGAGGCCCTGACGGTGAACCACTGCAGGACCCTCCACTTGCGTTACGAAGAGCCTGTTGCTCAAAGCAGTCGCAATGAAAGCGAAAAGACCAACGGTGGCAAGGCTGATGCCGAGTATTCCCCCAACCTTGGCCAGAATGGCGTTTCCAGACTTCAACGCAGTTTTGGGAGCGGACGTGCTGTCACTCTCTGCGACTTCTTTCACCCCAAGTAGCCCATTCATGGTTACATGGTCGCCGGCGAGCCAGCTATTCAAGAGATATCGTATTTGTGGCATGTGCTGCCCGGTCGGGTCTCGGAACCGCAACGCGATAGCCCCGGTTTCGCTATCACTCGATGCTACAGTGACGTCGATCGGCAACGACAACCAGAATTCCTTGAAGCTGAAGCGAAAGATGGCAAGCTTTGTGGCACCGGCCCAGTTTGCCGCTGCAATTCCCGCAATTCTGGCACCGACCATCGAAAGGGTTACGCCCTCATAAGCGCGGCCATCGATGGTGACGGAAAATGGAATGCGCAAGCGCGGATGTTCATTCGCCTCTGCGAAATCCGGCGTGTCACCTGTAAGTTTATCGACTGAAAGCAATTCTTTTTCGCGATGGTCGATTGTCGTCATCACAGATCCTTCCGGGTCACATTTTTACGGTGGAAATCATAAGCGCGGCCAGCAGGAGCCAGGAGCTCGCCAGCAGGTGGACGTAAGTGGACGAAAGATTTCGTAAACGTTCGGATAAAGATGTCGGACGCGGCCGCGAGGTGTCGGACTGCCGGGTCCATTTTTGTCTATCGAGGCGAAAGAGAACGAAGGTCTTTACAAGCGCGCCGCCGATTTGGCCGAAATACAGCAGGAACGGATAGGTAATCGGAAAAGCGGGTCTGAAGGTCGTCAGCAGCCAGCAGTAGACGTACCGCGTGAACATGACCCATGCCAAATAAAGGGGCAGAACAAGAGGACTGACAAGAAGTGCCGACATCAGTACGGTCGCAGGGCCAAACAGTGTCGTCCACATCGAGACGCGCTGGTCTAGTACTGACCACCATGTAAACCACCCGATACGGCGCGGCCCGAGCGCCAACGCCCTCCCGTTGGTTCGCAACATGTTTCCGAACCACCGCAGCATCAACGCAACCGCAGAATCAACGAAGCCCGGCTTTGGTTGACTTTCCATCGAGACGGACTGAACGTCTGGTATGTAGGCCATCTCATAGCCGCGCTTAAGCAGCCAGAACCACGTCGATTTGTCGTCCCCGGTCAAAAACCGGACGGTTCCAAGTCGCCAATGCACGAGCCAGTCGTGCTGGACGTTGTCGATAAAATCCGGGTCGCAGGCGAGCGATGCCCGAAAGAGCGACAAGCGTCCTGTTAGCGTAAGAACGCGCTTGGACAGCCCCATTGAAGACATCATCATGTGGCGTTGAGTAAAGCGCAGATTGAACCAGTCTCGAAACAGCCGCGAGTCTACGATCTCGCAGTCCTCGTCCGTGGTGAGTGCACCAATTTTAGGATCAGCGAAGAAGGGTGCACACTTCTCGACAAGATCCTGCGGTGGGCAGCTGTCACCATCAATGAGTACCACAATATCGTCGGGCAGGGGGCACTGCCTCGCAATAATACGCAGGGACGTTGCCAGGGCATCGCGTTTGCCGGTGGCCGGAATTCGATCGACGATAAGCCTCACATGAGCAATCTCGGGACGCATCAGCGAATGGATCTGCCGAATGAGCCGTTCGTCAGCAGCGTCCACGACGGAGGCAACAACCGTGCCTCCGCCTTGTGAGGCTGCAGCGGCTCTGAACAGGGAGCGATAAACCCTGGTCGTAACGGCACTATCAACCTTGTAGGTCGTCGCGAGGAAGTAAGAATGGGCCGGGCGATTCCGGTTCAGATAGGTGCGAGTAACGGCTGCGCGCCGGCGAGGATGTACGATATGGATGAAGATCTGCGCCCGGATAAAGTTGATCGCGCCCCATCCATATCGCCACATTCCCAATGTGCCGATGGTCAAGACCAGCCCTGTATTTTCGGCTAGCCGATGAACGGGAACCGCAATCGCGACGCTTGAAAACGCAAGGATATAAAGGAGATGACCCAGCACAAGCAGCTCCTACCAGCAGATGCCTGCATAATGACCGCCAGAACGCATCTTCGAATTGATGCGAGTGAGATCGACGAGGCTTTTGGTTGCCGCCGCCGCCGTCAGAGGCTCAAGTGCTTCTTCATATCTGTTGCCAACAAGCAGGATGTCAGAGCCCGCGATGAGCTCGTCGATTTGACTGACCAGACGCTCCTTGAGGTCTGGGACAACGCCGCTACCACGTCCCGACCCCCCCATGCTATGTTCGTAGGCGGTGCTGACGCTTGGATCATAAACCCTAAGATCAAAACCTTTGGAGATCAGGCGGGAAGCGAGTTCGGCCAAGGGGCTTTCGCGCAAATCGTCGGTTCCAGCCTTGAAGCTGATGCCCACCATCCCGACCGACTTGCCCGGGGCGCTTTCGACCATGGCCTCCGCCCGCTCGATTTGTTCGGCGTTGGCGGTCAGGACAGAGTCAAGCAGAGGCGTGGATACAGACTTGCCCTGCGCTAGATGGCGAAGGGCACGAACATCCTTTGGCAGGCAAGACCCACCAAACGCAAATCCGGGACGCATGAAGTAAGGTGACATGTTCACCTTGTCATCCGAGCACAGCACCTTCATCACCAGCTGACCGTCGATGTCACAGGCCTTGGCAATGTTTCCGATTTCGTTTGCAAAGGTGACCTTTACAGCACGCCAGGAGTTGCTTGTGTATTTGATCATTTCGGCGGTCGCCAAAGGAACGACATTGCAGGCGCACGGCAATCCTTCGTTGATGTCGAGAAGAAGCCGTTCCGTAACAGGATCCATCGCGCCAAAGACGATCAGGCCTGGATTATAATTATCGTCGATGGCGGTGCCTTCGCGAAGAAATTCGGGATAGTAGCCGACACCAAATCCTTCCCCTGCGATTAATCCGGAATGCTGTTCCAGGATCGGAATGCAATGGGTGTTCATGGTTCCGGGAACGATCGTTGATCGTACCACCACAGAGTGGAAGGATGCCTTTTGTGCCATCGCATTTGCAACGTCGGCGCAAGCCTGCTTGACGTAATCCAGTCCAACAGCACCGTCGGAGGCGCTTGGCGTGCCGACGCAAATGAATGTCAAATCAGTTGCGGCAATGGCCGAGGCGACGTCAGTCGTGGCGCTCAACCGACCACGCGCCACATTACGTTCAAGCAATGGCGAGAGCCCCGCCTCCACAATCGGCGCTTCGCCGGCGTTCAGTTTTGCCACCTTGGCCGGATCAATGTCCACGGCGACGACTGTATGCCCGTCGTCCGCCAAGCAGGCCGCAGACACGACTCCAACGTATCCGATGCCAAGTATACTAATTCTCGCCATGACCTGTCCCCATAATTCATTCGCTTCGAGTAGCCCGACAAAACGATGGAATGGTTCTCCGACATTCCGGTGTGTCGTCAGGTACATGAGAAGAATAGGGAGGGAGAAGAAGAAAGAAAGTCAGATAAATAAGAACAGCTGTAGGGAAAATATGGAATAAAATAGGTTAGTAATAGAAAAAACGGCCGGCGCCACGCTGGCGCCGCCAAAAATAAGCAACTATATTTGAGAATAACTCAGCTTTGGTGCTGATATATGTCAAACCAGCCTTTTGATGCTCCATATTTTACTATGGATGCTCGACTGGAAAGGCTGAGCTTATCTGATCCTCGCGCCTTGTATGTGTCGACTGTCTTCGTGCTAAGGCGCATCTCTGCCGCTATCTCCTTGGTGCTAAAACCATAGGCGATCAGCTTAAGGACAAGTTCTTCGCGCGCGCTCAAATTTCCTTCCGACAAACGTGACGGGGCAGGGGCGCGGCCGTTGAGAAGTGAATAGAAGCTGCGGATGTGCAAATCAGGCAGTGACCTGAATACTGCGGGGCTGATATGATGATGACCGCCTGCGGCACTCGCGATTGCTGCGCGAATGTCGCGGGCGTCATCATTTGCAAATACTATGCTCGATACGCCATCGACGTAGATGTCGCGAATTAGATCTGCGTTTGCATGACCTAAGGCATAGATCAAGGCGAATGGATATTCTTTTTCTGTGTCAGCCAAACGACGCATTGCCTTGCCGGTCGCTACGTCTGCTGGAGTGGCGATCTCGCATAAAACAACGGCGGGCAATGTTCGGGTAATAAATTCGTCCATCGACTCGCTGATGCGCTTCGTGTCGACGAAGCACATTCCATGATCAGTACAGACGCCCGAACGAATTTTTTCGGATAGCGCACCAGATGTGCAGATTACCGAGACACGAATCCTTTTAGTCCCCATGAAAGTTCCTCAAGCATGATGAAACTTCCTCCCATTCATTACTAGTAGGAACTTACCGCATCTCCAGTACACTAGGTGCACTGCCTCCAATGAAATGCAGAAAGCTAGAGAACTCGGGAATAATTTTAAAAATTACTTAATCTGTCAAGCAGGAATTTAGATATTTACGTCCTATCGTTGAAAAGTTGCGCGTCTAGCGCGAGAGAAGGCAGTGGAACTTCTGGCGTCGGCACCCGATCAACTCGTTTTCACCGATGAGGTTTCTTGTTTCGGCGGCACTCAATGCTGTTCGATGCTGGATCGTAGCTTGGCTGGTTGGCTGGCCAGTAAGACGAAACGTCCTCGCCTGGCACAGCGGGGCTGGTTCAGCGTTTGGACATGAAAAGAAACAGCAGACAAGTGAAGGATTCCGTCATTTCTGCCTGTCAAACGGGGAAAAGCATGCATTGTTCCGTTACGCTACGAAACGCCAGGGGGCGTTTTCGGCGCCCGTGCGAGGCTTCTCCATGACAGGTTTTCTCACGTGCCAGTGGCCGTAACTTAGCGACGGGCCTGGCGCGAGCTGTCCAAGCTAGCCTGCCGCTGCACTGCCGGGAAAGTTGTGCACTGTCCGCTAGCGTACAGACCGCAGACTTGATCGCCACCGTCACGACTTGCGTCGCATGAAGCCCCGGCAGCGGCTTGTGTAGCGGCGGAGCATTACACGGAGAAGGCCGCCAGGGCCGGATGGTTTTTAAGAGCTTCGAGTTCCGCTCGCAAAAGGCATGCGGGTTGTTGAGTGAAATAACCTATCACGGCAAGGACAAGCTGTCCCCGTGATGACTTAGGGCAGCTTGCACGTTCGGTGAGCAGCGACAAAAAGGGATCCGCGGGCAAGTGTGCGGACCTCGTTAGCACTCTTGGAAAGCTGCGCCGGATTCTATCGACGCGCCGACTAACCATGAAGCTCACCTTGACTAATGGTGAAACTTTGCTGGTGGAGCATTGCCTCGACGAGGATTGTCGAAGTGCAACTGCATCGGGGCTGTCGGCATGGGTTCTGCCCACAGTTCAACCCGTCGGTTCAGCCGAATTGCACCGCGTAGATCACCAGGTGGAAAAAAAGAAATCCAGGAAAGCACTGCGAAAAGCGGACGAAAGCTTAAAATCTGCTGGGCGTCGCGGGCGTTATCTCAGCTCGTGCATTGAGGTGCGAACGCGGTTCGTCTCGTTGAGAGCGCTCTGACGCAGGCCAAGGCGCCGGCCATGAGAGGAATGCAAACCAGGTACGACGTGCGAATACCCGCATGCTCGGCCACAAAGCCAAGCAAAGGTGGTGCGAGGAAAAAGACAATAAATGACATTTGGCCTAAGGCGGCAACATTCATATGCGCGGGACGATCAGTTCTTTGGGCAGCCGCTGAGACCGCAAGCGGATATACGGCGCTACAGCCGCTGCCCATCAGAGCAAATCCAACGAGGCAACGTATGGATGCGGAGCCAGCCAGACCACGACGAGCCCGACCGTTGCTGTTAGCAACAAGGTAGTGGCGAGCGCACGGGAACCATATTGATCGACAAAACGATCCGCAAACAGCCTGGTGAGCGCCATGAACAGGGTAAACAGGGTCAATCCGAGCCCGCCAATAAAAGGTTCAACCTGAAAAACATCGCGCATGTAGATTGCTGACCAATCTATGCCTGCACCTTCCACCAGGAAAGCTGCGATACCGATTACGCAAAGCGGAAGAAGACCAAGCGTTGGCAGGGCAATATGACCCGCGTGGCCTTGATCGCTAAGAGTGCGCGCCGGAGCGCTGCGCATTCCACTGATCACCACGGTTCCGACCAGCAACACAGCGATGAATGTTACCGCCAGATGAAGTTGCATGGGTATTTCAGCCTGACGCACCACCGATGAAATGAGCGCGGTAACGCAAAATCCTAAACTCCAGAAACCATGGGCGCGGTTCATAACGCCGCGACCCAGCTGTGCTTCAATCCGATCGATCTCGACGTTGAGATTGATCTCAAGTGCACCTGCTAGCAATCCCTCGAAGAACAAAACCGCAAAAGCAAGTTCGGCGCTTCCCACCCATGCAAGCGCGGCGATCAAAGCAGACGTCCCGATCACCGTGATAAATGCCGTACGACGAACTCCCAATCGCGCCACAAGAGGCGAAAAGAATGTCAGGGATATTAGCGCACCAATGGCAGCGCCGATCAGTGTCAGGCCCAGTTCGGATTTACTGACCTGGAGGGAGTCCTGAAGATCGGGAAGGCGGGAGAGGAGGGCGCCGGTTGAGGATGAAAAAAGAAAGAAGCAGGCATAAATTCTTACCTGCGGTTCAACACGCATTCTAAAGCTCCAGCATTCTTGTTTCTGGCGAGATAGGCAAAGCTACGGTCTCATCCGACCAAGAGTCATTATCCGACGCTTTCGACGGAACAAGTAACTACGGCAAAACTTCAGAAAATCCACCAGGCAGCAACTATTGCCCCCCACATATGCGAGTTGTTTTTTGCTGACAAGATGAGGGGCACGAGGCCAAAACGCCGGTTCGCAACCCTGATTATCAGAAAGCGATATTTTGGTGGCCTCGCCGCCGACAGAGAGTTTTCTGGGTTCTGCTCGCAGGAGAGAACCACCGATTGCTACGCCGGCATTCTGTAAGAGTTGTAATCGTTATCGGAGACGGGTGGGAATCACAGCTTGGTATGGTTTAGCCGATGTCTCGTGGAGACAGATGTGGATAGACCGATGTGGTCAATCTTGACAGGAGCTGCTCTGGCGCTCGCCGGAATGCTATTGCTTTTCCGTCCAACGCTTGAAAGACGGCCGAGCAACTCGCATCGGATGCCGCAAGGTGGCAGCACTTTCGAGCCTCAACATCAAGGCCTTAGGTTTTTGGGTGTATCCCGAACCCGGCCCCCGGCGTTGCCGCGATCGCAGCGGGCATTTCTAGTTGCGATTGGCACGTATTGGTAGCGCACCTTGTTGATAAGCAGGCTTATCCGTGGACGGCCTGCCAGACCACGCGTTCCCTTTCACTGTCGAAGTTGCGGCAGCGCGGTAACGCAGGATGCCCATATTCGACATTGCGTTCAGTCTTCCTTTCGCCCCTTTGGCAGCGGTGTCTGCTTCGAGTATCGCGTCATCGCCCGAGCGAAGGCCGTCTGGAGCTTTACTCGGAGAACGGAAGGATGTTCGTATCGGAGGGCGTTGGCGGCAGTTCTGTGGCCATGTGTCGAGGCATGATCAGCCTCCTATCGTCGTCTCAAGTCCAATCGGCGCCACCATCAAGGAGCTCCAATCAGGTTGAACTCAATTTGGAGATGCGGCTGGTCCCACGCGTCCGATTGCGTCGCAGAAGGCTTACACCGGTAGCGCGTTCGTAGTTGTCCTATTTGCGCGATCCACTATTGGACGGACGGCAATGCTGACACAACGGAAAAATTCGAGATGATATCTCGGCCCGCTCGAGGGCGACAAGTTCAGGCAGACGCGGTCGGGCTGCAACTCGATCCGACAATGAACCATTTCGTTACCCCCGCGTTTAGGCCTTTGATATTAATGGAGAATGGAATGATAAAACCTGTCATTGCTGCTGTACTTGCCGTTTCTTCTTTCGTCGTCATGGCGCCGCCGTCCTATGCCGACACCGTAACGATCCGGATCGGAGAACCAAGCTATAACCATAATCGATATTACCGAGACCACTACACTCGCTACGATCACGACCGTCGACACGTTCGCTATCAGCGATGCTGGAAGCAGCCATATCAGGTTCGCAGCCATCATCACGAAATTACAAAATATCGCACGGTCTGCCGGTGAATCATTTGAGCCGCCTTTTCCCGAGGAGAAGGCGGCTTCGTTTATACTGCACCGCTACCGCGGCCCGGTGTGAATGACTGACAAAGACAATGGCCCCCAACGAGGACGAGCATACGTTGATCGGAGTGGTTACGGACATACTTTCCATTGAAGGTCATGTGGGAGCAGAGAGATTGGTTGGTTGTGGTAACCAAAGAATCAAAAGAGATTGAAGAGAAGCGAGCGCGGCGGGCCGAGCGGCGACAGAAGCAACGTGACGCGAACGAAACTCGGGCAGCCAAGATGCACGAGCTCAGAGTGGGCGCGCCACAGGTCGACGTATCAAACTTGCGAGGTGACCGTCAGGTCCTTATCGGTTGCTCCGGCTGGTACTATTGGCACTGGCTTGGCAGGTTCTATCCGCAAGACATTCCAAAAAGCGATTGGTTTTCCTATTACCAGCGACAATTCCAAACCGTAGAGTTGAACGCGCCCTTCTACTCATGGCCAACCGCCACCGCGGTAAAAACCTGGCTCCGCCAGGCCGAGGGAGATTTCCTTTACTCGGTGAAAGTCTGTGAACTGATCACACATATCAAACGCTTCGAAAAGACGGAGGAGCTAGTCAAAGACTTCAGCTACATCGCGGGCGTGCTTGGTGAGAGAATGGGGTGTTTCCTGTTTCAGTTGCCTCCGAGCGTGCATTATTCACAGCAGGTGTTGGAGCGGATCCTCCGTCAACTCGATCCCCGGTATCGCAATGTAATCGAGTTCCGCCATAAGAGTTGGTGGAACGATGATGTATTTCGAAAGTTCGAGAAGGCCAGGGCGATCTTCTGCTCGACCAGCGGTCCCCGTCTACCGGATAGGCTGATACGCACTGCCGACGATATTTATATCCGCTTCCATGGCACGAACCAGTGGTACCGCCACGACTATAGCGATGAAGAACTTCTAAAGTGGGCTGAACGAATACAAGCGAGCGGAGCAAAACGCGCTTGGGTTTACTTCAACAATGACAGGGATGGGAACGCAATCAAGAACGCAAAGGCGCTGATGGCGATGGTTGCAGATGGCGGCCGCTCCTTGTGAGCCTTTTCACGATCGGCAGTGGTCATCGTGACTAGGCTCTTGAGGTCTGCCTATCCTTGTTCGACCTTGGCATGGCCACGGTCACAGCCCCTGGCGGACGGCTGCAATGTGGAACATCGCCTCGACCACAAACGCCAGGATCGCGCGATTTAACGGGAGGCCAGACAAGTAAATTGTTGCCTTCGAGCCTAAGCCTCCCGGTCCCCCCATAGGGCATATGGAAGACGCGGAAAACTAGCTGCCGTCAGTTGATGTTAAAAGAGGTGCGAAGACTTTCGTCCGTTACCGTACTCACCGGCTCTTTGCCTCATGTAATGACCCCGTCGGAGATCGTGCCGCCGTCGGTAATTCCTTGGGCTTATTCGTCCAGCGGGGCGGTTCCATGCGAGTTGTCGATAACGCAAAGCCAGTTGCCCGAGAGACATTCTCGCGGAACACATATGTCGCGCGCCTAACGGAGGCTGTATCCCCGCTCTCGATAGTATTCATCTTTCCCTGACGTAATTTCAAACCGCGCTGGAAGCAGGCAGAGATTGCTTCCAATGCTCTCCTGATTTGAACCTATCGATCATCTTTTGGCCGTCATTGGAAGATTGCAACCGTTGTTGTTGCAACGGTGGCACCGGCATCCTCCGGGCTCGACGTTCACGGTCTGTGTCATTCCCGATCACGTGTGGAACCAAACGGCACAAGAGCCGTTTAAGGCCCGTGCCGTATTCACGGCACCTTCCTCACATGCAAGAGGCTCCGCGTTCCCCCAGCGCGGCGCCTCTTTGTGATCTCCGTGGATAGAAACGGCGGCCAACACTTTCCTTGGTTCGCAGGCGTGAAACACGTCTTGCGTATAGGCGATCTTGGCGGCCAACCGACCACGCAATCAAAATCTTGCCTTGCCACGACGCAAAAAAAATAGTGGCAGGAGCGTACCTTTATCTTCGCAAGAGACGATCGGAAACGAGCCAACATGCGTGTTGAGGTCCTGGAAGGTCACCATCCCCAAGGCTCTGCGCGAATTGTGTGGGATCACTCCAGTCGGATTTTTGGCAGTTTGGGCTTCACTATGCGATGAAATGTTGAGACCGTCTCGCGGGTGCCATTTGGATCCCATCAAAACCGTTCGCATTGCAAGTGCGGCACTACGCTCAACGTCAGTCGCAGAGGGCCTCCGCTTCGATTTCGACCTCGTACTCTCCAATCAAGTTTCCGGCCTCGATCAGGGTATTGGCAGGCAGTACCGAAGAGAAGGCGCGGCCATGGGCGCGCGAAACATGCTCCCACTGGTTGGCATCGCGGAGATAGATTCGGGTGCGCACGACGTCTTCCAGGCTGCCGCCGAGCGCGGAGATGGACGCTGCAATCTTGTCAAGGATGTACGTCGCCTGGGCACCGGCATCATTGGGAGCAACGCAACGGTCACTACCATGGGTCGCGGTGGTGCCGGAGACGAGGATGCGATTGCCGATTCTGACCGCGCGGCTATACCCGGCGATCGGTTCCCAGATGCTCCCGGATGAAACACGCATACGGCCAGGTCGACCGGGCACAGTTACCGCGCTGTAGATCGACGGGATGGCATCAAGATGGTGACTGAGATCACCTGATGCCGTCAGGAAAGGGGGCTTGCGATATTCGTCGCCGCAGTCGCCCGGAACCGGCTGCGTGGCTGCGAAGGCGACGTCAAGGGCCTTGTGGTCCTCGTTGTCCAGCGAGAACGAAAATACCTTGAGATTATCGTCGCGATGTTCGGTCTGGCCAATTCGTGCGCCGACAATGCTGGCGGCGACGGCCTGGTGGTCCAGAACCCAGCGGCTGGCGATGTTGGAGATCGAGACCTTGTGCTTTGCTGCAATGCTGGCGGCCGTGCTCAAAATACCCTGAAACGCTTCCCATCCACCAGTCGTGTCTATAAAACGCTTGTATTTTGAGCGGCTCCAATCTGGGAGGGTCGTAGGCTCTGGGCGGTTAAGCCATTTCTCCGAAAGAAATCCTCCGCAAAGCGTGCCATAAGCCAGAAGTTTGACGCCGCTTCTGATACACAGATCCGACAATGCCCCTGCCGCCCGGCGATCAACGAGAGAGAACGAGACCTGATTTGTGGCGATGTCGATGCCATCAGCCAATGCCAGCGCCAAATGGCCGGCGTCGAAATTGGTCAGCCCCAGCGCACCGATCAGTCCTTCTTCACGAAGTCGCTGCATTTCGTGCAGGGCGTCGAGCCAGGCAGGATGCTCGAAGCTCCACCAGTGGAACTGAAGCAGATCGACCCTGTCCACGCCAAGCCGAAATAGGCGCTCCTCGACGCCGCGACGCACCACATCCGCTGTCATCGGACCGGGTTCGGGGCACCACTTGGTGAGTGCGACAGGTCGGCCCCGGCCGGCATGACGCGCCAGCAGACGCCCGGTGATCAGCTCGGCAGAGCCATAGTGATCCGCCATGTCGAAAGTGTCGAACCCGTTGCGCGCATAGGCCTGCAGCGCATCGGCACCTTGATCGGGATCGATTGTCGCGCCGTCCTTTTCAATGTCGGCAACCTGCCAAAGTCCGCAGACGATGCGGCTGATGGAGAGATCTTTAGTCAGCGCTATGCGATCGGGCAGCGGCATGGGTTTATTCCTTGGGCTGTTGTGGGCGCTTGCGCGTCAGGGATGCCAGCGCATTCGACGCGCCGAGAATGCCGTGAGGGCGCAGTAGGAGGATCAGACAGAGGCCGATCCCGATCATGACGATCTGGAGCGATGCGGCGCGCGCCTGCTGCTCCGGTGGCACGAAAGCCGAAACGGCGGCGGCTGACAGCGCCCAGAGACCCCAGACGAGCACGGCGCCGAGGATTGCGCCACGATTGTTGCCGGAGCCGCCGACAATCAGCATCGCCCAGACCTGGAAAGTCAGGATCGGAAGATAGTTGTCCGGCGCAATGAAGCCGATGAAATGCGCTTGCGCTGCACCCGCCAGCCCCATGATGGCGCCGCCGATGGTAAAGGCCTGCAGCCGGAAACGGATCGGCCGCTTCCCGAGTGCCCGCGCTGCTGCTTCATCCTCGCGGATTGCCCGCAGCACGCGCCCCCAGGGGCTTTTCGCCAGATGCTGGAGGGCAAGGTATAGCGCCAGCACGACGGCTGCCATCAGCGCGAGATTTGAAAGGCCGAAGGCGAGCGGGCTGCCCGCCAGATTGCCGAAGGGGCGTGGAATGAAGCCGATCCCGAAAGCGCCGCCGGTGAGAGGCTGAAGGTTGAGGACGCAAAGCTGAACGGTGACGGCGACGCCGAATGTGGCGATCGCCAGATAATCTGACCTGAGCCGGATGGTGAGCGCCCCGACCAGCCAGGCGCCAAGCCCCGCAGCAAGCGCACCTCCGATCCAGCCGACGGAAATCGGTAGGTCGAAGCCGCCGACACGATCGGCGGCGTCCGGTGTCGTCAACAGGGCCGAGACATAGGCGCCGATCGCCACAAAGGCGGCAATGCCGACATTGAAAAGGCCGGTCTGGCCCCATTGCACATTGAGGCCCAGGCACATGATGGCATAGGTCAGGGCCATGGTCAGGAAGAAGGCGGCGTAGGCGATCAGGTCGAGGCTCATGCCATCCTCCCGAACAGGCCGCGCGGGCGCAGAAGAAGGACCGCAACGAGGATGACGAAGGAGACGGCCGCGCGCCATTCAGCACCGACCAGCTGCACGGCTGCCGCTTCCGAAAGACCGACGATCAATCCGGCAAGCATCGCTCCCGGCACGCTGCCGATGCCGCCGAGGATCGCCGCGGCAAACAGCGCCAGCAGCAGGTCATGGCCGAGATAAGGGCGGATCTGTACGAGCAGCCCGGTCATGATGCCGGCGATACAGGCGAGCGCTGCGCCGACGAACCAGACCACGAGAATCACCCGGCGCACGTCAACACCGGCAATTCCAGAAAGCGCCGGGTTTTCACTCACAGCCCGCATCGAACGGCCGATATCGGTGCGGGTCATGAGCAGGTGAATGGCGATGACGGCAACGAGCGAGATGCCGAGCGACAGCAGCTGATCCGGTGTTGCGCGCAGTCCGCCCGCGATCGGAACGGCGATCTGCAGTGCCTTGGTGTAGTAGGCGGGCTTTGAGGTGAAGATAAACTCGAGCAGGCTGCGCAGGGCGAGCGAGGCGCCAAAACTTGCCATCACCAGAATGATCACGGCGCTGCCGCGCGCCCGCAGGCGACCAAACAATATGGCATCGATGGCGAGCGCCAACGCGCCTGTGAGGATAATGGCGAGTGTCGCTGAAAGCGGCAGGGACCAGCCGAAGGAGAACGGGCCGAGCGGCTTCGTCAGCGTCGTGGACAGGAGACCAAGGCCACTGGTCACGGCCAGCGCCAGATAGGCGCCCCAAGACAAAAGTTCGCCATGGGCGAAATTGGCAAAGCGCAGGATCGAATAGGTCAAGGTCACGCCGATGGCGCCCAGGCCGATCATCGCGCCGGCGATCAGACCATCCATCAGGAACTGCGGATTCATGGCTGTGACACCTCATGCGGCTGTGACGTGCCGAGATAGAGCCTGGCGATCAGCGGATCGCCAAGCAGGGACGATGCTTCCCCTTCATGGCGGATCATTCCTTCGACCAGAATGACGGCGCGGCTGGCGATTGCGAGCGCCGCCTTGACGTTCTGCTCCACCAGAACGACCGTCACACCGCTAGCGTTGATCTCTTTCAGCATCGCAAAGACCTCTGCTACGATTTTCGGCGACAGACCTGCTGACGGCTCATCGAGAATGAGTACCGGCGGATCGACGATTAACGCCCGCGCGACCGCCAGCATCTGGCGCTGTCCGCCGGAAAGCGTACCCGCCAGCCGCGACGACTTTGTTGCCAGATCGGGGAAACGGCGATAGAGGGCCGCGATCTTGTCCGCGCGAATGTGCTTTGGCAGGACGGCGGCGGCAAGCTGCAGGTTTTCGTGAATGGTGAGCGTCGCGAAGATGTTTTCCGTCTGCGGGACGAAGGCGAGGCCTTGGCTGATCTTGCGGTGGGTGGCGATGCGGGTGATATCGCGCTCCCCCAGAAAGATTACGCCGGAATGCACGGGCACGACACCGGCGATCGCCTTGACGAATGTCGACTTGCCGGCGCCGTTGGGGCCGAGAAGCACCAGCAATTCGCCCGGCGCGACGGAGATATCGACGCCGCGCACGATCGGCAGATCAGGCTCATATCCGGCAACGAGCGCCTGGGTTCGAAGGGCAGGAGCCGTCATGCAGCCGCCCCGAGATAGGCCTCAATGACAGCGGCATTGGCGGCGACATCGGCGGGCGTGCCTTCGGCCAAAGGTTTGCCGAGCGCCATGGCGACCACGCGGGAGCAAAGTCGCGAAACCATGTCCATGTTGTGCTCGATCAGCAGGATCGACTTGCCCTGCGCGTTCAGGTCGATGACGCGTTCCATGATGGTTTCGAGCAGAGCGGGGTTGACGCCCGCCGCCGGTTCATCGAGCAGGATGGCCAGCGGATCGGCCATCAGGATGCGCGCCAGTTCCAAAAGCTTGCGCTGGCCGCCGGAGAGCACTTTTGCCGGTTGAGCCTCGAGACCCGAAAGGGTGACAAACTCTAGGAGCGCCCGCGCCTTGTCGATCGCCAGTTTCTCCTGCCGTCGGACGTGACCGAAGCGCAGGAAATTTGCAAAGAGCCGCTCGCCATCCTGCCCCTGCGCGCCCGTCAGCACGTTTTCCAGGACGGTCATTTCAAGGAAGGGCTTGGGGATCTGGAAGGTGCGCCCGACGCCACGGCCGATGCGCTGCTCGGGGCTTTCCTGCGAGACATCGAGGCCGCCAATCCAGATCTCACCCGATGTCGGCTTGAGGCTGCCGGCGATTAGATTGAACAGCGTCGTCTTTCCCGCTCCATTCGGGCCGATCAGCCCCAGCATCTCGCCAGCTGCAAGCTGCAGCGACATGTCTGCGACAGCCGTATGGCCTTCGAACTTCTTAACCAGATCGCGCGCATCGATGACGGCTCGGGAAGCGGGCGCGATATTCGATGGTGCTGCGGACGAGGAAGAGGGCATGAACGAAAGAAGTCTCTTGATTTGATTGGTGATGTTTGATCAAACTTTACCCCATGGAGAAAAGCAACCGAAAAAAGAGGTTTCAGGCGGGACAGATGGGGTGGCAATCCAGATGAGGAAAGCTTCCGAGAATGCTGCCGGCTTTGATCGCGACGACGCCCTGTCGCCGGTCGGTCGCGAGACCTTGCAGGATCGCGTCTATGCGCAGCTGCGCAAGTCGCTGATCAATGGCATGTTCGATGCTGGCGACGTTCTGCGGATTGTCGATCTCGCCGAGCGGCTGCAGACCAGCACCATGCCGGTGCGCGAGGCGCTTGGACGGCTGGTTTCCGAGCAGGCGCTCGAATCCTTGCCAAACCGGTCGGTGCGTGTGCCGCTGATCACCCGCGACCGTCTCGACGATCTCGCCCGCGCCCGCATCCTGATCGAGGGGCAGATGGTGGCTCTGGCTTTGCCAAATCTAACGGCGGACGACTTTGCCATCCTCAAGCAGATCAATATCGATTGCGACCTGGCCTTCGAGCAGCACGGCAAGGACATCGGGCATGTTACCTCGGCGCTGAACCAGCGCTTTCACTTCCATGTTTATCAGGCCGCGCGCTCGCCGGTGCTGATCCCGATCGTCGAAAGCCTCTGGCTGCAATCAGGCGCGATCATCCGCAAGGCGGCGCATATCCATGATCAGCAGGGCGGGCTGGCGGCGACCAATCACCATTGGGCGCTGATCAATGCGCTGGAAATGCGCGACGCCGAAGGCGCCGTACAGTCGCTCTCTGACGATATCAGCCGTTCTTTCGACCTTATCCGCGGGCGGCTGGACACGAAAGCCGATGAGGCGGGGAAAGGACCGAACCATGGCTGATCCGGTGGACGACGGCTTCGACCTGTTCGACCTGCGTGTGGATGTGATCATTCCCGAAAACGGTGCCGTCTATTGCGGCGCAAAGCCCGGCGATCATTTCGAGCTGAATGGCGAGATGCTGCATCTACCACCGGGGCAGGGCATTTCCATCTATTCACTGTCCTCCGTCCTGCCGCTTCTGGCCGCCAAGCAACGTCCGACCCATCGCAATGACTGGATGACGACCGATGCGGATATCGCCTGCCCCGACCCGAATTGCTCCACCCGGCTGAGGATCACCCGCACGGGTCTCCGCCGTTTCAGCCATGCCGCGACTACAGCGGTTCCCTTGATTGACGAATAGGCCAGCAGACATGCAACGCACCACCATATCCCCCGGTTACGAGATCTCCCGCGTCATCCGCGGTGGCTGGCAGCTGGCGGGCGGGCATGGCGCAATCGATGCTGAGAGCGCCATCGAGGATATGATCGCTTTCGCCGATGCCGGCATCACCACGTTCGATTGCGCCGATATCTACACCGGCGTTGAAGACCTCATCGGCCGCTTCCGTCTGACCTATGGCAACCTTCGCGGTACTGAGGCTCTGTCGCGCATTCGGGTGCACACAAAGTTCGTTCCTGATCTTGCGATCCTGCCCGTGATCAACAAGGCCTATGTCGAAGGCGTCATCGATACCTCGCGCAAACGGCTCAATCTCGATTGCCTCGATCTCGTGCAGTTTCACTGGTGGGCCTATGACATTCCCGGCTGGCTGGAAACGGCAGGCTGGTTGAAGGAACTGCAGCAGGCCGGCAAGATCGGCAAGGTCAGCGGCACCAATTTCGATACCGATCATATCGAGGCGATTCTAGCGTCGGGCGTGCCGTTCACCTCGCTACAGCTGCAATATTCACTGCTCGACGGTCGTCCGGAAAAGCAGATGGTGCAGCTTGCCGCCGAAAAGGATTTCGCGCTGTTCTGCTATGGGACAGTGGCGGGTGGCTTCCTCGCAGATCGCTGGCTCGGCCAGCCGGAACCGGAACATCCGCTCGAAAACCGGTCGCTCACCAAATACAAGCTGATCATCGACGATTTCGGTGGTTGGGACCTGTTCCAGGCGTTGCTCTCGGCACTCCGGAAGATTGCCGACCGGCATCAGGTGGATATCGCGACCGTCGCCAGTGCGGCGATGCTGACGAAGCCGGGCGTGGCCGCCGTTATCGTCGGAGCCCGCAACCGCGACCATCTGCCATCCAATCTTGCCATAGCAAATATCAAGCTGACCGACACGGACCAGGCGGAGATCGAGGCGATCCTGCGCCAAGCCATTCCGCTGGAAGGTGACGTCTATACGCTGGAGCGCGACCGGGGGGGCCGCCACGGCAGCATCATGAAATACAATCTCAACAAAGGGGAATAAAAATGGGAACGAAATTTCTGCTTTCCGCTGTGGTTGCCGCGCTTGCGGCATCGACGGCACCGGCTTTCGCAGCCGATTGCGATATCACTGTCGGCCTCGTCATGGAGTTGACGGGCCCTGCCGGCGAATACGGCCAGGCGGGCGCGAAGTCCGTCGAAATGGCTTTCCGTGATTTCAACGACGCCGGCGGTGTCGATGGCTGCAAGGTGGTTTCCGATACCCGCGACAGCCAGAGCCAGGGCAACGTTGCCGTCGATCAGGCAACGCAGCTTGTTAACATCAAGAAAGTGCCGGTCATCATCGGCGGAATCATCTCTTCGGTCTCCATCCCGATCCTGACCTCGGTCACCGCTCCAGCTGGCGTTGTGCAGGTTTCGCCGGCCTCGTCTTCGCCCACGCTCACCGAGCTTGGCCGCGAGGGCAAAACCAACGGCGTCTTCTTCCGCACAATTACCTCCGATGCCCTGCAGGGAACCGCTGCTGCCAAGTACGCCCTGGATCAGGGCCTGAAGAAGATCGCCATCATCAACGTCAATAATGACTTCGGCGTCAACATGGTGCGCGAGTTCACGACCGCCTATACCAAGCTTGGCGGCACCATTACCTCGACCACGCCTTATAACGAGAAGCAATCGAGCTATGCATCTGAAGCGAGCGCCGCCATGGCAGGCGAGCCGGATGCGCTTTATCTCGTCAGCACGCCCGTCGATGGCGCAACAATCGCCCGCGCCTGGATATCCGGCGGCGGTAAGCAGACCTTCCTGCTGAATGACGGCATGAACTCCAAGGACTTTATTGAAAGCGTCGGCGCGCAATATCTCGAAAACGCGTACGGGACATCTTCGGGTACCAACCCGACTGCATCGACCGAATATTTCAACAGCAACTATGAAGCCTTCTCCGGCGGTATTTCTCCGTCTGCTCCGGCGGCGGATCGCTCCTACGATGCCGGTGCGATCGTAGCGCTCGCCATCGCCAAGGCGGGCAAGGCGGATGCTGCCGCCATCAAGGCTGCCATGCCTGAAGTGGTGGACGAGAGCGGCACGCCAATTCATGCCGGCAAGGAGGAGTTTGCAAAAGCCCTACAACTCATCAAGGACGGCAAGCCCGTGAAGTACGAGGGGGTCATTGGTCCTGTTAGCTTCGATCGATACGGCGATATCACCGGGCCGTTCCGCCTCTGGAAGATTACCAACGGCGAGGTGACAACGGTCGGTGAATTGAGTGCCGACGAGGTCACGAAGATAAAATCTGCGAAGTAACGCAAAGACGCGGGCTTGGGACAACGCCCCGAGTCCGCGGCCTGAGAGCGCGCCCCGTACGTACAGTTTATTGCACTACGCTCCCCGACCTTTTTGATCGAAATCGAATTTGGTAGCCGGGGCAGGGATTCGAACCCCGCGTCACAGCTCGAAGGCTGGAAGCGACCTCGGATTCCCGAGGGTAGGAGAGCACCACACTCCGATTACGCTCACGCCCGACTGATCCATATAACGTGTCAGCAAGTAAGGTTGTTCCTGGAAACTGGCTCAGCGCTCCTATGCTGGAACAACTCGAAGCGTTTATCGTTTCAGGATTCAAATTCATGTAGCACCGTAACGAGCTTGAAGATGTCCCAAACAGTTGATTTTAGCGCTAATGCGGACGACGTCCGTCCTAAAAAATCGGAACCGCAGTTTGCCCAAGCTGGCAATCCGAACGATACAGGTGCGACGAGGCAATCCGCTGGCCTGTCGGCGGCTCAGGGAATTGATGATCGCACGCTGATCATGTTGCAAGCTTTTGAAGGGCGGGTGTAGCCACGACGTGGCTGAAGGTGTCCAGTTTTTCAGAATTTGCGTAAATGCCCCACCTTTTGGTCAGCTTGAGCGTTCGTTCGCGTAATCGAGGAAATACCCATGATCTAGAATTCGGCACTACCCGTGAAGCGTCAATCAGCGCCCAGAGTGAAGATCCAAAGCCGATCCTTAAGGCCGCGCCTGAATTTCTGACAATTGAAGGTCGTCGGCGGGAGGCAATTGCCGCCAGGCCCGTGTCGCACTGCTACAAGCCCAAGACCAGGGCTCAGCTTCGTTGGATGCTGGATTTCGTGCAAGTGAAGCAACCCGAGCGGCCCCATGGGAAGCGTACGGCCACTCGGGTGCTGGGGCAACAGGTCGGCCCAACTGTGCATCGTAACATTCACGACCAAGATACAAAATGTCCTAAGAGCCTGTTTGATCTGACGCTCCAGCTCCCTGCGTTTCAGGCGTCAGGCTGGATCATGACTGTGGAGTCGCCGAGCTCCTGTCCCGCTGTCTCGGGCTGCGTTGGTTCCAGTCACCGACGAGGGGCACCTTCTGCGATGAACTGGCGAGCGGTCTCCAGACCAATTCCACTTGTTCCGCCAGTGACAATCTGGACATGTTCGCGGTGCTGATTCTTCGCTTGATCGTTGGCAGGGATTTACCACGGTTGAAGCGTTCGAATTAGTGGCCAGAAGGTGACCCTGCTGTTTCGGCCGGGCGAAGCGCTTTCAGAATGCGAGCACGTTTGCAAAGTGCTCAATTAGGCCGCTGCCGTCGAATACGAATCTTGTCACGCGGCGGTCCGCTTCCATCTTTCAGCAACAGTTTTCAAGCAACGGGGATGTGACATGTTTGAGTGGTTAGCAGAGTATCAATTTGACACCCGGTTATTGCCTCATGTGACGGCCCTTCTTTTTGCCTACGTTCTCGCGCTCCCGATTGCTTGGGATCGCGAGCGAAACGAGCGTAGTGCTGGTCTTCGAACATTTCCGCTTGTCGCGATCGCTGCGTGCGGCTTCATTCAGGCAGCTGAGACGGTGACACGCGAGAACGCTGAAGCGACGGCCCGTATCGTTGAAGGACTGATCAACGGGGTCGGCTTCATCGGCGGCGGGGCCATTCTTGTCGGGAAAGCGAGCATCCGCGGCACGGCGACCGCGGCAAGTCTCTGGGCGACGGGCGCGATCGGCGCCGCTGTTGGACTTGGCGCCTATGAGACCGCTATTATCCTTTCGATCGTCACGTTTGCAACGCTCCGGTTCATGACATCCTTCAAATCGGAAGCAAACGAGGATACCGACCGTAGGAAAGGCGGCCCCTCTGACAGGGCGAACGCGAAGTGTTCACCGCACCAATAACGGGCCTCTCGAAGCCCCTCGCCGGGTCGCCTTCGGCGCGGGAGCAAGATGGCTCAAGATCCACCTCCTCCTTATGCAGCGCTGCCAGAGAAGCCTGGACCCGTGTGCCAACAAGGACGGCAAGGTCACGCCCGAAGAAATGCAGACGTTCTGGCAGCAATAGGTTTCGGAACGATGACCGGGATGATCGACGATCCTGGCGCGCGGCAACCGTTGGGCCAAGACTGACCGAGCTGCCGGCGATCGCGTTCAACGCAATCGGACAGTGTGGCACTCCGGAAGCGTTTCTAAGCTTGGCACATTTGGTACCATCATGGGAGGCTCAAGTCCAAACCGAGCATCCTGCTAAAGGCAAAGGCGACTAGCCCCACGCCTATTAGTGCTAGCATGAAGACTGCAGCCATCTTGCCGCCGGTGCGTAGCATGGCTTGCGTTTCCCCCTTCTCCCCCTGATCGTAGTGCCACTTGATGGCGAAGAACATGGCTATGCCTAACGCCAGTAGCTTAAACGTAACGAAGACTATAGGTACCCAATCCATAATAAGCTCTCATGTGCATCGTGACGACTAATCTTTGTAGCCGTATGCGCAAGCACCCCGGCTTCCAGCTTGATACGTCAACGCGTTTTCAATTCGGTCTGCGATTGCAGGTGTCGATGTCAACCGCGCTCGGTGTACGATTGCGCGCCTCCCGTCGAACCTGGTCGGGGTCGATCGTTCCCTCTTTTGCGGTGAAGCAGAACCGGCTGTTGACAAGCCAGCCTTTCAACGCCCGAAGCGGCAGAAGATAAGCCAGAAGCACTGGCGGGAAAGCGGCGAAGAGGTGGACCCAGATGGAAGGCGAATAAGCAACCTGGATCCGGCACGCCAGCGCAACACCTGTTACCCATATGAAGCAAATTACAAAGAACGCCAGTCGATCCGCCGGCGCGGCCAAAGAACGATCCAGGCCACAAACTTCGCATTTAGGCTTCACAGTTAGAAAGCCAACATAACGCTGGCTTTGCCCGCACTGGGGACATAGCCCTCGCAATCCAGTTTTGATTGACGACAGCGGAGGCCGTTCGTTGGTCATTTTCGTGCGTTCCAAGAATTGATCGGATGTGTCTATGCACACAGGAGCCGACGTTTAGTCGTGCTCGATTTGCGGCTCGGGTGCAGTAGGCCTCACGTAGTTACGGTCGATTTTTCCTTCCTCCGCCTTGAAGAAGAACTGACTGTTGATCAGCCAGCCCTTCAATGGCCGGAGCGGCAAAAGACATGCCAGCAGCACCAGCGGGAGGGAGGTGAATAGGTGCACCCATATTGAGGGGGAATAGGCAACCTCAATCCAACATGCCACCGCGACGGCCGGCACGCATGTGAAGCAGATCACGAAAAACGCTGGCCCGTCTGCGGGATCGGCGAAGGAGTAGTCGAGGCCGCAAACTTCGCATTTGGGGCTCACAGTCAAAAAGCCGTTAAAAAGATGCCCTTGCCCGCACTGGGGACACAATCCGCGCAGTCCAGTTTGAATGGGTGGCAGTGGGGGCCATTCCATCGTCATCGCGTTACACTTCCAGAATTGATAGAATTAATGTATGCATACAATAATCCAATCAACTCATACAGTTTACAATTTGTCGCACCTGTCGGTGCGTACGTTAAAGTGATTGGCCGTTTCAGTTTTCAGCCTGAACGCCTCCGCAACCTCGACGCATCTGTGAGCTGTCACCTTGCTTGAGCTCAGCAACTTTTTCCAACCTAAGCCATCACTGCGACAAATCATGATTTTTGTTAATCACGGCTCCGAATTTCTGGGAGTCGTTCATCCTGGGCCCAAGCTCCTTGACAACCGGGAAAAATATATGGAGCTTATATGGATAATAGTTGTTACATTGAATGGAAAAGCGATGGCTGCGGCATCTTGGACACCTCACCTTGGAAGCCGTGACGGGCCTATCTATTTGTCGATTGCGGATGCCTTGGCAGAGGACATCGCAACTGGTCGGTTGGCAGAAGGGGTGCAACTTCCAACGCAGCGCAAACTCGCTGACGACCTCGGCATCGACTTCACCACAGTCAGCCGAGCCTACTCGGAGGCCCGCAGCCGTGGCCTGATTGAAGGCAAGGTGGGGCAAGGGACATACGTGCGATCAAAGCGTGGCGCGCGACCATCACAGCAGCCGTCTGGCGTCGTTGACATGAGTATGAACCTGCCGCCCCGGTTTCTCGATCCCGTCTTGGAACAGAGAATGTGGGATGGGGCCAAAGAGCTTCAGGAACAGGGCTTGGACCTCCTGCTAAGGTATCAAGAGCCCGGCGGCATCATGGAGGATCGTATCGTCGGCGCGTCTTGGCTCTCAAGGCGGCTTTCTGGGATATCGCCTGATCGTGTGGTCGTCGCCTCAGGCGCGCAGGGAGCGCTTCACGCCATTCTCAGTGTCTTGACAGAGCCTGGTGATATCGTCTGCGCAGAAGAACTCACCTACCCTGGATTCCGCTCGATCGCATCCCATCTGAGGCTCAAATTGGCACCGGTTGCAATGGACGATCACGGGCTTGTTCCGGACGCCTTTGCGCAGCTATGCAGGGAGGCGAAGCCGAAAGCGCTCTATTGTATGCCGACGCTTCACAATCCGACTACGCGGACACTGCCCGTTCATCGAAGGCACGATCTCGTAAATGTTGCGCGGACATATGGCGTGCCGATTATCGAGGACGACGCCTATAGTCCCCTTGTCCCGGCCCCTCCACCGCCACTCGCTGCGCTGCTGCCCGAGGCCGTCTATCACGTGGCCAGCTTATCCAAATGCCTGTCTCCCGCCCTTCGGGTCGCATATGTCGCCGTGCCGGAAGGTCGTACACACAGGGTGGCCAACGCGATCCGGGCGTCAGCGTCAATTGTTTCTCCGCTTACGAGTGCTCTCGCGTCTCAATGGATAGAGACGGGAGTAGCGGAGGTTGTCAGAGGCGAAATAGTCAAGGAAACAGTGAGGCGTCTGGATGCCGTCAGCGCGCTCCTTCCGTTCGATGTCGAAGCCTCTCCGGGCGGCTTCCACGTGTGGCTGAAGGTTCCTGAACCTTGGACGCGAGGCGAACTGGTTTCCAGATTGCGTTCGATAGGGATCGGTATCGTCACCAGCGACGCCTTTGCAATTGCGTCCGCGCCCGAAGCCATACGACTTGCGCTTGGCGCTCCGGTGAACCTGGAGGAACTTACGCGTGCCCTCCGGATTTTGGCAGACCTTCTAGCCCAGCAGCCCGCATTCTCTACGATGGTTGTCTGACCGAAGAAGCGGCAAGGCCTCGACCATCCTCATCGTGCAATTGGCGCGCGGGTGGACATCACTTGTCTTATGCCCAGCACTGTTAAGGATCGACGGTTCGATTCCGTTCGAAAGCGTTTCTTTTATTCCGAAGGTGTGATGACCTCCTGGTCACATCTGCGGCCGGAGCTTCTCTTCGCCTAATTTTCCTTCGTGCCTAATTTTCACCCTTGACAGCGGCATTGCGAGTGTCATTGTAAAGCGGTTTAGTAAATCGCTTTACAAGCTTGGCCAAGCTGTCAGGGAGACATGATGTCCAGCAAGCGTGCAACAAGCCTGAAGGATGTCGCCGACGCCGCCGGTGTATCGGTAACGACGGTATCACGGCTTCTGAACGGTTCGCTTCAACTTCCCCCTGAAACCAAAGAGCGCATTGATAAGGCAATCCGGCATCTTCGCTACGAGCCGAACCCGCATGCGCGCCGTCTAAGTCGCGGCCGTTCGGAGACGATAGGTCTTGTGGTGCCGGATATCGCCAATCCGTTTTTCGCAACCCTTGTCGCCGCGGTCGAACAAGAGGCGGATAAGCGCGGGTTGGCGCTGTCGCTGCATGCGACGCTCAATCGTCCCGGCCGTGAAATCTCGTACGTGACGGGTCTTGCGCGCAATCATGTTGATGGTCTCATCTTCGTCACCAACCATCCCGACGACGGCGAACTGGCGACAGTGATCAACCAGGCTGGCAAGGTCGTCATCGTCGACGAAGACGTGCCGAATGCGATAGTGCCGAAACTCTTCGCCGATAACGAGGAGGGCGGCTATCTCGCCGGTCGGCATTTAGCAGACCATGGGCATAGGCACATCGTCTACATCGGCGGCCCACAGGACATGATCAGCACGCGCCGCCGCTTCCTCGGCCTGGAACGCGCGCTTATGGAGCGGGGAGAGCCGTTCCAGGTGACACGCTACGAGGGCAGCTTCACGGTGGAATTCGGCCGGCAGGCGGCGCGCCGTTTTATCGATGAGGGCAAGCAGGCGACGGGCATCTTTGCCAGTTCGGACGAAATAGCGATCGGCTTGATCGAAGTGCTGCTTGCCGAGGGCGTCTCGGTTCCTGGCGAGGTTTCGGTGATCGGCTTCGACGACGTCGGACCGCTACATCTTTTTGCGCCGCCGCTGACCGCCATACGCCAGCCCGTCCGGGCGCTTGGCGAACGCGCCTTGGCGCTCGTTCTGGAAACAAATTGGCAGGAGCCCGATACCTTGCGCTCAGAGGAACTGCTGCCGGTCGAAATCGTCGTGCGGAACTCCGTTGCACCGCCGTCGAAACAATAAAAAAGCAACGAAGATGAACCTAACCAGAGGAACAAGACATGACTATTCTGACACGCAGGACGTTTACGACTGCACTCGCGACCACGGTTTTTGCCGGCATCTCGTTTGGGAGTGCCTTCGCCGCTGAAAAGACTTTCGCGCTTGTGCAGATCAACCAGCAGGCGCTGTTCTTCAACCAGATGAACGAAGGCGCGCAAAAGGCGGCCGACGCGGCCGGCGCCAAGCTGGTGATCTTCAACGCCAACAACGACCCGGCCGCGCAAAACAGCGCCATCGAAACCTATATCCAGCAGAAGGTCGACGGCCTCGCGGTCGTTGCCATCGACGTTAATGGCATCATGCCGGCCGTGCAGCAGGCCGCCGCCGCGGGCATTCCCGTTGTCGCCATCGATGCGATTCTCCCGGAAGGCCCGCAGAAAGCGCAGATCGGCGTCGACAATGCCAAGGCCGGTGCCGACATGGGCAAGTTCTTCCTCGACTATGTGAAGAGTAACATGGGCGGCAAGGCGAAGTATGGCGTTGTCGGCGCGCTGAACTCGTTCATCCAGAATGTCCGCCAGGAAGGCTTCGAAAAGACCGTCAAAAGTGTCGAAGGCGTCACCACCGCCGGCGTCGTCGATGGCCAGAACATCCAGGACAACGCGCTGGCCGCCGCTGAAAACCTCATCACCGGCAACCCCGACATGAACGCAGTTTACGCCACCGGCGAGCCAGCGCTGATGGGCGCCATCGCCGCTGTCGAAAGCCAGGGCAAGCAGTCTGATGTCAAGATCTTCGGCTGGGATCTGACCGCCCAGGCAATCGCCGGCATCGACGCGGGCTACGTCACCGCCGTGATCCAGCAGGATCCGTCCGCAATGGGTGCGGCGGCCGTCGATGCCCTGAAGAAGATCTCGGACGGCGGCAGCGTCGAGAAGACGATCTCGGTGCCGATCACTATCGTCACCAAGGAAAATGTCGAACCCTACCGGGCCGTTTTCAAATGATCACTGACGGACAGCACCCAATCGCTGTCGCGGGATCCGGGGGCGGAGAAATCCTCCCCCGGCAGTCCGGCGAAGGCGGCAATCGCCTGCCCCGCATTTCCTTGAGGGGCATCCGCAAGAACTTCGGCTCGCATCAGGCGCTGCGCGGCGTTGATCTCGACATTTATCCCGGCGAATGCCTGGGATTGGTCGGCGATAACGCAGCCGGCAAGTCGACGCTGACCAAGGTCATCTCCGGTACCTATATTCCCGATGACGGCACGATCGCCGTCGACGGACAGGAGGTTCGCTTCACCGGACCGGCCGACGCCCGCGGTCGGAATATCGAAATGGTGTTCCAGGATCTCAGCCTGTGCGACCATGTCGATGTGGTTGGCAATCTGTTTCTGGGCCGCGAACTGACCAAGGGACCGTTCCTCGACCGCGCGCGGATGCTGACCGAGGCCCGCGCCATGCTGGATGCGCTTGAGATCCGCATCCCACGACTTGGTGCCAAGGTGGAGAAACTGTCGGGCGGTCAGCGGCAGGCGATCGCGATCGCGCGCGCCGCGTCCTTCAATCCGAAGGTGCTGATCATGGACGAGCCGACATCGGCTCTTGCCGTGGCGGAAGTCGAGGCCGTGCTCAACCTGATCAACCGCGTCAAGGCCAAAGGGGTGTCGGTCATCCTGATCACCCACCGTCTGCAGGATCTCTTCCGCGTCTGCGACCGTATCGCCGTCATGTACGAAGGCACAAAGGTTGCCGAACGCGATATCGCCAAGACCGACTTGCAGGATCTTGTGCAGCTCATCGTCGGAGGGCAGAAGCATTGAGCGCCTATACCGAACGCGCGGCCGGATCGCCGGTCGCGGACTTCCTTTCCGAACACGCGCAGGTGCTGTCGATCACCGTGTTCTTCCTCGCTTGCCTCGTCTTCTTCTCCGCCACCACGGACACCTTCCTGACGCTCGGCAATATCCTCAACGTCGTGCGCCAGGCGGCTCCCATCCTTGTTGTCGCGGTTGCGATGACGCTTGTCATCATCACCGGCGGCATCGACCTTTCCGTCGGTTCGCAGGTGGCGCTGGTCAATGCTGTGGCGGCAATCATCATGGCCATGGGCTATCCATGGCCGACTGTAGTGATCGGCATGATCGCCTTTGGCGCGCTGATGGGCATCGCCCAGGGCTGGTTCATTGCCTATCAGGGCATCCCGGCCTTCATCGTCACGCTCGCGGGCCTCTCCATTCTGCGAGGTTTCGCGCTGTGGCTGACGCAGGGATATTCGATCCCGATCAAGGATGCGCCCGGCTTCTTCTGGCTCGGCCGGGGCGAGTTCCTCGGGCTGCCGGTTCCGGCACTGATAGCCGTGCTTGTGGCCGTGGTCGGCTACGTTGTGATCGCCTACACGAAATACGGCCGGCAGGTCGTCGCGGTCGGCTCCAATCTCGAGGCCGCACGCCGTGTCGGCATGCCGGCGAAATGGATCGTTGCCTCGGTCTACATGGTGTCAGGGATTGCCTGCGCATTGGCCGGACTTCTGATCGCTGCCCGTCTCGGCTCCGGTTCGTCCAACGCAGCCGTCGGTTTCGAACTGCAGGTCATCGCGGCCGTGGTGCTCGGCGGCACATCGCTGATGGGCGGACGCGGCAGCATTCTCGGCACGGTGCTCGGGACACTCACCATCGCCGTCATTGGCAACGGGCTGATCCTGATGCACATCTCGCCCTTCTTCACGCAGATCGTAACGGGCGCCATCATCCTCGTGGCAATCTGGCTCAACACCAAGATCTTTACCACTAACTTCCGCTTCGGCGGAAAGAAGAAGTGAGGTCGGCATGAGTGAACTTTCAGAAGCCCATGTGCGCTCGGGCAAGGTGATGACGGTAGCGGGGGCAATCCCTGCTTCCGCTCTCGGCATCACGCTGATGCACGAGCATATCCTCAACGACTGCCGCTGCTGGTGGCATGCACCGAAAACGCCGGAGCGCCAGTACCTCTCCGACAGCTTCGTCTGCATAGAGATCCTGAGCGAGCTTCGCCAGGATCCCTTCGTCAACAAGCACAACATCACGCTGGATGATGAGCCGCTGGCCATCACCGAGCTCAAGGATTTCGCCGCACATGGGGGACACACCGTTGTCGAGCCGACCTGCCAGGGCATCGGTCGAGATCCCCGGGCGCTGAAGCGGATATCGCAGGCTTCCGGGCTCAATATTATCATGGGCGCCGGCTACTATCTCGGCTCGTCGCATCCGGCAAAGGTCGCCGGCATGACGATCGACCAGATCGCCGACGAGATCGTTCAGGAAGCAACCGCCGGCGTAGATGGCACCGACATCAAGGTCGGATTGATCGGCGAGATCGGGGTGTCCTCGGATTTCACTGATCAGGAAGAGAAGTCACTGAGGGCGGCGGCGCGGGCCCAGGCGCGCACCGGTCTTCCGCTGATGGTGCATCTGCCCGGCTGGTTCCGGCTCGGCCACAAGGTGCTTGATATCGCGGCGGTGGAGGGAGCGGAGCTTCGCCACACCGTGCTCTGCCACATGAACCCGTCGCATGACGATCTTGCCTATCAGGGCGAGCTCGCCTCGCGCGGCGCCTTCCTGGAATACGACATGATCGGCATGGATTTCTTCTACGCCGACCAGCAGGTGCAGTGCCCTAGCGACGAGGAAGTGGCGCGCGCCATCGTCAAGCTGGTGGAGCAGGGGCATATCGATCGCATCCTCCTTTCCCACGACGTCTTCCTGAAGATGATGCTGACGCGCTACGGAGGCAATGGCTATGCCTACATTCTCAAGCACTTCTTGCCGCGGCTGAAGCGCCACGGGCTGACCGATCAACAGCTCGATATTCTCATGCGCGACAATCCGAGATCGGTATTCGAGGCCAAGGCCTGATCGCAGAACGCTAATAGAAATGGAAAGACCATGACAAAAAAAGTCCTCCTCGTCGGCGAGAGCTGGGTCAGCTCCGCCACCCATTACAAAGGCTTCGACCAGTTCGGAAGCGTCACCTTCCATCTCGGCGCCGAGCCGCTGGTAAAGGCGCTCGGGGGCAGTGAGTACGAGCTGACCTACATGCCGGCCCATGAGGCAGTTGAAAAATTCCCCTTCGATATGGCGGGGCTCGACGTCTATGACGTGATCATCCTGTCGGATATCGGCGCAAACTCGCTGCTGCTGCCGCCCGCTGTCTGGCTGCATTCGAAGACGGTGCCCAACAGATTGAAGCTCATCAAGGCCTGGGTGGAAAAGGGCGGCGGCCTGTTGATGGTCGGCGGCTATTTCTCCTTCCAAGGCATCGACGGCAAGGCGCGTTGGCGCCGCACGCCGGTCGAGGATGCGCTCCCCGTCACCTGCCTGCCCTATGATGACCGCGTCGAGATTCCAGAAGGCACGGGAGCTATCATCACCAAGGCGGACCACCCGACGGTAGCAGGCATGGGCGGTGAATGGCCGCTGCTGCTCGGCGTCAACGAGGTGGAAGTGCGCGACCGCGCCGATGTCGAGGTCGTCGCCCGCCTGCCGGACGATCAGGGCGGCCATCCGCTGCTCGTCACCGGAACGTTCGGAAAGGGGCGCAGCGCGGCCTGGACATCCGATATCGGCCCGCACTGGCTGTCGCCCGCCTTCTGTGAATGGGAAGGCTATGGCCGCCTGTGGAAGAATATTCTCGGCTGGTTGAGCGAGAAGCGCTGAGGCACCGATGGCCCCTGGCGCGGCCTCAGCGCGCCAGGATCGCCTGCAGTTCCTCGCTGGTCGGGAAGGCCGAGCGCGTGCCGCGACGGCTGACTGTCAGGGCGGAGGCGGATGCGGCATGGCCGATGGCGCGGGGGTCGAGCTCGACGCCGCGCAACGCAGCCGAAGCCAGTGCCACCGCCATGAAGGTGTCGCCGGCGCCTGTTGTGTCGATCGCCTTGGTGGAGACGGCCGGAATGGTGGCGATAGCGGCCCCACGGCTTGCCAGCAGGGCGCCGTCGCCGCCAAGCGTCAGAACGACGTGGCGCACGCCTGATTGCAGCAGCTTTTCGGTGGCTGCCGTGTCGGATGAACCGGTAAGGCTCTCCGCCTCGCCTCGGTTCAGGAATGCGATGTCGACGAGCGGCCAGAAGTCGCCGAAATAGGGCCTGAGGGGCGAGGGGTTGAAGGCGGTAACGAGGTCGCGGCGGCGGGCTTCCTGGAGCAGGCCAAGCGTGGTTGCCTTGCTGAGATTGCCCTGCAGGACCATGAGGTCCCCTGACACGGCGGTGTCGAGCGCAGCGATGGCCTCTCCCGGCGTCAGCGATCCGGCTGAATCGGTGGTGGTGACGATGGCGTTTTCGCCATCAGGCGTGGTGAAGATGATGGAGAAGTCGCTGGAACGGCCGGCAAGGGCGATCAGCTTGGCCTCGACCGGTTCTGGCGCCAGTTGATCGCGAATGGTCTGGGCGCGGAAATCTTCGCCCACGG
>Ga0102591_1000189_pt1 | contig 144824 bp, 139 predicted proteins | sample AraplaCol_mCL_r2_2_FD_76860 | JGI IMG/M metagenome (GOLD analysis project Ga0102591, IMG submission 76860) | Arabidopsis root microbial communities from North Carolina, USA - plate scrape MF_Col_mCL_r2 (SPADES assembly) (version 2) | ecosystem: Host-associated > Plants > Roots > Endosphere...
AAGGACCTGACGCATGGCCGAAACTGGCACTGTAAAATTCTTCAACACCGACAAGGGCTTTGGTTTCATCAAGCCTGACAACGGTGGTGCAGATATCTTCGTACACATTTCCGCGGTCCAGGCTTCCGGCCTGACCGGTCTGACGGAAAACCAGAAGGTAAGCTTCGACACCGAACCGGATCGCCGCGGCAAAGGCCCGAAGGCGGTCAACCTGCAGATCGCCGGCTAACGCCGTTATCTGCTGACAGATTCCAGTTGAAGCCCGGCATTCTTGCCGGGTTTTTTTGTTCAGGCTCGGTTCAGTTTGGCCGCGTTAACCTTCCTCCATCATGAAGGCCGGGTTGATCCGGTCCATGCGAAGGATTGAAGCCAAATGAACAAGTTCATCAAAGCCGCCGTTCTCTCGATCGCCGCAGCCGCTATGGTCATCCCGACCTTTGGCGCCGCCGAGGCAGGCGGCAGGCATCACCACAACAATGACGATGCATGGGCAGCTGGTGCAGCAGGTCTCGTTGCCGGCGCTCTGATCGGCGGCGCGATCGCTTCGCAGCCGCGTTACAACGGCGGCTACAACGAGCGCGTCTACATCGATCCGGAACCGGAATACGACTATTACGAGCCGCGTCCGGCCTACCGCCCTCGCCCGGTCTACCAGGCACGCCCTGTCGTCGTCGACAGCTATGGTGGCGGTTACCGCTCGCTCGAGCCCTGGACCCCGTCCTGGTACCGTTACTGCGCGCAGCGTTACCGCTCGTTCAACCCGGATAGCGGCACCTTCCGCGGCTACGACGGCCGCAGCTACTTCTGCACCGCCGGCTAATCAGGTTCGGCGTAAGAATCGAAAAGCCCATGTCTTGATCGAGACATGGGCTTTCTTCGTGAGCGTGTGCGGGGGCTCAGAGCCCGCGCAGATAAGGATTGGTGCGGCGCTCCTCGCCGATCTGGCCGCCCGGGCCATGTCCGCAGATGAAGCCGACGCTATCGCCGAGCGGCAGGATCTTGTCGCGGATCGAATCGAGCAATTGCTGGTGATTGCCGCCGGGCAGGTCGGTGCGGCCGATCGAGCCGTGGAAGAGCACGTCGCCGACATGGGCGAAGTTCTGCGCCCGGTTGAAATAGACGACGTGTCCCGGCGCATGGCCCGGGCAATGCAGGACTTCGAAGACATGGTCGCCGAAGGAGACGGTGTCGCCTTCTTCGAGCCAGCGATCGGGAATGACGTTCTGAACCTTCATCGCCAGACCGAAGCGCTCCGCCTGGCTTTCGAGCCTTTCGAGCAGCGGCAGGTCGTCCTTGTGCGGACCGATGATTTCGAGCCCGAGGGCGTCCTTCAGTTCCTTGGCGCCGCCGGCATGGTCGATATGGCCGTGGGTGATCCAGATCGCCTTCAGCGTGATGCCGTTTTCGCGGATGGTCTGCAGGATGAGATCAACGTCGCCGCCGGGATCGACGATCACGCCTTCCTTGGTCTCGCTGTCGAACAGCACGGTGCAGTTCTGCTCGAAATGGGTAACCGGGATGATGCCCGCCTGTAACATGCGCGTCTGCCTCTCTAGAGCATGTCGCGCAAAAGTTTGGGAGCGGTATTGCGACAACGACATGCGACAAATCCAGAACCTAAAGCGTAGGAAGCGAATCTAGAAGATCGCAACGCGCTCTAGGATCTCGTCATCTTCCTATAGCGGCAATTGGCGGCGGTGACAGCGCCAATCAGCGAAGCGAGGCTATTTGCGGTGCAGACAGCTGCTGGGGTGCCGGCCACTGCACGGTGGTCATCAGCAGCGCCGAAATCGCGATCTCCGCGGCGACGACGATCCGAACGACCGGCTTGAGGCTGCGCGCGGCGACGTTGTTCTGATCCGGCTGAGCATTCTGCATTTTGTCCCTCTCCCGTTGCCTGTTCTCCTGGCGTGTCCTGCCCTCGGCAACGGCTGGAGAATGTCACAGCGTCACATTTCGTGACGTTCCCGGGGGAACATCCGCGCGCTTGCTGGCGTTTGGCCCTCGTCAATATAAGGAGAAACACGATGGTGAAGCTTACCCGCCCCCTGTTGCGAGCCGCTGCGGCCGCGGGTTTGGTGTTGGCGATCGGTACGCCGTCCGCCTTTGCAGCCATGACCGCGACCACGGTGACGGACCTTAACATCCGCACAGGTCCGGGCCCTCAATATCCGACAGTCGGCCTTGCGACCCGCGGTAGCACCGCGGTTATCGACGGCTGCATCGAAGGCAGCAAGTGGTGCCGCATTGACGTCGGCGGCGTGCGCGGCTGGGTCTATTCCCAGTATCTGACGACGGATCTTGGCGGTTCTGCCGTCGTGGTCCAGGAGCGCCGGTCCGACCTGGCCATTCCGGCCGTCACCTACGAAGTGCAGCCCAATGACCCCGTGATCGTCAGCAGCGGCGACGAATTGATCGGCCCGGTCGAACAGATCGACCCGATCGTGCCGCCGGAGAATGTGCGGACCTACGTCACGTCCAACCCCGGCGAGACCGTCTATCTCGATGGTGAAGTCGTCGTCGGTGCCGAACTGCCGCAGACCGTGGCCGTTCAACGCGTTCCCGACTACAGCTACGACTATGTCAGCATCAACGGCCAGCCCGTTCTGGTCGAGCCGGCAACGCGACGCATCGTCTACGTCTATCGCTAACAATCGAGACCCCCGGCAATCGTTCGGTTGCCGGGGGTTCCCGACGTGCCGGCATTACCCTCCCTCGCTCTCCCGACGACACGAATCATGCGCGGCAAGGTCATTCCCTCCAGCCGCCCCCGCCGCCGGCTTCGTTTTCCCGCTTTGCCTGTAAGAGGTTGCCTCTGCCTAAAATCGAGCCATTTCAATTGGCTACGAAGCGGGCGCCGCAACTTCATTTCACTCAAATTGACAATAATCCGGAATAGGCTTCAACCTATTGATGCCGGCTCATCGGCTTTTAGTGGCGCGTCCACGACGAGCCACGACACGGAGGGATCAATGGAAGCATTAATGCCTATCATTACCCAATTGATCGCGGGGGCCGCCGGCGGGAACGCGGCCAGCGCAGTGTTGAAGCAGCAGGCATTCGGTGTCGTCGCACGGACCATCGTCGGCGCCATCGGAGGCCTTGGCGGCGGGTTCCTCATCCAGATGCTCGGCGGAGAAGCAGCCGCGACCGGTCTCGCCATGCAAGCCATCGGCGGCCTTGTCGGCGGCGGCGTACTGAGCGGAATCGTCGGGCAATTCTTGGGGAAGACCGCCTAATTCTGCGATCATATCCGTAGCAAGACAAAAGGCGGCCCGGGGGCCGCCTTTTCTGCTTTCGAGAGCACTCCGGATGCCGTTACTCGGCTGCCGCGGCAACCGGATAGACTTCCTTCATGTAGTCGTTCATCAGCGTTTCGCAGATCGTCGCCGGCGTGAAGCGGTAAGGACCGATTTCGGAAACCGGCGTCACTTCGGCGGCCGAGCCGGTGAGGAAGCATTCACTGAAACCGGACAGCTCCTCCGGCATGATCGCCCGCTCGACCACTTCATAGCCGCGGCGCTTGGCAAGCTCGATCACCGTGCGACGGGTGATGCCGTCGAGGAAGCAATCCGGCACCGGCGTGTGGATGACGCCGTCCTTGACGAAGAAGATGTTGGCGCCGGTCGCTTCGGCCACGCGGCCGCGGTAATCCAGCATCATCGCGTCCGCATAGCCCTTGGCCTCGGCCGCATGCTTGGAGATGGTGCAGATCATGTAGAGGCCGGCGGCCTTCGACTTCGAAGGTGCCGTCTGCGGATCCGGGCGGCGATATTCTGCGATATCGAGCCGGATGCCCTTGAGCTTTTCGGCCGGGTTGAAATAGCTGCCCCACTGCCAAATGGCGATGGCGACGTTGATGCGGTTGTTCTGCGCCGAAACGCCCATGCTCTCGCTGCCGCGCCAGGCGATCGGCCGCACATAGGCCTCGGAGAAGCCCTGACGCTTCAGAAGCTCGACGCTGGCTGCGTCCAGTTCCTCCACCGAATAAGGGATCTTGAAGCCGAGGATTTCGGCGGACTGATGCAGGCGCTGGTTGTGCTCGGTCAGCTTGAAGATGCGCCCGCCATAGGCGCGCTCGCCCTCAAAGACCGCGCTGGCATAGTGCAGGCCGTGGGTCAGCACGTGAATCTTGGCATCCTTCCACGCGACGAACTCGCCGTTGAACCAGATCTGTCCGTCCAACTGATCAAAAGGAACCGCTGCCATGGTGTCATCCTCCGGCGCATGCGCGCCATTCTTAGTTGATTATCGCCCTGCTTTCAGTCTATCGGCAAACTGATTGAGGGAAAATTCAATTTCGTGATTTTGGATTTGCGATCGGAACGGCACGGCATATCCTTTCAGATGTTGCCAACGCCAAATGTCTCGCTTACCGAGCATGGACGCTAATGCTATGGTAAAAATATGTCAACAAAGCTGACATATTTTTTCGAATGTTTCGCAAGTTGCAATCAGGCTGAAAGGAAATGACCGCGTGGCCGGCCAATCCAAAGAGAACACCCGGTATCTGAACGATGCCGCCGCCGATGACGATACGATCGATTTCGAGATCATCGAGCTGCTCTTCTTCGCCTATCGCGACTTCACCTCCGACCCGGATGCGATCCTGGAAAAGAGCGGCTTCGGACGGGCGCACCACCGCGTCGTGCACTTTGTCGACCGCGAGCCGGGCATGACAGTCGCCGACCTCCTGGACACGCTGAAGATTACCAAGCAGAGCCTTGCCCGGGTGCTGAAGCAACTGATCGACTCCGGGTATATTCGCCAGGAAACCGGCCCTGAAGACCGGCGCCAGCGGATGCTCTACACGACGGAAGAAGGCCAGGCACTGGCGCGTGCGCTTGCCGAGCCACAGTCCCGCCGCATAGCCGATGCATTGGCAAGAACCGGTCCGGGCGCGCGCGAAACGGTCAAGCGCTTTCTCGCCGGGATGAAGAACAACGCCGCAGACTGACGCCCGCCGTAGCGCGGGTCTGACCTGCAACTTGGGAAGCGTGGAATGACGACAAAAGCGACTGTCTCGGACGATGCGGCTCACCTTCTGGTCGTTGACGACGACCGGCGCATCCGCGATCTGCTCAACCGCTACCTGGTCGAACAGGGTTTTCGCGTGACGACCGCGTCCGATGCCGACGAAGCCCGCCGCAAGCTCGTCGGCCTCGACTTCGACCTTCTGATCGTCGACGTGATGATGCCCGGCGAAAGCGGCATTTCGCTCACCCAGAGCCTCAGGCAAATCAAGACCGTGCCGATCCTGATGTTGACGGCGCTGGCGGAATCCAACTCCCGCATCGAGGGTCTCGAGGCCGGCGCCGACGATTATCTGTCGAAGCCCTTTGACCCGCGCGAACTGGTGCTGCGCATCAACAACATCCTGCGCCGCAACCAGCCGGCCCAGGCCCCCAAGGTCGACCAGGTGATCTTCGGTCCCTACACCTTCTCGGTGGTGCGCAAGGAGCTGCGTCGTGGCGCCGATCACATCCGCCTGACGGACCGCGAGCAGGAGATCATGACACTCTTTTCGCAACGTGCCGGCGAAACCATCCCGCGCCACGAGTTGATCGGCGACGATGCCGAAGTCGGCGAGCGCACGATCGACGTGCAGATCAACCGCCTGCGCCGCAAGATCGAGGACGACCCGTCCAACCCCGTCTGGTTGCAGACGGTGCGCGGCATCGGCTACCGGCTGAGCGTGGACTGAAATGGCAGCCTTTCCGATGAGCGCGGCAAACCATGGCAAGCTTTGACGGCATAGAGCACGGCGCATCCGGGGCGAACGACAATGCCTGGAGGCGGTTCACCCGCTGGCTGCGCCGTCGCCTGCCCATGGGGCTTTACGCCCGCTCGCTGCTGATCGTCATCATTCCCATGGTGCTTCTGCAGTCGGTGGTCGCCTTCATCTTCATGGAGCGCCACTGGCAGCTGGTGACGCAGCGCCTGTCGGCCGCCGTCACCGGGGACATTGCCGCGATCGTCGATCTTATCGACACCTTCCCCGCCGACCGCGACATCTCCGAGATCATCCGCATCGCCCGCGATCAGCTCGATCTCAGCATCTCCGTGGACCCGCCCGGCGAACTGCCGCCGCCGCGCCCCAGCCCCTTCTTCGAAATCCTCGACCAGATCCTCGGCGAAGAGATTTCCAACCAGGTCCGCCGCCCCTTCTGGATCGATACGGTCGGCAACTCCAAGCTCGTCGAGATCCGCATCAAGCTCGATGACGGCCGCATCCTGCGCGTCTATGCCCGGCGCAACCAGGCCTATGCCTCCAACACCCACATCTTCCTCGTCTGGATGGTGGCGGCCTCGCTGGTGCTGCTGACGATCGCGGTGCTCTTCCTGCGCGGCCAGATCCGCCCGATCCTGGCCTTGACCAAGGCGGCCGAAAGCTTCGGCAAGGGCCAGAAGATCGACGACTTCGCGCCGCGCGGCGCCGATGAAATCCGCCGCGCCGGCCTCGCCTTCATCCAGATGCGCGAGCGCATCGAACGCCAGATCGAGCAGCGCACCGCGATGCTGACTGGCGTCAGCCACGATCTTCGAACCATCCTCACCCGCTTCAAGCTGCAGCTGGCGCTTGCCGGCAACAACCCCGATCTCGAAGGCCTGAACCAGGACGTCGATGACATGCAGAACATGCTGGAAGGCTATCTGGCCTTCGCCCGCAGCGAAGCAGAGGAGGACGTCGGCCAGCTGAAACTCAGCGACCTGATGACCCGGCTCGCCGCTGAAGCCGAACTGCTCGGCAAGACCCTGACCACATCCATCGAGGGGGAAGACGATATCCGCGTGCGGCCAAACGCCTTCACCCGTCTCGTCGCCAACATCGCCTCGAACGCCTACCGCTACGCCAACACTGTCAAGATCGATGCGCGCCACAGTGCCAAGTGGCTCACCATCACCGTCGACGATGACGGCCCAGGTATTCCCGAACGTTCGCGCGAGGATGTGTTCAAGCCGTTCTTCCGCCTCGACGAAGCCCGCAATCTCGACAGTTCCGGCACCGGCCTCGGGCTGGCGATCGCCCGCGATATCGCCCGCAGCCACGGGGGCAACGTCACGCTTGGCGACAGCCCGCTCGGCGGCCTCAGGGCAACGGTGCGCGTCCCGGCTTGACGTTCCCGCCCGGGCGGGCCACTTCTGGCCACGAATGGGCTAAGGGGAACGGGCCATGGTAGACGCCATCGATTGGGCTGACTGGGAGCGACGGCTGGCCGAACTCTGGGCAACCTTCGACCCGACAGATAGCGAAGCCTTTATCGCCCGCATCGATGCCCTTGCCGCCGAACTGCCGGCAGGACATGCCATCGGATTGTTCGAAAGAGCCTCGGCGCAGGATTCGACCGGCCATGAGATGAAGGCGGAGCCGCTCTACCGGCAGGCGCTGGAAAACGGTCTTCAGGGAATTCGCCGCCGACGGGCCACCATCCAGCTCGCCAGCACCCTGCGCAATCTCGGCCGCGCCAAAGAAGGTGTCGCCCTGCTCACCGCCGAGCGGGACAAGCCATCGGACGAACTCGACGATGCGGTCGTCGCCTTCCTGGCGCTCTGCCTCGTCGATACTGGCCAGGCGCAACAGGCGGCCGCGCTCGCGCTCGCCAGCCTGTCACGGCACCTCCCCCGCTACAACCGCTCACTCAAGCGCTACGCCGAGATGCTGTTGCCGGAGAGTTGAGCCCGTCAGCGCTGGTAGATCGACGTCAGGCCGCGTCGTTCGTTGAAACGGTGCCAGGCGTCGATACGGCGCGGATGACGGGCGCGCATGACATCGAGCGGCGCGAGCAGTCGGCCGCCGCGGCCAAGGGCGGCATCGAGGATCTCGATGATGCGGCGATTCGGCCAGGGCTTGCGGGTGATCGTCAAGAGCGCCCTGAAGGCTTCGTCCTCTCGCCCCGCGCCGAGTTGATGCGCAATCAGACCATAGGCAAAGGCCGTCGAGCGGCTGACGCCGGCATGGCAATGCACGAGAATGCGGCTCTCAGCATGCTCGGCCGCCGGGCGCATCGCCTCAAAAACTTCGAGCACCAGATCCGGGAAATGCTGGGTGGCGGTCGGGTTTTCCTGGTCGCGCATGCGCACGACCCGGTGGCTGGCGTCCGCAATCACGGGCACGTTGGCATCCGGCAATTCGGGATCGAGCAGAGACAGCACATGACTTGCGCGCCAGTCGCGCGCGGCATCGGCGGCGCGCCAAAGGCAGGACACCTTGACGCGCTCGGGGATCACTTCGAAAGCAATGTTCATGGGGATCACATCAATTTCTTGCCGTTGGGGACCGGCCGTTCGGTGGCAGCCAGCACGATCGCACCGGCCTCGTCTGCAAAGCCCAGCGTCAGCACTTCAGAGCGCACAGGCCCGATCTGGCGCGGCGGAAAATTGACCACGCCCAGCACCTGCCGCCCGACGAGATCCTCCGGACGATAATGCACCGTGATTTGCGCTGATGACTTTTTTATGCCGATTTCCGGGCCGAAATCGATTTTCAGCTTGATGGCCGGCTTGCGCGCTTCCGGAAACGGTTCGGCCTCGACGATGGTGCCCACGCGAATGTCCACGCGCTCGAAATCAGCAAATTCAATAGTTTCAGCCATCGTCATTCCCTATGTGAAATCTCATCCGAGGAGGTGGATTAAAGCATCGGGCGAGATTTCGGAAGCACGGCGGCCTCGGCGGGCTCCCCGCGAAATCTGGCCTCCTCCCATGGGCGACGCGCGAACTGCTCGGCAAGGAAATCGACGAAAACACGCACGCGTGGCGGCAAGAATCGCCGGTGCGGATAGACGACCGTGATCGGCTCTGCCTCGGCATAGTTGCTGCCGGTCAGAAGCGGCACCAGCAATCCCGCCTTGATATCTCCGCCCACGAGCAGTTCGGAAAGGCGCACGATGCCGATGCCTGCGAGCGCAAGCCGTCGGAGCGCTTCGGTGCTGTTGGCTTCGACGGAGCCACGAACACGGATCGCACGCCGGCCGTTGCCATCCTGAAATTCCCAAACGTTGAGACGGCCGCGGGCGGTGATGGCAAGGCAGACATGCCGCTGCAGGTCGTCAGGCGTTTGCGGCGCGCCGTGCCGCTCGAGATAGGCGGGTGCAGCGCAGATGACGCGACGGTTTGGTGCGAGCCGCCGCGTCACAAGCGTGCTGTCGCTTTGCTCCGCGACCCGCAGCGCAACATCCGCCTCACCGTTCATGAGGTCGACGACCGCGTCGCTGAAATCGAGTTCCAGGTCGATCTCCGGAAACCGTTCGATGAAATCAGGCAGCATGGGAACGATCAGGCGATGACCGAAGGCGCTGGGCAGGCTCACCCGCAGCCGCCCGCGCGGCACCGCCCCCGGTTGGATCGCGACCTCCGCATCTTCCATGTCGCCGAGGATGCGGCGGCTCGATTCCGCATAGGCGCTGCCTTCGCTCGTCAGGCTGATGCTGCGCGTCGATCGCTGCAGCAGACGTACGCCAAGGCGCGCCTCCAGCCGGCCGACGATCTTGCTGACCGCCGATGGCGTCATGCGCAACCGCCGCGCCGCCGCCGAGAAATCTCCCTCCTCGACGACAGCGAGAAACACCGCCATGGCTTCCTGTCGATCCATCCATCTATTCCATTTCGTCACAGATAAACGGAATTTAACATGGATTATCGCCGCGAGCGACAGGCTGTAGCTTGGACCGGAACTCAGACAGCGAAGCTTGAGGGGTAACGGAAATGGGCAAGCAGCCGAGCAGCAGTCTGCCGATGAGTTATGAGCTGCATTCCTGGGCTCGGCGTCAACGCAGCATTGCGATCGGCGACCTCTGCCGCCGCGTGATCGGCACAATCTGGAGAAGTCTCGTCAATCGCCAGCCAAGCCGCGATCATGGGACCTGCGCCGGCGCTTCCCGGGCGCGAAACCCTTAGGCCAGGCGCCATGCCGGCCCAACATGGGGCCAGCCGCATTCAATATTCAGCCTGCGAGTTCTTCCGCGCGCTTGCGCGCCGCAGCGATCGCCTTGTCAAACAGCGGCTGCATGCCGTCGTCGGCCATCAGCACGGACAGTGCCGCAGCCGTCGTGCCGCCGGGCGAGGTCACGTTCTGGCGCAGCCGCGCGGCTTCGTCAGGCGACTGGTGCAAAAGTTCGCCAGCCCCAGCGACGGTTTCCCGCGCGAGCCGCATGGCGAGGTCCGCTTCAAGGCCGGCCTTGCGGCCCGCCTCGGCCATGCATTCGACGAGGTAGAAGACATAGGCCGGACCGCTGCCCGAAACGGCGGTGACGGCATCGATCTCGGCTTCGGTGCGGACCCATTCGACCGGACCGCTGACCTTCAGGAGATCATGAACCTGAGCGCGCTGCTGATCGCTGACGCGGGCATTGGCAAAGGCGCCGGTGACACCGCGGCCGATCATGGCCGGGGTATTCGGCATGGCGCGCACGGTCGCCGCGGCACCAAGATGGGCTTCGATGAAGGAAAGCGTCTTGCCGGCAGCAACCGAAACGATGACGGTATCCGGGCCGACGAGAGATTTCAGCGGCGGCAAGACGGCGTCCATCACCTGCGGCTTGACCGCAAGGAAGATCACACCCGCCTGGACACCCAACGGTACCGAGGTCGCATGCGTCACGCCGTTGTCGGAGATCAGCTGCGCCATGGCCGGCGGCGGGCCGGGATCGACGACGAGAACGTTCGCGCCTTTAACGCCGCTCTTCAGCCAGCCCGAAAGCATGGCGCCGCCCATATTGCCGGCGCCGACGAGCACGATGGGACCGGAAGCGGCGTTCGTCATGATCAGGCTTCTCCAACCGTTTCGAACAGGACGGCATCGACGGCGCGCTGCGCGTCCATGCCGGACCAGACGACGAATTGAAACGCCTGATAATAGGATTCGCAAGCGTCGAGTGCGCTCGAAAGCAGAACTTCGACCTGCTGGTTGGTGGGCTCGGCGCCGCCGGCAAGCAGCAGCGACTGGCGGAAGATCACCACTTCCTCCTGGCGCCACAGATCGAAATGGCCCATCAGCACCTGCCCATTGATATGGGAGAGCAGACGGATGACTTCGTTGACCCGGCTTTCCGACACCTTGATGTCGAAGGCACAGGCTAGGTGCAGCGCCTCGAATTCCTCCATCCAGGAGAAGGAAACGTGGTAGTCCGCCCACTTGCCTTCGACCGTCATGGCGATTTCGTCTTCGCCGGATCGTTCGAACGACCAGTCGTTATTGGCAGCCACGAACTCGATCATATCGACCGGGTTGGATTGGCGCTCGACTTCCATTTCCAAAAGGCTCATGCATCACCCTGCATAGGTGTGGCACGGGCATGCGTCATCACGCTCACAAGACGCAACGCCGCAAACCCAACACCGATTACAAACACGTATGATTGCTGAACTCACATCCATCCTGGCTGACTTACCCTGCCCGGAGCTTACGTGGTTCGTTTCGAATCATCATTTAAAATCAGTGTATAATGGCGGAGTCAGGCTGCCAGCCCCTCGGCCCAAAAATAGCCGTGAACAATCGCGTCCACGTTGTCATGTGAATGAAGCGGTTGAGCTTAACTGACTCTGCCATAAGGGTTTTTTGGCAGTGTCCACAGGTGGAAAACTTTTCAGGTTTTATTAACCACCCAGCATGCCGTTTCAGACCTATGCGGCTGAACCACAGCAAAACGCCCGCAGATGAGGTCCGCGGGCGAAGTAAAAACGCTGAAATGCCGTTATTTCAAGGGAATCGCGTTACTTGCCCGTATCGACGAGACGCGCTTCGAGAGCCTCAATACGGGCCAGAAGCGCATCGTTTTCCTCGCGCGCCTTGATGGCCATTTCCTTGACCATTTCGAACTCTTCGCGCTTGACGACGTCGAGCGAATTCAGCGCCCGCTCCGCCTGCGCCCGGAAGGCCGTTTCAACCTCGCGGCGCACGCCTTGAGCGGCGCCGGCAGCATCGGTCATCAGCTTGGCAAAGTCATCCAGGATGCGGTTGGTGCCTGTGCTCATCGTCGCGATCTCCATATCAGCCATCGCCTCTAAAGGCGCGATGCGGTCCATGGGTTTCAGGTAGGGTCACCGGCCGCGCGATGCAAGAAAAATCACGCGCGCCATCACGGCTCCCTTCACGACCCTGTGTCCGGGGCGCGCATTGCCGCCCTTGACCGAGGTGAAATCGCTCGCCATGGTCCGCCGAAACAACCGGCCCGGCACGAGAACAATAAATTGGAAACATTAGCGACCCGCCTCGCCATCCTCCCCTTCCCCGAAATCGACCCCGTTATCGTCCAGATCGGCCCGCTGGCCATCCACTGGTACGGGCTCGCCTATGTGGCGGGCATTCTCCTCGGCTGGTTCTACGCCCGGCGCCTGGCGATGAACGCCTCGCTCTGGCGGGACGACAAGCCGGCCATCACGCTGCAGCAGCTCGACGACTTCCTGCTGTGGGCCGCCGGCGGCATCGTGCTGGGCGGCCGCATCGGCTACATTCTCTTCTACGATCTCGGCTCAGTGCTCGCCAATCCGATCCGCGCGCTGGAAATCTGGAACGGCGGCATGTCGTTCCACGGCGGCTTCCTCGGCACGACACTCGCCATGATCCTGTTTGCGCGCAAGAACAAGATCGCCATCTGGAGCCTGTTCGACATTGTCGCCGCCGTCGTCCCGATCGGCCTGTTCTTCGGTCGTATCGCCAACTTCATCAACGGCGAACTCTGGGGCCGCCTCTCGTCGATGCCCTGGGCGATCGTATTCCCGACCGGCGGTCCGTTCGCCCGCCACCCGAGCCAGCTCTACGAGGCCGCCCTTGAAGGTATCGTCCTGCTCTCCGTCCTCGCCTGGTTCATCTATCGTCGTCACGCGTTGAAATCCCCGGGGCTCGTCACCGGCATCTTCGTGCTCGGCTATGCCCTGAGCCGCATTTTCGTCGAATTCTTCCGCGAACCGGACGCGCAGATCGGCTATCTTGTCGGTGGCTGGCTGACCATGGGCATGCTTTTGTCGCTGCCAATGGCGCTCGCCGGCATCTGGGCCATTGCCCGGGCGCGGCGCGCAGCCACCTGAGAGCGGATGGGGCAAGGGCGCGCGGCTATTCCGGCCGCCGCCCCGCGAATTGGACGAAGGCATGACGACACCACTTGCGGACAAGATCAAGGCGCTGATCAAGACCCACGGGCCGATCAGCGTCACCGATTATTTCTCGCTTTGCCTGGCGGATCCGGAGCACGGCTACTACCGTGTGCACGAGCCCTTCGGCAAGGAAGGCGACTTCACCACGGCGCCGGAGATCAGCCAGCTCTTCGGCGAGATGATCGGCATCTTCCTCGTCCATGCCTGGCAGCAGCACGGCAAGCCTGAGGGCGCCGTGATTGCTGAAATCGGCCCCGGCCGCGGCACGATGATGGCCGACATGCTGCGCGTCGTGCGCCGCCTGGCACCTGATCTCTATGCTTCCGCCGGCGTGCATCTCGTCGAAACCAGCGAACGGCTGCGTAAGGTGCAGTCGGAAACGCTCGCCGCCCATGGTCACAAGGTCGAATGGCACACGAGCTTCGAGACCCTGCCGGAAGGCTTCCTGCTGCTTGCCGCCAACGAGCTTTTCGACGCCATTCCGATCCGGCAGTTCGTGCGCACGGCGCAAGGCTTCCGCGAGCGCATGGTCGGGCTTGATGCCACGGACGAACTGACCTTTGCCGCCGGCGTTGCCGGCATCGATCCCGAGCTTCTTCCGACGCCGGCGCAGGGTGTTGCCGAAGGCACGATCTTCGAGATTGCTCCCGCCCGCGACGCTGTCATGTCGGCCCTCTGCGAACGGTTGAAGATCAGCGGCGGCACCGCCGTGATCATCGACTATGGCCATATGGCTACCGGCTATGGCGATACGCTGCAGGCCGTGCGCGATCACGAATACGATCCGCCGCTCGCCAGCCCCGGCCGCGCCGATCTCACCAGCCACGTCGATTTCGAGCAACTCGCCCGCCGCGCCAAGACGGACGATGTGCAGATCAACGGTCTTGCCCACCAGGGCGATTTTTTGGTCGGCCTCGGTCTTCTGGAACGCGCCGCGGCCCTTGGCCGCGACAAGGATGCGCTGACGCAGGAAACCATCCGCCAGGACGTCGAGAGGCTTGCCGGCGCAGGCGCCGGAAAGATGGGCGAACTGTTCAAGGTCCTGGCCGTCAGCAGCCCGCCGGTGCCGCTCTCGCCGTTCCGCAAACCGAAGGCTTGAACCTCCACCCGACGGCACCCCTGCCGTTCGGGAATTGACAGCCCTGCCGTCGCGGGTCAACATCGCGCCGGCAAATCAAGAGCCAGTCGCCGGGCCGGAGCGCGCCCCCAAACCCATTGATTTTCCTGATAAAGCAAAGGCGAATATACCAATGCAGCATGACGCCGCGCTCTCTCCTGTGCAAAGCTCGCTTTTCAGCGAGAAGGCCGGACCGGCAATCGCCCATGGCTATTTCACCCGAACGGGCGGCGTCTCCGAAGGGATCTATCGCGGCCTCAATGTCGGGCTTGGCTCCAAGGACGAGCGTACCCATGTCAACGAGAACCGCGCCCGCGTCGCCCGCTGGTTCGGCGCCTCGCCAGAGCGCCTGGCGACCGTGCACCAGGTCCATTCCCCGGACGCCGTGGTGGTCGACGAAAGCTACGACGGCGCCCGCCCCGAGGCCGATGCGCTGGTGACGGCAACGCCAGGCATCGTTCTCGGCGTGCTCTCGGCCGATTGCGGCCCCATCCTCTTTGCCGATGCCGAAGCCAACGTCATCGGTGCCGCGCATGCCGGCTGGAAGGGCGCGCTCGGCGGCGTGCTCGAAAGCACCATCGACACGATGGTTTCGCTCGGCGCGCAGCGCGAGCGCATCGTCGCCTGCCTCGGCCCGTCGATCAGCCGTCGGAACTATGAGGTCGGCTCCGAGTTCGTAGAACGCTTCGTCGCGGCGAACGAAAGCTACGCCACGTTCTTCCGGCCTTCGGAGCGCGACGGCCATGCCATGTTCGACCTGCCAGGGCTGACGATCAAACGGCTGGTCGAAGCGGGCGTTGCCGCCGAGAATCTCGACATCTGCACCTATGCCGACGAGGAGCGTTTCTTCTCCTATCGGCGCACGACCCACAGGCAGGAACCGGACTACGGCCGACAGATTTCCGCCATTTGCATACGAGGGACCTGACATGGCGCTTCACTTTGCCCAGGAAGAATATGCAAGCCGTCTCGAGCGGCTGACGGAGAAGATGCGCGAGGAGAAGCTGGACGCGGTGCTGCTTTTCGCCCAGGAGAGCATGTACTGGCTGACCGGCTACGACACCTTCGGCTACTGCTTCTTCCAGACGCTGGTCGTCAAGAAGGACGGCTCGATGGTGCTTTTGACGCGCTCGGCCGACCTGCGCCAGGCCCGTCATACATCGAACATCGAGCGTATCGAGATCTGGGTCGACCGGGCCAATGCCGACCCGACCATGGATCTCAAGAACCTCTTGAGCGAACTCGACCTGCTCGGCTGCCGCATCGGCATCGAATACGACACCCACGGCATGACCGGCCGCGCCGCGCGGCTGATCGACCGGCAGCTACAGACCTTTGGCGAGCTGATCGACGCCTCGCATCTGGTCGGCCGCCTGCGCCTGATCAAGAGCGAGGCGGAAATCGCCCATGTCGAAAAGGCCGCAAGCCTTGCCGACGACGCGCTCGATGCCGCCCTGCCCCTCATTCGTCCTGGCGGCAACGAGGCCGACATTCTGGCCGCGATGCAGGGAACGATCCTTGCCGGCGGCGGCGACTATCCGGCCAACGAGTTCATCATCGGCTCCGGCGCCGATGCGCTGCTCTGCCGCTACAAGTCCGGACGGCGCCTGCTGGACAGCCAGGACCAGCTTACGCTGGAATGGGCCGGCGTCAGTGCTCACTATCATGCGGCGATGATGCGCACCGTCGTCATCGGCGAGCCGACCAATCGCCATCGCGAACTCTACAGCGCCTGCCGCGAAACCATCCAGGCGATCGAGATGGTGCTTCGCCCCGGCAACACCTTCGGCACCGTCTTCGACGTGCACGCCAGGATCATGGACGAACGCGGCCTTGCCCGCCACCGGCTGAACGCCTGCGGCTATTCGCTCGGCGCCCGCTTTTCCCCCTCCTGGATGGAGCAGCAGATGTTCCACCTCGGCAATCCCCAGGAGATCGAGCCGAACATGTCGCTGTTCGTGCACATGATCATTATGGATTCCGACAGCGGCACCGCCATGACGCTTGGCCAGACCTACCTCACCACGACAGACACGCCGCGCGCGCTGTCGCGTTACGGCCTGGACTTCATTTCTGCTTAGGGAAATCCGCCTAGACTTGCGTTCGTAATGGCAGACGACAGGAGACGTTTCAGGAAACTGCCGCGAAGAAACGGACGGACGGTTTGAACATGCGAAAGCTCACCACGCCCATCGTAGCTCTTGGCCTCGCCATTGCGCTCGCCGCCTGCAACAGCACCGAGATGCTGACGCCACAGGTTGACGTCGGCGGGGGAACCTTCCGCTCGCCGCCAGTGACGCAATCCGACCTCGACGCCATGTCGACGCAGACGGCGATGGCGCCGGTGCAGCGCGAACCCGTCAGCCAGACCACCGCCTATTCGCCTCAGCCGGCTCCGTCGAACACACCGACGGCCTATGCCACCGGCGACGCGACCTACACCGATCCGGCCGGCACCTTCGAGGGACAGGCAAGCCGGCTTGCCGCCGGTTCCGAGCCCGTCCAGAACACGATCGAGAGCCGCCAGGCACCGGTGGAACAGGCGCCAATACAGCACACGCCCGTCCAGCAGACGGCGGCCGCGGCCGAAGAAATCCAGAGCCAGCCAACCGTCGCCGCCCTGCCGAAGGCAAGTGCTGCCGCGAGCGGCACGATCCGCTTCCTGCCGATCATCGGCGCACCGGTCCAGGCGGTGACACCGCTTTCCAAACAGCTCGGTGCCGACGCTCGCGCCCGCGGCCTGACGATCAAGGGCTCGGCCGACGCCAGCAGCGAGCATATCCTCAAAGGCTATTTCTCGGCGCTGAAGGACGGCGACAAGACGACGGTCGTTTATGTCTGGGACGTGCTCGACGGCAGCGGCAACCGCCTGCACCGCATCCAAGGACAGGATCAGGTTCCCGGCGGCGGCACGGATTTGTGGAGTGGCGTTCCGGACACAACCATGCAGGGAATTGCGACGAAAACCATCGACGCCTATCTCGAATGGCGGCAATCTCAAGCCGGTTGACACAAAGTTTTTAGGATATTGGCCTTCGCGGCGCAGCATTCCCCTTGCATTCAAGTTCAGTCTCGCTAAAAAGCGGCCGATCAGCTCTGAACGGCGGCCATCCGCAAAGAATGACCGCGATTGGAATGGCTCTCGGAATCTGCGCGGAAAACACCGCTGCCGGAAAAGTACCGGACGGTGACCGCGCCAGCTCAAGGCGGTCCGTCAATGAAGGTTTTCGCAGGTAATTCGAACCGGCTTCTGGCCGAAGCGATCTGCAACTATCTCAACCTGCCTCTCGGCAAAGCGACGGTACGCCGTTTCGCCGATCAGGAAATCTTCGTCGAGATCGGCGAAAACGTACGCGGCGAGGATGTCTTCATCATCCAGTCGACCTCGTTTCCCACCAACGATCACCTGATGGAACTGCTCATCATGATCGACGCGGTGCGCCGCTCCTCCGCTCGCCGCATCACTGCCGTGCTTCCCTATTTCGGCTATGCCCGCCAGGACCGCAAACCCGGTCCGCGCACGCCGATCTCAGCCAAGCTGGTCTCCAACCTGATCACCGAAGCCGGTGCCGACCGCGTGCTGACGCTCGATCTTCATGCCGGCCAGATCCAGGGCTTCTTCGATATCCCGACCGACAACCTCTATGCGATCCCGATCCTGGCGCGCGACGTCAAGGAAAACTACGACCTGAAGAACGTCATGGTCGTTTCGCCGGACGTCGGCGGCGTGGTGCGCGCCCGTGCGCTCGCCAAGCGTCTCGACTGTCTGCTGGCGATCGTCGACAAGCGCCGCGACCGTCCGGGTGAATCCGAAGTCATGAACGTCATCGGCGACGTGAAGGGCAAGGACTGCCTGCTGATCGACGACATCGTCGATTCCGGCGGCACGCTCTGCAACGCGGCCGAGGCGCTTTTGAAGAACGGCGCGACGAGCGTCACCGCCTACATCACCCATGGCGTTCTTTCCGGCGGCGCGGTTGCCCGCGTTACCTCGTCGATGCTGAAGGAACTGGTCATCACCGACTCGATCCAGCCGACGACCGCCGTCCAGTCAGCCCACAATATCCGCGTCATCTCGACCGCGGGCCTGCTCGGCGAAGCCATCAGCCGCACGAGCCAGGAAGAGTCGGTATCGAGCCTCTTCGACTGAGGTCGTCCGGAACGCCCGAATTTCCAAATCGCCGGCGCCATACGCGCCGGCGTTTTTCGTTGCGGGACGCGGTTACTCCCCGAACGCCTGGGCCAGCGGCTGGTCGACGAGATTGTCGATGAACCAGTTGGGATAGACAGGCGCCGGCACGGTCTCGGCATCGAGCGCCGAGATCTCCGCCGCCGTCAGAGCAAGATCGGCGGCGCCAAGATTGTCCTTCAACTGGTGGGGCTTGGAAGCGCCGAGCAGCACACTGGTCACCGCCCTCTTCGAAAGCAGCCAGGCGATCGCCACCTGGGCGACGCTCGCCCGATGTTCGCCGGCGATGCCGCGCATGCGCTCCACCAGCTTGAAGCCCTGCTCCTTGTCGAAGGGCAAAATGTCGAAGCCGGAATAGCGGTTGTCCGGATCGCCGAGATTGTCGCGAGTGTACTTGCCCGAAAGGAAGCCCGAAGCGAGCGGGCTCCAGACCGTCAGCCCCAACCCATAGCGCTGCATCATCGGAATGACGTCACGCTCGACGTCGCGGCCGAGCAGCGAATAGTGCATCTGGCCATGGGTGAAAGGTGCCAGTCCGTTGGCCTTCTGGATTTCGAGGGCCGCTGCCACCTTCCAGGCCGACCAGTTCGAAAAGCCGATGTAGCGCACCTTGCCCGAACGCACGACCGCATCGAGCGCTAAAAGCGTCTCTTCGAGCGGCGTATGCGGATCCTCCTTATGGACGATATAGGCGTCGATCCAGTCGGTTGCGAGCCGCTTCAGGCTCTCGTCAACCGACCAGAGAATGTGACGGCGCGACAGACCGGCCTGGTTGAGCGACGTGCCGGTGCGGAAACCGACCTTGGTGGCGATCACCACCTCGTCGCGACGGGACTTGAGCGCCGTACCCAGGATCCGCTCCGATTGGCCGGAGGCATAGGCGTCGGCCGTGTCGAAGAAATTGATGCCGGCATCGAGCGCCTGACCGACAAGGGCGTCGGCAGCTTCGGCATCGGTCTTGTAGACCGCGCCGAGGCTGCGGTCGCCGGCAGTAAACGTCATCGCCCCGAAGGCGATGCGCGAAACCACCAGACCGGTATTTCCAAGCGTCGTATATTGCATGTCGATCTCCATCCTCTGAAAGACAGGTTGCCGTTGGACAGATCATGCCGAAGTGGATTGCTATGAAAAACCACCGCTCTCTTGATAGGCTTGGAAGAATTGCTTCATAATCGACGGATGGCGAACGACCCTTTCAACGGACTGAGAGAGTTTCTGGCGGTGGCAGAGGCAAAGAGCTTCACCGCAGCAGCGGCGACGCTCGGCGTCACGCCCAATGCCGTCAGCCAGACGATCAGGGCGCTCGAAGCCCGTCTCGGCCTCCAGCTTTTCGTGCGCACCACCCGGCGCGTTGCTCTGACCGAGGCGGGCCTCGCCTTCCTGAAGCGCGTACGTCCCGCCGCCACCGAGATCGCCGACGCCTATGAGTTGCTCGGCGATTTTCGCGACCGGCCGATGGGCAATCTCCGGCTGACCGTGCCGCGCATGGCCATCCCGCTGGTGCTGACGCCCCTCCTGCCGCGGTTTCGCCAGGCCTATCCAGACGTTTCCGTCGAAGTCTCCATCGACGATGCGGCCGTCGACATCACCGAACATGGCTTCGATGCCGGTATGCGCATCGGCGAAGCGGTCGAGCGCGACATGATTGCCGTCCGGCTGACGCCTGACATCACGTGGGCCGTGGTCGGTTCGCCCTCCTATTTTATCAAGCACGGGCGGCCGTCGACACCCGAGGACGTGACGCGCCACGAAGCCGTCCGCTATCGTTATCCGGGATCCGGCACGATCTACCGCTGGGAGTTCGAGCGCGAGGGGCGCGACGTCTCGGTCGATGCTCCGGGCGCCCTCACCGTCAATGATTTTCAGATGCTCATGGAGATGGCGGAGGCCGGCACCGGGCTGGCCTATCTGCCGGATCTTTCGGTGCGCGACGCCGTTGCGAGCGGCCGCCTCGAACGGGTGCTCGAAGCCTATCTGCCGACGTCGCCAGGTCTGTTCATCTATTTCCCCGCCAAGGCCCAGACACAGCCAAAACTGCGGGCCTTTCTGGACCTGGCGGCAAAAGTCATGCGGGAGCGGACATAGTTCCGCAGCTCACCGTCCACGGAAAACCACGGCACAGGCCTCGCCGCCGCCAAAGAGCCGGGAGCGCGTCAGGAAACGTCTCTCCCGTCCGTTGTCGAGCGAAAACATGCCGCCCCTGCCCGGCACCACGTCGATGATCAGTTGCGTGTGTTTCCACACTTCGAACTGGCTGGCGCTGATATAGACAGGCACGCCGCCGATCTCGCCGAGCTTCACGTCATTGTCGCCGACGATATAGTCATCGGCCGGATAACACATGGGCGACGAGCCGTCGCAGCAGCCACCGGACTGGTGAAACAGGATATCGGGGTGATCCCGCCGGATTTCGGCGATGAAGCCGAGCGCCGCATCGGTTGCAAGCACGCGGGGTTCGCCGATTCCGCTGGATCCTATGAGTTCAGTGGACATCCGCGAGCCTCACTGTTCGAGAGCATTCTGCAAAAAGCCGGCTGAGGCGCGGGTGGAGAGCACGCCTCAGCCGTTGATCGAGCGAGAGGGAAAGGAGGAGAACACCCTCCCTCCCGCTCCTGTCGCCTTCCCCAGGCGGCGGGGAAGGCAGATCCGATCAGAAGAAGCCGAGCGCCTTGGGGCTGTAGCTCACCAGCATGTTCTTGGTCTGCTGGTAGTGATCGAGCATCATCTTGTGCGTCTCGCGGCCGATGCCGGACTGCTTGTAGCCGCCGAAGGCCGCATGCGCCGGATAGGCGTGATAGCAATTGGTCCACACACGCCCGGCCTGGATCTCGCGGCCGAAGCGGTAGCAGCGGTTGGCATCGCGGCTCCACACACCGGCTCCGAGGCCATAGAGCGTGTCGTTGGCGATCTCCAGCGCTTCGGCCTCGGTCTTGAAGGTGGTGACCGAAACGACAGGCCCGAAGATCTCCTCCTGGAACACGCGCATCTTGTTATGCCCGCGGAAAACGGTCGGCTTGACGTAGAAGCCTTCCGACAGCTCGCCTTCGAGCACATTGCGGCCGCCGCCGGTCAGCACCTCGGCGCCTTCCTGTTTGCCGATATCGATGTAGGAGAGGATCTTTTCGAGCTGTTCGCTCGACGCCTGCGCGCCGATCATCGTGGCGCTGTCGAGCGGATTGCCCTGGCGGATCGCCTCGACGCGTTTTACCGCCCGTTCCATGAAGCGGTCATAGATGCTCTCCTGCACCAGTGCGCGGCTCGGGCAGGTGCAGACCTCACCCTGGTTCAGCGCGAACATGGCAAAGCCTTCGAGCGCCTTGTCGAAGTAGTCGTCGTCTTCGGCGAGCACATCGGCGAAGAAGATATTCGGCGACTTGCCGCCGAGCTCCAGCGTCACCGGAATAAGGTTCTGGCTGGCATATTGCATGATCAGCCGCCCGGTCGTCGTCTCGCCGGTAAAGGCGATCTTGGCGATGCGCGGGCTGGTAGCGAGCGGCTTGCCGGCTTCGAGACCGAAACCATTGACGATGTTGAGCACGCCGGCCGGAAGGAGATCGCCGATCAGCTCCGCCCAGACGAGGATCGACGCCGGTGTCTGCTCGGCCGGTTTCAGCACGACGCAGTTGCCGGCCGCAAGTGCCGGCGCCAGCTTCCAGGCGGCCATCAGGATCGGGAAGTTCCAGGGGATGATCTGACCGACGACGCCGAGCGGTTCATGGAAGTGGTAGGCAACCGTGTCGTGGTCGATCTCGCCGATCGAACCTTCCTGGGCACGGATGCAGGCGGCGAAATAGCGGAAATGGTCGATGGCCAGCGGAATGTCGGCGGCCATGGTCTCGCGGATCGGCTTGCCGTTGTCGAAGGTCTCGGCCCGTGCCAGCAGTTCGAGATTGTCCTCCATCCGGCCGGCGATCTTCATCAGGATGTTGGAACGCTCGGCGGCCGAGGTGCGGCCCCATTTCTCGCGGACGGCATGGGCAGCATCGAGCGCCAGCTCGATATCGGCGGCATCCGAGCGCGCCACCTGGCAAAGCACACCGCCGGTCACCGGCGTCGTATTGTCGAAGTAGCGGCCGGCCACCGGCTCGCGCCATTCCCCGCCGATGAAGTTGCCGTATTTCTGTTTGAACGGGCTTTCGACGATCTTCTGATGCAGCATGCTCATTCCTCCCTGAGACCCAGCAATGGAGCTGTGAGGAGGAGCGTGGAGCGGTTCGGTTGTCTTCGATAGTGAGGCGTGATCGCCCGCGACGCGATCTGTTTCAGAATTGAGACAGCCAGGCGCCAGCTACTGTGCTGCAACGCAGCAAACGGGAACGGACACGATCGGAAGCTGCACCTCATCCCCCTGCCGGGACCTTCTCCCCGCGAGCGGGGAGAAGGGGTAAGCGGCAGCCCCCATGTCCCAATCAACGTAGTCACCCAAGCACGAAGACCGCCGTAAGGCACGTCCCCTCTCCCCGTATGCGGCGGGGAGAGGGCTATGGTGAGGGGCAGATCGAGAATGTTGTGCGGTCAGTTGACCTGAAGCCGCTTCATCTTGCGGTAAAGCGTGGCGCGGCTGATGCCGAGCAGATCGGCCGCCATGGAGACATTGCCGTTGGCGCGCGAGAGCACCCGTCGAAGCGCAGCACGCTCCGCATCGGGAAGCTCGCCGGCATCACCCGACGTATCTTCCCGCAGAAGGTCAGAGGCCGGAACTCCGGCGGCAATGCGTTTGTCGTCGAGATCCAGCCATTGCCGGGCTGCACGCGTTGCACCAAGCACGAGGTCGTCGCGGTCGACGGCGAGAAGCGCCGGCCCGGCGCGATCGACCGGGACCAGCACGATGCGCGCGCTGGCAAAGGCGCGACGGAAAAGGCCTGCCTCGATGCGCGCGGCCGCGTCGCGCACCGCCTGCGACAAGAGCGACATGGTCATTTCGGAGGCGTCCGAGCGGCAGGTGGAGATATCGATGGCCGCGGCCAACCGGCCGAGATGGTCGCGGATCGGCGCCGTGGTGCAGCTGAGGCCGATATTGCTGCTGAGGAAATGCTGGTCGCGCTGGATGACGACGGCGCGCTCGTCGGCGATCGCGGTGCCGATGCCGTTGGTGCCGACGCTTGCCTCGCTCCAGACCGTACCCGACCAGAGCCCGACATCGCGAAAATCGGCATCGTCGCCGACGGCGCCGCGGCGTTCCAGCGCCACGCCCTTGTCGTCGGTCAAAAGCAGGCAGCAGCCGGCCCGGCCGACGGTGGCGAACAGCCGGTCGAGTTCACCGCCCGCTTCCAGGATCAGCTCGGCCGACCTCTGCCGGGCAAGCTCGAACTCCATGCCGGACAGTCTGAGCGGCTGACGCCCCTCCTCAGGTGCCAGCCCATGCAGCGTCATGCACCGGCGCCACGAAGCGGCGATCGGCGAACTGGCAGCCGCCGACGGCTGGTGCGCAACCTTGTAGACATAGTCCGAATGTTCCCTGACGGCAGCCATCGGCTTCCTCCCTGAAAGCGTCGTCCGGCGAAATGTCGACACGGCCGATCTCCCAAGCGAGCCGCATCCACGGGGGCCACTATAGCCGTCGTTTTCCGCGAAGGTCCAGCCAGACGAAGGTTCGAGAACCGGCGCCCGTCAACGAGTTTGATCGGTGGATCACGCCGCCGATATCGACAGAGCGCCCGAATGTGCTACGCGAAAGGATCAAATTGCCGCGACTCAACCTCACAACAGCCGGTTGCCGCCATGCTTCGTGACTTTTCGCTCCAGAGCCTGTTCATGGGCCTGCTGATCGCCTTCGTCGGCTTCGCCAGTTCCTTTGCCGTCGTGCTGCATGGGCTCATCGGCGTCGGCGCCAGCGAAGCGCAGGCTGCCTCCGGGCTGATGGCGCTGTCGATCTCGATGGGCCTTTGCGCGATCGTCATCAGCGCCGTGACGCGGCTACCGGTCAGCATTGCCTGGTCGACGCCGGGCGCCGCCTTGCTTGCGAGCGCCGGCATCGTCGAAGGTGGCTTTAATGCCGCTGTCGGCGCCTTTCTCGTCTGCGGCCTGCTCGTCGTCGTCGCCGGCCTCTGGAAACCGCTCGGCCGCCTGGTTTCTTCCATCCCGGCGCCTCTTGCCAATGCGATGCTGGCCGGCGTGCTGCTCAGCCTCTGCTTTGCCCCTGTCAAGGCGATCGCCTTCAATCCGCTTTTCGGCCTACCGATTCTCATCGCCTGGGCACTCGTCGGCAGCATCAACAAGCTCTATGCAGTGCCCGCCGCGCTGATCGCCTTCGTGCTGGTCATCACCTTCGGCGTCGAAATCCCGGCCGGCGCCTTTTCCGCCCTCTCCTCGGCGCTGGTACCGACCGTGGAATTCGTGATGCCGCAGTTCAACGTCGCGGCCATGATCAGCATCGCCCTGCCGCTCTTCATCGTCACCATGGCGTCGCAGAACATTCCCGGCATCGCCGTTTTGAAGGTCAACGACTATCATCCGGAACCCGGACCGTTGTTTGCGACGACCGGCGTCTTTTCGATGTTGAGCGCCCCCTTCGGTGGCCATGCGGTCAATCTGGCTGCAATCACCGCCGCCATGTGCGCCGGCAGCGATTCCCATCCGGATCGCAACCGGCGCTACTGGTCGGCGATCAATGCCGGCGCCTTCTACATTCTCTTCGGCCTGCTTGCCGGCGTCGTCACCACCTTCGTCAGCCTTGCGCCGTCGATTCTGATCGAGGCTGTGGCGGGCCTTGCCCTCGTCGGTGCCTTCGCCGGCTCCGCCATGGCCGCCTTTACGGACCCGAAGACCCGTGAGGCGGCCGCAATCACCTTCCTGGTGACCGCGTCCGGCGTCAGCTTCGGCGGTGTTTCCGGCGCCTTCTGGGGGCTGATTGCCGGCGGTGCCATGCTGGCGCTCGCACGTTTCACCGGTAAAAAGAGCTGAAACCGCGGCAAAGCTTGCATTTGCGGGGGATCTCGTCTATGGAGCGCCCGTCCGCGTAGACACCCTTGGAGGCAACGCGGATGAAGTCCTTGCGGCTTCAGTTCTTCCGCATGGCGGTCGAACTCTCCAGCATTAGACACAGAAAGGTCTATCCATGAGCCACGCATCCTACGAGCTCAAGGCCGAGACGCGCGAACGGGTTGGTAAGGGGTCCTCCCGTGAACTTCGTCGCAACGGTCTTATCCCGGCTGTCATCTACGGTGACAAGCAGGCCCCCCTTTCCATCGCGCTCTCCACCAAGGAAGTGACGATGAAGATCCACGCCGGCGGTTTCATGACCACCGTCGCAACCATCGACGTCAACGGCGAAAAGATCCGCGTCCTGCCGAAGGACTACCAGCTGGATCCGGTCCGTGACTTCACGATGCATGTCGACTTCCTGCGCGTCTCCAAGGACAGCCAGGTTACCGTTGCAGTTCCGGTTCACTTCGAAAACGAAGAGAAGTCCCCGGGCCTCAAGGCTGGCGGCGTTCTCAACATCGTTCGTCACGACGTCGAACTCAACGTTTCGGCTAACGACATTCCGGAATTCCTGACCGTTGACCTCTCCGGTCTCAAGGTCGGCGACGCCATCCACATCTCCAACATCAAGCTGCCGAAGGGCGCGACCCCGGTTATCACCGACCGCGACTTCACCATTGCAACGATCGTTGCTCCGGCCGGTGGCGTGAAGGAAGAAGCCGAAGGCGAAGCAGAAGCCTGATTGGCCTCTGGGCGACCGGCGAAAGCCGGTCCCGCCGCACTTCATCGAAAGCCCGTCCCATTCGTTTGGGGCGGGCTTTTTGCATTGGCGGCTGCCCGCCGGCACCCGGCCGCATCGATGCCGCGCCCCACGAATTATCATGAAGCGATTTCAGCAACATTTAAGATTTTGATGATGTTCTTCTGACGGGGAAAATGGGCTTGTCTGAAGAGAATCCTGATATGAGATGGGTGGCAGCTGCTTCTGAGGCGTGCATGCGATGATGCACTCCGTGGAGAACCGGTTTATTGCGATTGTCTGCGGCGCGATGCTCGTCTTCATTGCCCCGCTGCTTGCACTCTTTCTCAGCATCTCCAGCGATCGCATTGCACGCGAGCGCCTGCACAACATCGAACTGTTGATGGCCGCGAGCGCCGAGGCGCTCGGCAAGCCCATCTGGGACTTTGACAGTGACGCCATCAAGCACATCGCCCGTTCGCTGATAAACGGCACCGACATCCTCTCCGTCACCATCCGCGACCAATCCGGATCGATCCTCGCGCAGATGCCGCTGGGCGGCGTGTTGCCGAGCACCAAGGACCGGGTCCTCATCCTGCCCATTTCCTACCAGTCGGTCGATGGCATGAAAGAGGTAGGACGCATCGAAGTCAGGGTCCCGACGCCGGGTCTGCTGTCGCAATTCAGTAAGGACGAACTGGCGATTCTCGCCATCCTGCTTTTTGCGGTCGCGATCGTCTTTGCCGCTGCGCTCGTCGGCAATCGCTTTACGGTGATGCGCCCGCTGATGCGCCTGACCGCCGCGATCGAGGCTACGCGCCGGCTCGGGTCTCGCCACCGCGTCGACTGGACCTCCGACGATGAAATGGGCGCACTCGCCGCCAACTTCAACGAGATGCAGGACCGCCTCGAGCGCGAAGAGACCGAGCTGAAAAACGCCCATGAGCGCGTCACCGACATCTACAACCTGACGCCGGCGATGCTGTTTTCGCTGGATGTCGACGGGCGCCTGCTCGCCGTCAGCGACTATTGGCTGCTGGCCACCGGCTACAGCCGCGACGACGTCGTCGTGCGCGACTTCATCGATTTCGTCGATCCGCACTGGCACGAAACCTATCGCAGCCACGCCAAGACGATCGCCGTTGCCGATCACGCCATCCGCGAAGTGACCGTTCCCTTCCGCAAGGCGGATGGCGAAGCGATGACCGTGCTGATCCAGGAGACGAAGGCGACCGGCGAGAGCAGCCTGTCGCTCTCGGTCATGACCGACGTGACCGCGCTGAAGCAGGCGGAAAGCCGCAACCACACCCAGGCGATCACCGATCACCTGACCGGCCTGTTGAACCGCCAGGGTTTCGAGGCCGCGCTCGACGAGGCGATCACCGAGGCCGATCAATACGGCATGCAGCTCGGCTGCCTGTTCATCGACCTCGACCGCTTCAAGTGGATCAACGACAATTTCGGCCATGCCGCCGGCGACGAAGTGCTGCGCCAGACGGTCGAGCTCATACAGGCCGCCCTGCCGCCCGGCGACATCATGGCCCGGCTCGGTGGCGACGAATTCGCCATCCTGCTTTCCGATCCGAACGCCGGGAACCTTGCGGCCGAGATCGGCGAGCGCATCATCACGGCGCTGCACGAACCGATGGCGATCGCCGGCAACGAGCTTTTCGTCAGCGCCAGCGTCGGCATCGCCGTCTACCCGACTCATGCCGAAAACGCCTCCGACCTGCTGCTGAAGGCGGACATGGCGATGTATGCGCGAAAGCACGACGGCAAGAATGGCCTGCAGGTGTTCGACGCCGGCATGCTCGACGCCTCGCGCGAGCGCCACGAGATCGAGCAGTGCATCGAAGCCGGCCTGAAGGACGATCACTTCGAAGCCTGGCTGCAACCGATCGTCAGCCTCGCCGACGGGCAGATCGCCGGCTTCGAGGCGCTGATGCGCCTCAACCACCCGGAAAAGGGCCTGATGGCGCCCGGCAAGATCATCGGCATCGCCGAAGAAACCGGCATGATCGCCCGCATCGGCGACCAGATCCTTGAAAAGGCGATCCGCCATCTGGCAGCGATCTCCGAGCTCGACGGCACCCAGAACACCTATCTCGCTGTCAACTTCTCACCGCTGCAGTTCGAACTGACACTGCCGCACAAGCTCGCGGCCCTGCTTCTGAAGCATCATATCTCGCCGAGCCGGATCGTCGTCGAGATCACCGAAGCGGTGCTGATGCTCGACAATCCGGAAGTTCACTCGGTGCTGAAGCAGCTCAACGAATTCGGCTGCCGCATCGCGCTCGACGATTTCGGCACCGGCTATTCGTCGCTGAGCTATCTCAACCGTTTCCCGGTCGATATCGTCAAGGTCGACCAGTCCTTCACCCGGTCGCTGAGCTCCGGCACCGCCGATATCCGCCGCAAGAGCCGCATGCTGATCAAGGGCATCCGCACGATCTCGCACCAGATGGGCTGCACCGTCGTTGCCGAAGGCATCGAGACGAAGGAACAGTGGCAGCTGCTGCGCAAGCTCGGCGTCGATTGCGGCCAGGGCTATCTCTTCAGCCGTCCGATGCCGGTCGACCGGATGCTGGCCATGCTCGAAAGCGACTCCGAGGCAAAAGCGGCTTCCGCACCCAGCATGCGGGCATGAGTTCACCCACCTGGTTCCCTGGGGCGCGGGAGAGCTTTGGGGCCTAAGGTCGAGCACAGGCCGGGGATAGAAAGAAGGATCCGTCGCAAGGCGGACGCAGAAGAGGAGGAAAAGATGTGAAGGCGCTGATCGCAGCATTATTCCTTGGTCTTGCAACGACGGCCGAGGCTCAGACGATCAAGTTCGTCACCGAGGAGTATCCGCCTTACAACTTTTCGACCGGGGCCGGCCCGAGCGGTGCGGCCGTCGACCAGGTCAAGCTCATCATGGAGCGCCTGAAGCTGCCCTATACGATCGAGGTTCTACCCTGGGCGCGGGCTTTCATGCTGGCCGAGACCGATCCCGCCTATTGTGTTTTCACCACCGGCCACGACGCCGAGCGCGACCGAAACTTCCAGTGGGTCGAGCCGCTGCTGATCGACCACATGGTCATGGTCCGGCAGGCCGGATCCGCCATCGCGCCGGCATCGCTGGAGGACGCGCACCAATTTACCGTGGGCACGCAGCGCGAGGATTTTTCGGCGTCCTATCTCAAGGAGCACCGCTTCCCCAAGATCGACTATGCGGCCAATCTCGACTCCAGCCTGAAAAAGCTGCTCGCCGGCCGGGTCGATCTTTTGATGACGTCCGAAAAGACCTTCGAAAGCATGCGCAGCGAAGGCAAACCGGTGGAGGCCGCGCTGGTGCTGGAAGGCAAGCTTTACGGCATCGCCTGCCATCGCGACTTTCCCCGCGATATCGTCGCCGCCATGCAATACGAACTCGACCGGCTGATCGGCAACGGCACCCAAGATGTGATCTTCAAGCAATATGGGCTCAAGCCCAATGCCAGCCTGCAGGCGGAGAAATAGGCGTTGACTTCCGGGGGGTGCGGTGTTTTTGGATGGCATCACCCCGAAATCATGAATGCGCAGCACCATGTTGATCATCGTAGGGCTTGGCAATCCAGGTTCGAAATACGCCGCCAACCGGCACAATATCGGCTTTATGGCGGTTGACGTCATTCACCGCCGGCACAGCTTTTCCTCCTGGTCGAAGAAGTTCAAGGCCGAGATCGCCGAGGGCGACATCGGCGGCGAGCGCGTCCTGTTGATGAAACCGCAGACCTACATGAACCTGTCCGGCGAAGCGGTCGGCGAGGCCATGCGCTTCTACAAGCTGCAGCCGAAGGACATCACCGTCATCTATGATGAACTCGACCTGCCGTCCGCCAAGGCGCGCATCAAGGTTGGCGGCGGCCATGGCGGGCATAACGGCATCAAGTCGATCGACGCCCATTGCGGCAAGGACTATCGCCGCATGCGGCTTGGCATCGGCCATCCCGGCGTCAAGGATCTGGTGCATGCCCATGTGCTCGGCGATTTCGCCAAGGCCGACCAGGCCTGGCTGGTGCCCCTGCTCGACGCCATCGCCGACAATGCCGACATGCTGGTGCGCGGCGAGGATTCCCAGCTTCTGAACAAGATCGCGCTCGCGACCGGCGGCAAGCCGGAGGCGGAAAAGGCTGAAGGCCCGAAGAAGCAGGGCGCGCAATCACATATCCGCCAGGCGCGCAATTCCGCCCAGCCGAAGAAGCTTCCGGCAACCGGCCCAATGGCCGACATGCTGAAGAAGATGTTCGGCTCGAAGAACGACTAGCTTCCCCAATCCGGAACGCGCCCTAGCTTGTGCAATCGAAACGGGTCAGATCGACCCGATGGCACAAGCCTGGAGCACGCCCGTGACCGACCCGGTGATTGACTGGCTTCTCGCATCGGATCCCGCAATTCGCTGGCAGGTGATGCGCGACCTGCTGGACGCCCCAGATTCTCTATGGAAAGCCGAACGGGCCAAGGTGGAGACCGAAGGCTGGGGCGCCAGGCTTCTCTCGCATCAGGATGACGATGGGCAATGGGCGGCAGGCGCCTTCATTCCCGCCGGTTTCGACGCGCACGAGTGGACCGAGCACGGCCAGCCCTGGACGGCAACGTGCTTTTCGCTGTCGCAGCTGCGGGAGTTCGGTCTCGACCCTTCGTCCGATCGGGCCCGACGAACCGTCGACCTGATCGGCGCCAATTCGCGCTGGGACGAAGGCGGCCAGCCCTATTGGCAAGGCGAAGTCGAGGAGTGCATCAACGGCCGCACCGTTGCCGACGGCGCCTATTTCGGCGTCGACGTTTCGCGGATCGTCGACAGGCTCGTCGGCGAGGCCCAGGCCGATGGCGGCTGGAACTGCGAACGGGCAAACGGTTCGCTCCGGTCCTCCTTTGCCACCACCATCAACGTGCTCGAAGGCTTGCTTGCGTTCGAAAGGGCGACCGGTGGCACGCCACAGTCCAAGGCGGCGCGCCGGGCCGGCGAGGACTATCTGCTCAAGCGCCATCTCTTCCGCCGCCTGAGCACGGGCGAAGCCGCCGACAAGCGCTTCCTGTGCCTCTGCCACCCGAGCCGCTGGCGATACGACATCCTGCGAGCGCTCGATTACTTTCGCGCCGCGACGCTCCTTTGCGGTGCGGCACCTGATCCACGGCTCAGCGAAGCGATCGGCCATCTGCGTTCGAGGCGACTTGAAAACGGCGCATGGCCGCTCGACTGGCGCCCCGCCGGACGGGTGTGGTTCGACGTCGATGACGGGGTCGACGCCCCTTCGCGGTGGGTGACGCTCAAGGCGATGCGCGTGCTCAAATGGTGGGACGCCCACTTGCCGTGAAGGCGGCGCGCCTGAGCGCAGTCCGTATCCATCCATCACCCGGGCCTATGGGCCGCCAGAAAGATCCGCACCGCCTCCGACGCATGGGCTCGGAGCACCTCCGGCGTCGGAATGGCGCTGTCTCCGAGCAGCATGGCGTCATTTACCGGCCCGCCCATGACCAGCCAGTTGAAGAACCCGCCGGCGACCTCGGCGTCCTTCACCCGAATGTCGCCCTTCTCGCCATAGCGCCTGAAGGCGACCGCCAGCCGCCGGATCGAGCGCATCGGCCCGCGCTCGTGCAGCGCTTCGCCAAGCTGCGGAAACCGCTCCACCTCGGCGATGACGAGACGGCGAACCTGCATCAGCCGCGGCGTCATCACGATCGTCAGCAACTGTGTGGCATAGTCGAGCAGGAAGTCCTCGATCCGCTCGTCGCCATCGGGATCGGCCACCTGCTCCTGGAATTCGTCGCCTGCTCCCCCCGTCATGCTGCGCACGACTTCGAGAAACAGCGCCTCCTTGTTCTGGAAATGGGAATAAACCGTCTGCTTCGAGACCTCCGCCGTCGCGGCGATCTCGTCCATGTTGGTGCCGAGAAAGCCGTGCTTGAGAAAGAGATCACTGGCTGCAACCACGATCAGTTTGCGGGTGCGCTCCATGCGCGTCTTTGCGCCGTTGCTCAAACCTGCCCTCCCCCTGCCGTATCTCACCAAATCACTTGGCTTACAGAATAGGCCAGTCGGATTGACAAATCAAACTGGACGGTCCAGTCTAGTTCGCGAAGTCGGATCAGGAGATGGCCATGGCCAAACCACAGGAAAGACATCGCATTGCCGCCTGCCGCTGCGGGTTAGTTGCCTTTGAAGCCGCCGGCGAGCCGATCGTCGGCGCCGCCTGCTACTGCACCAGTTGCCGCACCGCCGGCGAGCGTTTCGAGGCCTTGCCGGAGGCGTCGCCGGTCATGGAAGCCGACGGCTCGACGCGGTTTGCGCTCTACCGCAAGGACCGGATCCGCTGCGTCAGGGGCAGCGACCTTCTGCGCGAACACCGGCTGACGCCGGAAGCGCCAACGCGCCGGGTCATCGCCAGCTGCTGCAACTCGGCCATATTCCTGGAATTCAAGGGCGGTCACTGGCTGAGCGTCTACAATCAGCGTTTTGCCCCGGACGAACAGCCGCCGCTCGAAATGCGCACGATGACGAAGGATCGCAAGGCCGGCGTCGAGTTTGCCGACACGCTGCCGAGCTACAAGACACATTCGGGCCGCTTCATGTGGCGGCTTTTGACCGCCTGGGCGGCGATGGGATTCAAGGCGCCGAAGATCGACTATGTGAAAGGCGAGGCCAATGGCATCCCAGGCTGAGAAGATCGAGATCGAAAACATCGTCTCGCCCGGCCACAAGTACCGCGTCGACCGGGTGAAATACGAGGCGATGCGTGAAGCCCTGCTCGCGGTGCTGCCGCCCTCAGCGCCGGGCCTGACCGTGGCGGACGCGAAGGAGCAGCTGCTGCCGTTGCTGCCGCAGGACCTTTTCCCCGGCGGAGCGAAGGCGGGCTGGTGGCTAAAGGCTGTACAGCTTGATCTCGAAGCCAAGGGCACGATCGAGCGCGAAGCGAGCAAGCCGCTTCGCCTGCACAGGAAGCCATGAGGCAGGCCGATGGCCGCTGGGCATTTCCCCGGCCGCCGCCACCATTCATGAGGCCTGCTAGTCCTCCGGCTCGGTGGTGAAAAGCAGCGGGAAACCCGCTTCCTTGGCGAGATCGGTTGCTTCCTTGGCCTTGGTTTCGGCGATGTCGCGGGCGCAGACGACCACCACGCAGCTCCCCATCTTGTGGGCCGTCATCATCACCCGGTAGCCCGCCTCCTCGCTCATATGGAACACGGCCTTGAGCACGCCGACGACGAACTCGCGCGGCGTGTAATCGTCATTGAGCAGCATGACCCTGTAAAGCTTCGGCCGATCGAGCTTCGGCTTCACCCTCACTTTGACTTTTCTGGCAACCTCGTTGTCACTCATCGGAACCACCCCGTTGATGACAGATTGGCCGGCACCACCGCGGGGCAGAACCGCCTCGGCGCACCGTCAGACGCACCGGCGCCGAAGGCGCACTATCCTACGGGCGCAGGTGCCGATCAAGCAAAAGCAAGCGCACGGACGCAGGGGGAGATCAGCGCCTCCCCCAATGGCCGACGAACATCGCTGCTGCTTCGTCATAGGAGTGGGCCTTTTCCAGCGCCGCCCTTGCCTCTTGCTTGCGCGCCAGCAGCGCATGGAAGAAGCAATGCACGAAAAGCGGGGCGTCCGCCCCCTCCGGCGAGCCGTCAGGCGCAACGTAGAGGGCCGCCCCTCCCTTTTCGACAAAGGCATCGCCATAGCGCTTGCCACCGGTCTCGCAGCAGGTGCTGAGCACGATCTTGCCGTCAAGCCTGGCATGTTCGGCGATAACGGCGGGCGGCAGGCTGCCCTCGATGAGCATCGAGGTGTCGATTTCCTCGATGTATTCGCCAAAGACGAAGCCGTTCTCGTCGCCGTGGCCGGAAATGATCAGGTGCTGGTGAACGAGCTCGCCGCCAGCGAGCAAGGTCAGGAAATCGCCTGGTGTCCCCGGCAGATGCAGCGTGACGACGGCGCCCATGCTTTCGAGCGTCGCGCGGATCAACAGCGCCTCGAGTGTGTCGCCAATATCGACGACGGCAACCGGCACGCGCGGAAACAAGAACTTCTGGTCGATCAATGCGGGGCTCCTCAATTTCTTGGCCGCCGAACAGGGCCGGCGGAAATCCGAGCGCATATGCGGCCCGAAGAGCACGCGTTCAACGGCCTCGACCCCTTATTTACCGTGAACAGGGCCTGCGCCCTTGACCGGGGAGCGCCCTTCCCGCATAGCCACGCCAACGGAATTTTAAGATACGGACGAGACCCCATGGGCTTCAAATGCGGTATTGTCGGACTGCCGAACGTCGGCAAGTCCACGCTCTTCAACGCACTCACCAAGACGGCAGCGGCGCAAGCGGCCAACTATCCCTTCTGCACCATCGAACCGAACACCGGCGAAGTGGCGGTGCCGGATCCGCGCATGCGCAAGCTGGCCGACATCGCGAAGTCGAAGGAAATCATCCCGACGCGCATCTCCTTCGTCGACATCGCCGGCCTGGTGCGCGGCGCATCGAAGGGCGAAGGCCTCGGCAACCAGTTCCTCGCCAACATCCGCGAAGTGGACGCCGTGGTTCACGTGCTGCGCTGCTTCGAGGATGACGACATCACCCACGTCGAAGGCCGCATCAATCCGGTCGCCGATGCCGAGACGATCGAGACCGAGCTGATGCTCGCCGACCTCGACAGCCTCGAGCGCCGCACCGAGCAGACCCGCAAGCGCGCCGGCGGCAAGGACAAGGATTCGATGGCACAGCTTCCGATCATGGAAGCCTCGCTGAAGCTTCTGCAGGACGGCAAGCCGGTCCGCACGCTGCTTTCGACGCTCGATGCCGAAGAACTGCGCATCCTGCAGGGCCTCAACCTCCTGACCGCCCATCCGGTTCTCTATGTCTGCAACGTCGCGGAAAGCGATGCCGTCGACGGCAACGAACACACGCGCGCGGTTGCCGAAATGGCCAAGGCGCAAGGGGCGGAAAGCGTCGTGATCTCCGCTGCCATCGAGTCGGAAGTGGCGCAGCTGCCGGAAGAAGAAGCCAAGGAGTTCCTGAGCGCGCTCGGTCTCGAAGAAGCCGGTCTCGACCGACTGATCCGTGCCGGCTACAAGCTGCTCGACCTCATCACCTATTTCACCGTCGGCCCCAAGGAAACGCGCGCCTGGACAATCCAGCGCGGCACCAAGGCTCCGCAGGCTGCCGGCGTCATCCACACCGACTTCGAGCGCGGCTTCATCCGCGCCAACACCATTGCCTTTGAAGACTACATCGCACTTGGCGGCGAAGTGGGCGCCAAGGAAGCCGGCAAGGCCCGCGACGAAGGCAAGGAATACGTCGTCCAGGACGGCGACGTCATCCACTTCCGCTTCAACACGTAAGACCTGTCGGTCTGATCCCGCACTCAAGGCGCGGGATCAGAGCGCATCAGAACTTGATACTACGGCGCGGCATGCAACCGCGCCGTTATCGTTTCCGGCAAGAGGTCGATGACCATGCGGCGCAGCCGCTGCCAGAAAATGCCTATGAACAAGACCGTTACCCCGACGACCGCCAGGGCGATGAAGACGTAACTGTCGAGCGATGCATTGGTCTTGCTCAGCACGGTCCAGATCGCGCCGCCCAGCGACAACAGCCCCGATGTGACGAAGGCGCGGCGGTCGATGACGAGCCCGACCAGCATGAACACGGCGACGATCACAATGGCGGAAGCGGCCTGATTGAAGCTCGCCTGTCCGTCCCACCACGTTGCACCGCCATTGACCAGGAACACCAGTCCCATCAGCGAGTAAAGCAGAGCCGGCGCGGCTGCGAGATGCAGCCAGAAGGCGATGTCCGAACGGGTGGTGAGCCGCTGCGGGTCCGAAACGTCGTAGCGCATGGCGATCGCGAAGACAGCCAGTGCCCCGACGAGCAGGGTCAATGGAAGCAGCAGGACGTAATCGGGGTTGGCCACGTCGATACCGAGGGCCCTCTCGAATGCGAGCAGGACCGCCACCACGCAGGTGAGCGCGATCGACAGCACCAGACCGGCCAGCGCAAGCGGAACGCGATAGCGCCAGTAGAACAGCGCCAGCGGGATCGGGAAGGTAGCAACGTAGACCAGGGTGAAGGTAAGCGGGTGCCAGGTGTCCTCATGATCGTCCACGAGCCACATCGACGTCATTGCGACCCAATGGACGAGCGCGAGCGTCAGCACCACCGAAGGCAGCGCCAGACGCTGGCGCCGCACGAGAATTTCCGCAAGCACGAGAATGACCGGCAGCGTTGCAAGCGGACCGGTCAGGCCCCACAGGCCGAAGAGCACGACCACGATGCCGATGGTGATCAGGATGTCGTGAAAGCCTCTGATGAAGCGCGGCTGTTCGCTGTCTTCCGCCGCCCGCGCATCGAGCGCGGCGTCGGCCCTGTCGGCCGCGGCATCCGATGCCGCCGGTCCGAAACGGAAGCCGCGATCAGCCAGATAGACTTCGAGATCGCGTACCTGATGCGCGGATATGATGCCTTTTTCGGCTGCGCCCGCGAGCGCTCTGTTCAGTTCGGTCACGCGCTTTCCTCAGTCAAGACACGAGCGGATGGGGCGGATTATCAGCTGGTTGCATGGACAAGAGCCAAGCGCAACCGCGAAACGTCGCGAGCGACCTGCGATGTTGCGCATCTCCGCTCAAATCGATTCCGCTTCCGGAGATTATGCAGTAGGTAATGCGGCAACAAATCAGACGGGACAAGGCAAGCATGCTCTACTTCGAGGATTTTTCCGAAGGCCGGCGGTTCGACTACAAGCCGGTCGAGATGAAGCCACCGGAGATGATCGCGTTTGCCCAGGAATTCGATCAGCCGCCGATGCACCTCGACGAGGAAGCGGGAAAACGCAGCATTCTTGGTGGTCTCGCCGCCTCCGGCTGGCACACCAGCGCCATCGGCATGCGCATGATGCTCGATGCCTTCATGGGAAATTCCACGTCCCAGGGCTCGCCCGGCATCGATTTCATGGATTGGAGGAAGCCGGTCATTGCCGGCGACGTGCTCTCGGGCTTCAGCCTCGTGCTGGAGGCGCGCCGTTCGAAGTCGAAACCCGATCTCGGCATCGTCAAATTCCGAAACGAAATCAATAACCAGGCCGGTGAACCCGTGGCGGTTTCCGAATGCTCGGTTCTCTTTCGCTGCCGCGACAAGGGCAAAGCCTGATGATGACGATGGAAGAATTCTACGCGGCCAAGAGCCGGACCGTGATCGGCAGCCTGACCTTTACGGCCGAGGACATCATCCGGTTTGCCACCGACTTCGACCCCCAACCCTTCCATCTCGATGCGGAAGCGGCGCGGCATTCGCTGTTTGGCGGCCTTTGTGCCTCGGGCTGGCATACCTGCGCCGGGTGGATGCAGTGCTTCGTCAAGTTCTGGCGAAACGAGCAACGCCGGCTTGCCGCCGAAGGCCTGAAGGCGCCGAACCTCGGCCCCTCGCCCGGATTTCGTGACCTGAAATGGCTGAAGCCCGTCTATGCCGACGACACGGTCACCTACTTCGTCACGTTTCTTGAAAGCCGGTCGCTTGCTTCAAAGCCCGGCTGGCGGGTCAACACGATCCTGTGCGAAGGCGAAAACCAGCACGGCGAAGCGGTGATCCGTTTCGAGAGCAAGGTCATCGAGTTCGTCTGACCGGACGAAACCGGCCAAACACCATCATTTCTTAAAATCGCCTTTCGCCGGGTGTACACTCTCGAGATAAAGGTTGCGCGCCCTTGGCCGCGCTCAAGCGGCTTGCGGGCAGCGACCATTGCTAGCGGAGGAGCGGCTATGGAAAAAACCCACGCCCGCGAACTGGCGGACGAATATCTGCGTCTTGGCGGTCACCGTCGCGTCGTCATCGATGATAACGAAACATCGGTCAGAAGCTGGGAAGACGAGCCGCCGGAAGCCGAAAAATTCTGGCTCACCGAAGTGGAGACATTGTCGCCGGCAGCCCAGCGCGAAGTGCAATTGATGCTGCGGACGATCAACCGCATGTAGGCCAAAGGAAGGGCGCGGTTCTCCGCACCCATCCCGCAACGACCGATCAGTGGCCCTCGAACTCGATCAGCGTGCGGACATTGACGCCGAGCGCTTCGAGTTTCTTGCGCCCGCCGAGTTCAGGCAGGTCGATGACGAAACAGGCGGCGACGATCTCGGCGCCCATCTGCTTCAAGAGCTTGGTGGCCGCTTCCGCCGTGCCGCCGGTCGCGATCAGGTCGTCGACCAGGATCACCTTTTCGCCTGGCTGGATCGCATCCTTGTGCATCTCCATCTCGTCGACGCCATACTCCAGGCTGTAGGCGATGCGCACGGTGTCGTGCGGCAGCTTGCCCTTCTTGCGGATCGGCACGAAGCCCGACGAGAGCTGATGCGCGATCGCACCACCGAGGATGAAGCCACGCGCCTCGATGCCGGCGATCTTGTCGATCTTGGTGCCGGCATAGGGATGCACCAGTTCGTCGATCGCGCGGCGGAAGGCGCGCGGATTGCCGAGCAACGTGGTGATATCGCGAAACATTACGCCCGGCTTCGGATAGTCAGGAATGTTCCGGATGGCGGCAATCAGTTCCGATTGAACGGTGGAGGTCATGGGCAAAAGGGCCTTTGCGTCTCTTGTTACCGCAAACCCATAACACCATCGGCCCGCTTGTCTATAACGGTTTCTTGTCGCGCGTTCGGCGGGAACAATTGGCCGTGCCGGGGGTTGATGCTACTCTGACCGTGCGGTCGCCCGACCGGCGCGCCGCGCTCTCGCATCAAACTTACACAGGGAAGGAAGCAACCATGCGCCTGTTTGAATGCGGTTCCCTCGTCCCGGGTTGCGAATGGCACACCCGCGCCGACAACGATGCCGAAATCGTGCGCCGCGTCGTCGACCACATGCGTGAAACGCATGGCGAGACCGTCATCCGCGAAAACATGATCGACAACATCAAGGCCCGGATCACCGACGAGTCCAAGGCGGCCTAGCCGTCCGGCCAAGGCGGCCTAGCCGTCCGGCCAAGGCGGCTTAAGCCGTCCGGCCAAGGCGGCCTGATCAGGACGGCTGCACCATGGCTTCGAGCCGGGCGACGAGGTTTGCCCGGTCGAGATTGAAGTTGCGCTCGATCCAGAGATTTTCGAGTTCGCCGAGGATTTCCCCCACACGCGGGCCGGCCGGCACGCCGGCTTTCAGCACGTCACCGCCATTCAGCGGGAAGCTTGGCCGCTTGAAGGCCTCGGCCCGCGCCAGGAGCCGCCGCAGCGAAGCGGTCTCGGACAAAAACGCCGGGTCGCCTTCCGACTTGCGCCGCGCTGTTGAGAGCGCCAGTCGCAGTCTTACGACGATCCCTTCCACGCCATGACGATAGAGCAGCCGATCAAATGCCGTGTCGACGGTCGTCGCCGGGACCGCAGGCGCCTTCGCCCAGCGGCTGAAATAGGCAGCCTCCGCCTTCGAGACACGCAGACGCTCTGCCATCGCCTCCAGACGCTCCTCATCCGGCGGCACGATCGCGGAAAGGCGCAGAAGCGGGTCCGGCTTCCAGCCGAAGGCTCGCTCGGCGGCAACGAGTTCCGGGATTGCGTCGATGCCCCATTTCTCGGTTTCCGGCAGGATTTCGGTGAGCACGCCGGCCTGGCGCATCCAGAGCAGCGCGCGGCCGGGATCATCGGCCGAAAGCAGCTTCTTCGTTTCCGCCCAGACCCGCTCGGCCGAAAGCGTTGCAAGCTTCGAGCGCGCACGGGCACAGGCACGCAAGCCGTCGGCATCCGGCCGGCCGCGGCCGTAATGGGCGAAGAAGCGGAAGAAGCGCAGGATGCGCAGATAGTCCTCGGCGACACGCTCGCTGGCATCGCCGATGAAGCGCAGCGTCCGCGTTTCGATGTCGGCGAGCCCCCCGACATCGTCGAAGACCTCGCCGCGGTCGTTGGCGTAGAGTGCGTTGATGGTGAAGTCCCGCCGCTCGGCATCGGCCTTCCAGTCGGTGCCGAAGGCCACTTCCGCACGGCGGCCATCGGTCGCAACGTCACGGCGAAGCGTCGTGACCTCATAGGGCGTGCCGTCGATGACGAGCGTCACCGTGCCATGGTCGATGCCGGTCGGCACCACCTTGATGCCGGCTGCCTTCGCCCGCTCGGCGACTTCGTCGGGGCGCCAGGTGGTCGCCATGTCGATATCGCCGGCCGGCAAGCCCATCAAGCTGTTGCGCACTGCGCCGCCGACGACCCGGACTTCGCCGCCGTCGACATTGAGCACATCGAAAACGCGACGCAGAGAAGGCGTCGAGAACCAGCCTTCGCCAGCAACCGAGGTCATGCATAAAGCCTTTCATAGAGCATGCGCAGAATTCCGGCGGTGATACCCCAGATGTTGCGGTCGCCATAGGGCATCCGGTAGAAATGCCGTTCCTCGCCCTGCCAGTGCCCGCTGCCGCGATCGTGATTGCCGGGGTTCATCAGGAACGACAGCGGCACCTCGAAGACGCTTTCGACCTCTTCCGGGTTGGGAACCAGTTCGAAACCCGGCTTGACCACCGCCAGCACCGGGGTGATGCGGAAACCGGACATGGCCATGTAATGCGGAAGCCGGCCAATGGTTTCGACGAAGCGCGGATCGAGCCCGATCTCTTCCTGCGCCTCGCGCAACGCCGCCACTTCGACCGACCGGTCTTCGGGGTCCACGGCACCGCCCGGAAAGGCGACCTGGCCGGAATGCTTGCGCAGGCTGGTGGTGCGCTGCGTCAGGATAACCGTAGCATCGTCGCCATCATCAACAACAGGCACCAGGACCGCGGCATCCTTGAGCTTCAGCGTCTCCAGATAGGGCACGATGCCCGGATTGAGCAGGAAGTCGCCGTGCTCGCGCCAGGAGGTCTCGATCGGCCCACCCATCTGGGTCAGCGCCCGACGACGAAACTCGTCGGCTGAGAAGGGATGCGCATTCATCGGGAAAGCGCTTCCAGCTCGGCTGCCGGCATGATCGGGAAGACCGCACCGCCCGAGCGCACACAGAACATCTCGGTGCCGTCGATCGCAACCGTCTCGCCGAGCTCGACGATGTCATACATGACCGGCCGCGACACCAGGGCTTCCAGCCGCCCTCGAACATGCAGGTAAGGCTTCAGCTCGCGGTTCTCGCCATGGATGACGAAGCGCAGCGGATGCTCCGGCCCGGCTTCGACCACGTCGCCGACATTGGTGCGGAAGGTCAGGACCTGCCCCTCCTCCCCCTCGGTCATGCTCATCTCGACGGCGACAAAGGGCGCATCGACGATGCGGATGCCGACCTTTTCCACAGGCGTGACGAGATAGGTGCGCCCATCCTCGTCCTTGCGCAAAACGGTGGAAAACAGCCGCACCAAGGGCTGCCGGCCAATCGGCGTGCCCAGATAGAACCAGGTTCCGTCGGCGCGGATCTCCATGTCGATGTCACCGCAAAACGGCGGATTCCAGCGGTCCACCGGTGGCAGGCCGCGCGCTTTTTCGCCGGTCTGCCCGGCGGCACGCGCAATCAGGGCCGCCAGTCCGGCCGCATCGCCGGTTTGCTGAATTTCGGCTTCTGCCATTGTTCCGTCCCGTTTGACCTCGATTTTGCATCGAGACCTTTGATATCTCACGAGATAGTGCGTCGGCGCCGACTTGTCAGCCGTCCGGCAGGGTCTAAATTGGATTTTGGCGACTGAAATCCAGGCTACCGCATGATTCCTTGAATCGGGATCGATCTAAGGACAGGCGTCATGCGGCGGCTCAATATTACAGCGAGCCTGGCGCGCTCTATAAGGACGCGCGGCGCTGTAGGGGCGATTCGGTTTAACAACGGGCGACCGGGGAGTATGACCATGAGTGTGATGAAGGGCGCGGCTGACGCGATCGACGAGAAGGCGATTGTCGCTGCGGCCGAAAGCGCGCTGGGCGAAATCGCCCGGGTGCGTGCGGAAGTCGGCAAAGTCATCTTCGGCCAGGAAAGCGTCGTCGAGCAGACCCTGCTCGCGGTCCTCTCCGGCGGTCACGCGCTGCTCGTCGGCGTTCCCGGCCTTGCCAAGACGAAGCTCGTCGCCACGCTCGGCACCGTGCTGGGGCTCGATTCCAGCCGCGTACAGTTCACGCCCGACCTGATGCCGTCGGATATTCTCGGTTCCGAAGTGATGGACCAGGACGGGGCCGGCCATCGCTCGTTCCGCTTCATTCCCGGCCCCATCTTCACGCAGTTGCTGATGGCCGACGAAATCAACCGCGCCTCGCCGCGCACCCAATCGGCACTGTTGCAGGCCATGCAGGAGTACCACATCACGGTTGCCGGCGCCCGCAAGGACCTGCCGGCGCCCTTCCATGTGCTCGCGACCCAGAACCCCCTGGAGCAGGAAGGCACCTATCCCTTGCCCGAGGCGCAGCTCGACCGCTTCCTGATGCAGGTCGACGTCGGCTATCCGGACCTTACGGCCGAGCGGCAGATCCTGCTCGAAACCACAGGTGTCGGCGAAGCGACCGCCCACCCGGTCATCGATGCCGCCAGGCTGCTGCAGATCCAGAGCCTCATCCGCCAGATGCCGGTCGGTGAGAAGGTGGTCGACGTGATCCTTTCGCTGGTGCGCTCCGCTCGCCCCGGCAACGGCAATGCCGCGACCGACAAGAACGTCGCCTGGGGTCCTGGCCCGCGCGCCGGCCAGGCGCTGATGCTCTGCGCCCGTGCCCGCGCGCTCTACGACGGCCGTCTGGCGCCTTCGATCGACGATATCCTGGCGCTGGCCGAACCGGTGCTTCAGCACCGCATGGCGCTGACCTTCGCCGCCCGCGCCGAAGGCATGACCGTGCGCGACGTCGTCGCCGATCTGGTGAAGCAGGCCAGAGGCTGACGCATGGCCACCGTCGGGCACATAGTCTCGCGTACTCCCGCCAGTGAAGTGCTTTCACGAGCGCAGCAGCGCGCCATGCTCGTACCCGATTGCCTGGTCGAGGCGCGACGGATCGCCAACACCGTAATTTCCGGCTGGCATGGCCGGCGCAAGCGCGGCATCGGCGAGAATTTCTGGCAGTTCCGGCCCTATTCGGACGGCGAGAGCATGTCGCGCATCGACTGGCGGCGTTCTGCCCGTGACGACCATACCTACGTGCGCGACCGCGAATGGGAAGCCGCCCACACCATCTGGCTGTGGGCCGATCTTTCGCCGTCGATGATGTACAAGTCGAAGCTCGGCACCGTGTCCAAGGAGAGCCGTGCGCTGGTACTGATGCTGGCGCTCGCCGAAATCCTCGCGCGCTCGGGCGAGCGCATCGGCTGCCCGGGCATCATGGAGCCGGTCTCGGCGCGCAACGCCGCCGAACGGCTTGCGACCGCCATCATGCTGAGCCCACTTGCCGAGGGCCTGCCGGAAACCGGAATGATCCGCAGCGCCAGCGACCTCGTGCTGATCGGCGATTTTCTCGATCCTGCCGAAAAGATCATGGACCGCCTCGGCCCGCTGGCCAGACGCGGCCTGCGCGGCCATGTGGTCGAGATCGCCGACCCGGCCGAAGAAGTGTTTCCCTATTCCGGCCGGACCGAATTCACCGACCCGGAGACCGGCGAGAAGCTGACCGCCGGCCGCGCCGAAGTGCTGCGTGAAGACTATCAGCGCGCCTATATTGGCCGCCGCGACACGCTGGGCGTGACGCTGCGCCATCTCGGCTGGACCTTCACCCCGCACAAGACCGACCGGCCCGCCTCCGAGGCGCTCGTCGCCGTGCACACCTATCTCTCCGGCATGCCGGGACGCGCGACCCACGGAGGCCAGCTATGAGCGGCCTCGCCTTCCTCTTCACCAATCCGGCCATCCTTGCCGCCCTGGTTGCCCTGCCGGTCATCTGGTGGCTGCTGCGGATGACGCCGCCAAGGCCGTCGGCCGAAGTCTTCCCGCCGCTGCGCATCCTCGCGTCGGTGATGAAGCGTGAGGAGACCCCGGCGCAAAGCCCGTGGTGGCTGACGCTGTTGCGCATGCTGATGGCCGCCGCCCTTATCCTTGCGATCGCCGATCCGGTGATCAACCCGCGGCAGAACACGCTTTCGTCAGCCGGTCCGCTTGCCCTCGTCATCGACAACAGCTGGGCGACAGTCTCCGACTGGAACCAGCGGGTCGAAGCCGCCGGTGCGCTGATCGACGACGCGGAAGCCAAGGAGCTTCCCGTTTCGATCGTCTTTACCACCGACCGCCAGCACGACGCGACGCCCGCTTCCGCCGCCGCGGCGCGCGACCGCCTGGCCGCCGCCCAGCCGCAACCGCTGCCGGCCGACCGAGAGCGGGCACTCGCTGCCATAAAGGCCGCGCTTGCCGGCTCTCCGCCCGGCACCCTCGCCTTCCTCAGCGACGGCATCGAAGCGTCGAATGGCGGGACGATGCAGCAGATCGCAGAGCTCGGCGCTACGAATGTCCGCCGGGTCGAGGGCAATGCGGAAAGCGCCATCGCGCTAACGGCAGCGACCAACGAAAACGACGGAATGCGGGTTACCGCCTCGCGCCTGCCGCTCGGCGAGCCACGCGCCTATTACGTGCTTGCCCGTGACATTCGCGGCACGGCGATCGCCGAGGGCGAGCTTCGCTTCGCGACGGGCGCCACGACGGCGGATGCCTTGCTGAAGGCGCCCTTCGAGCTGCGCAACGACTTCGCACGTCTGACGATCGAGGGCCAGGCGACGGCCGGCGGCCTGCACTTGCTCGATGACGGCAACCGCCGCCGCCGGGTCGCGCTGCTCAGCGGCGAGGTTCATCAGTCGCAGCCGCTGCTTTCGCCGCTCTACTACATCAAGCGCGCGCTCGAGCCGCATGCCGACCTGATCGAACCCCGCGAAGAGGCGGTCGGCAAGGCAATCGCCGAGCTTCTGGCGCAAAATCCATCGATCCTCGTCATGGCCGACGTCGGCCGTCTGCCGGACGAAAGCTACCCGCTGGTCACACGCTGGCTGGAAAATGGCGGCATGCTGGTGCGCTTCGCCGGCCCGAGGCTCGCCGGCGCGCCCGCCGACGACCCGCTCGTACCGGTCGTGCTCCGGCAGGGCGAGCGTACGCTCGACGGCGCGCTTTCCTGGTCGGAACCGCAGCCGCTTGCCGACTATCCGTCCTCGAGCCCCTTTGCCGGACTGGAACGCCCGCGTGACGTGCTGGTAAAGCGCCAGGTGCTAGCGCAACCGACACCCGATCTCACGGAGCGGACCTGGGCCAACCTCGCCGACGGCACACCGCTGGTGACGACCGCCGAGCGCGGCCGCGGCCGCATCGTGCTCTTCCACGTGAGCGCCGATCCGAACTGGTCGAACCTGCCGATCTCCGGCTCGTTCGTCGACATGCTGCGACGGTCCATCCAGCTTTCGCGCGCCGGCGGCGTTGCCGGCGATCAGCCAAGCAAGGCGCAGACGTTGCCCCCCTATCGCCTGGTGAGCGCCCGCGGCGAACTGACCGGCGACACCGGCAGCGCTCGACCGCTCGAAATCGCACCCGGCATCGCGCCCACCGTTTCCGCCGACACGCCCCCCGGCCTCTACGGCTCGGAGGAAGGTTTCGTCGCCAACAATCTGCTGCCTGACGGCGGCAAGCTCACCCCGATTACAGGCAATCTCGTCGGAGCGCGGGCCGAAGGACTGGAGGGTGCCCGGCCCTTCTCGATCCGACCCTACCTCTTCGGGCTGGCGCTGGCGCTCTTCGTCCTCGATACGCTGATCGTTCTCTACATGGCCGGCGGTCTCGCCGGGCTGCGCCGGCGCGCAGGCCGCGGCGCCGCGGCCGCGGCACTGGTCGCAACCCTTGGCCTTGCGACGCTCGGCCTTGTAGCCGCTCTCGCCCCGGCGATCGCACATGCGCAGGACAGCCAGCCGAGCGACGAGCAGACGTTGCAGCGGCTGGACACGACCCATCTCGCCTATGTCATCACCGGCGAGCAGGAGGTCGACCGCCTCTCCGAACAGGGCCTCATCGGCCTCAGCAACTATCTGACCTACCGGACGGCGCTCGAACCCGGAGCGCCCGTCGGCGTCGACCTCGAACAGGACGAGCTGGCCTTCTATCCGATCATCTACTGGCCGGTTTCGGCCACCGCTCCGATGCCAAGCAGCCGGGTCATGAGCCGGATCGACGCCTATATGCGCAACGGCGGCACCGTTCTCTTCGACACGCGCGACCAGTTTTCCTCGCTGACACCGTCGGACGCCGGCGACAGTCCCAACGTGCAGCGCCTGCAGGCGATGCTGAGCGGGCTCGACATTCCGCCGCTGGAGCCGGTGCCCTCCGACCACGTGCTGACGAAGGCCTTCTATCTGCTTTCGAACTTCCCCGGGCGCTATGCGGAAAGCCAGCTCTGGGTCGAGGCCGCCCCCAATGGCGACGAAGACCGCAGCAATCGCCCCGTGCGCGGCGGCGACGGCGTCACGCCGATCATGATCACAGGCAACGATTTTGCCGGTGCCTGGGCCGTTGACGTCAACGGCGCGCCGCTCTTGCCGACAGTGCCGCCGGACGAGATGCAGCGCGAATATGCCTACCGCGCCGGCGTCAACATCATGATGTATATGCTGACGGGCAACTACAAGGCCGATCAGGTTCACGTGCCGGACCTTCTGCAAAGGCTTGGACAGTGAGGGCCGATCGATGACCTATGGCTTTGCCCCGCTGATCCCGTGGATCTACTTCGTCCCGCTGCTCGCAATCGCGGCGCTGTTCATCGCCTTTGGCCTCTGGCAGAAGGTGCGCGGCGCCTGGCTGCGCCTGGCCGCACTCGCAGCGCTCGGACTGGCGATCGCCAACCCCTCCATTTTCGTGGAGTTGCGCGATCCGCTCTCGACCATCGTCGCCGTCGTCGTCGACCGCAGCCAGAGCCAGCAGAACGGCGACCGCACCGCGCAGACCGATCGCGCCGTCGAGGGCCTGAAAGAGCGGCTGGCGGCCATACCGCTGATCGAGCCGCGGATCATCGAGGCAAACACCGATCCGGCAGATGTCTCGCCGTCGACCAATCTCTTTGGCGCGCTTGCCTCCTCGCTGTCTGACGTTCCCCCGGCGCGCATCGGCGGCGCCATTTTCGTCACCGATGGCCAGATCCACGATGTGCCCGATGTCGCTCGCGCGCTCGGTTTCGACGCGCCCGTGCACGGGCTGATCACCGGCAAGCCCGATGAATTCGACCGGCGTGTCGAACTGATCAACCCGCCGCGCTTCGGCATCGTCGGCGAGGAACAGAGGCTCTCGTTCCGGGTGGTCGACGACGGGGCGGCACCCGGCGGCAGCGCCGAAGTCACGATCCGCCTCAACGGCAACGAGATCGCCCGCGAGCGGGCCGAGCCCGGCACGGACGTGCCGTTCGCCTTCAACGTTCCGCGCGGCGGCAACAACGTGCTCGAATTCGCCGTCGATGCCGTTCCGGGCGAAGTGACGACGGCCAACAACCGCGCGGTCCACGTGCTCGACGGCATTCGCGAGAACCTGCGCGTGCTCTTGGTCTCCGGCGAGCCGCATGCCGGCGAACGCGCCTGGCGCAACCTCTTGAAATCCGATGCGGCCGTCGATCTCGTACATTTCACCATTCTGCGTCCGCAGGAAAAGCAGGACGGCACGCCGATCAACGAGCTATCGCTGATCGCCTTCCCGACGCGCGAACTCTTCGTCGACAAGATCAACGAGTTCGATCTGATCATCCTCGACCGCTACCAGCACCGCGGTCTGTTGCCGATCCTCTACTACGACAACATCGCGCAATATGTGGAGAACGGCGGCGCGCTGCTAATCGCGGCAGGTCCCGAACATGCCGGCGACGATTCGATTGCAGCGACACCGCTTGAGGCAGTGCTGCCGGCCGCGCCGACGGGCGTCATGAACGAAAAGGCCTTCTTCCCGCGCCTGTCGGAGGAAGGAAAGAAGCATCCGGTGACCCGCGGTCTGGAAGGCTCCGACAGCGAGCCGCCGCATTGGGGCCGCTGGTTCCGCACCGTCGACGTCAACCGACCGCAGGGCCATACGGTCATGGAAGCGGCCGACGGCAAACCGCTGCTGGTGCTCAACCGTGTCGGCAAGGGCCGCGTCGCCATGCTGCTCTCCGATCAGGGCTGGCTCTGGGCTCGCGGCTTCGAAGGCGGCGGACCCCACGTGTCGCTCTATCGCCGCACCGCCCATTGGCTGATGCAGGAGCCCTCGCTCGAAGAAGAGGCGCTGACGGCACGCGCGCGCGGCCGGACGCTCGAAATCACCCGCCAGACGATTGATGGCGATCCGGGTCCGGTGACGCTGGTCGCTCCCTCCGGCGGGAAGCAGGACGTCAAGCTGACCGAACGCCAGCCGGGCCTCTACTCGGCCGAAGTCGCCACCACGGAAACCGGGCTCTTCGAGATGTCGAACGGCGACCTCACGGCTCTTGCCCATGTCGGCGACCCGAACGCTCCGGAATTCAAGGCCGCGATCTCGACCGAGGACAAGCTGCGTCCCTGGGCGGAAAAGACCAAGGGCATCGTGCGGCGCCTCGCAAGTGCCGATGGACCGCTCGACCTGCCCACGGTTCTGCCGGTCAGGGGCTCGATCCGAGCGGCAGACGACCAGCGGCTCTCGATCCGCATGACCGACGAAACCGTGCTGAAGGGCGTCAATTCAGTGCCGCTGTTTACCGGCTTCCTTGGTCTTGCGGCGCTGCTGCTGCTGATTTCCGCCACCTGGTATCGCGAGGGACGATGAGCGACAGCACCATGGTCGTCAGCGACCTTCGCGACGCACCGCATTTCTTCGATGCCGTGGCCGACCGCGTCTGGCGCGCCTGGTGGGAACCGCATGGCTTTCCGCTGGAACACATTACCGGCCTGCTTCAGGCGAGCCTTGCCGACGATGCCGAGCCGCTGTGTCTGGTGGCGCATGCCGGCGACCGTTTCGTCGGCACCGCCTCGGTCATCGCCTCCGATCTTGAGGAGCGACCGGATCTCACGCCGTGGGTTGCTGCCGTCTGGGTCGATCCGCCGTTCCGCGGGGCAGGTATCGGCGGCGACATCGTGCTGAAGGCAGCGCAGGCGGCGCTCGATACCGGCGCCGAAGCCGTGCATCTTTGCGCCCTCTCGGGCAAGCGCGCCTTCTACGAGCGTCTCGGCTGGCAGCTCGACGAGACGGATGTCGGCGAAGACCGCCTGGATGTCTTCAGCATGCGCCGTGTCGAAAGGTAAAGGCCGATGTTCGTCGTCACCGACGCCCCACCGCCAGAGGCGATCGAAGCAATCGGCAACGGTCTTGCCGCCTTCAACGCCGCCGACGTCGGCCCGTCGGAGCGACGCCCCCTCGCCGTCCTTGTCGGCGGCCTCGAGGCACAGGGAGCCCGCGGCGGCCTGAACGGCTACACGGGCTGGGGCTGGCTATTCGTGCAATGGCTGTGGTTACCGGAAGATCTTCGCGGACAGGGGCTTGCCGGCAAGTTGCTCCAGGCGGCCGAGGACGAAGCGCGCAATCGCGGCTGCCACAGCGCCTGGATCGACACCTTCAACCCGCAGGCCCTGCGCGCCTACGAGCGTCAGGGCTATGCGGCCTTCGGTGAACTGCCGGATTTCCCTGTTGGCCGAACCCGGGTGTTTCTGAAGAAATCGCTCGTCGCGCGATAAGGTCCGGGATCAGACGGCCAGCGGCAACGCAATCGGCTCCGCCTGCATCAGCCTATCATCCCGCCAGGCGATAACGCCGGCAAGTCCGGCATGCACACCCTCTGCCATCGGCACGACGAGCACCCGCGCCGGGTCGACCGGCCCAGGGAACTCGAGTGCCGCGTAACGCACCTTCTCGAAGCCGAGCGGCTGGTAATAGGGCGGATCGCCGACAAGGATCACCGCGTGTGAGCCCTTGCGCCGCGCCGCCTCGACCGCGATACGCACCAGTTCCCGGCCGATGCCCTGGTTCTTGTGCGACGGCCTGACGGCGAGCGGTCCGAGCAGGTGGCCCTTGATCGAGCCCGCCATGACCGGCGTCATCCGGACCGATGCGATCGTCTCGCCATTGTCGGCGCAGATGAAGGACAGCGACCGGTCATGCGGCCCCTGCTCGCGGATGCGCGCGGCCGCCCGGGCAAACCGGCCGGGGCCGAAAGCTTCTTCGTTGATGATTTCGATGGCTGCGTCATGGGACGCGTCTTCGGTCAGATAGACGAGATCGTGCTTTTTCATGAGATCGAGAAACCAGGCATGCGAACAGACATAGGGATGGCTTCGCCCGATGAGGGCGTTGGCAGCGTCAGCGTCGTCGCAGGTTTCCCGAGAACATCATCTGTGCGGATTCTTCCAGACACGAAAAAAGTTGTGAAATCGCCGATAGCAGAAATTTGCCCTCTGTCAAAGCCTAAAACGCACTGTTCCGATTTCGCCACCTATCGAATGTCGATGGAAGCGCTATCTATTGACGCAACGATCACGAAGGAGTTTGTCCGATGGGCAGGTTGGTGGATGGCGTCTGGCAGGACGTCTGGTACGACACGGTGGCAACGAACGGCCACTTCAAGCGCAGCGCTTCGCAGTTCCGCAACTGGGTGACGGCGGACGGATCGGCCGGCCCGAGCGGCGACGCCGGCTTCAAGGCCGAGGCCGATCGCTATCACCTCTATGTTTCGCTCGCCTGTCCATGGGCCCATCGTACGCTGATCTTCCGCAAGCTGAAAAAGCTCGAGGACCTGATCTCCGTTTCCGTGGTCGATCCGCTGATGCTCACCCAGGGCTGGGAATTCAAGGACGGCGGCATCGGCACCGGCGATCATCTCTTCGGCTCGAAGGCGCTGTGGCAGGTCTATACCCGCGCCGATGCCAACTATTCCGGCCGCGTGACCGTGCCCGTCCTCTGGGACAAGAAGCAGAACACCATCGTTTCGAATGAATCCTCCGAGATCATCCGGATGTTCAACTCCGCCTTCGATGGCCTGACCGGCTCGACGCTCGATTTCTATCCGGAAGAACTGCGCGGCGAGATCGATGCGATGAACACCGACGTCTACAATGACGTCAACAACGGCGTCTACAAGGCAGGCTTTGCCACCACGCAATCCGCCTACGAGGAAAGTGTGACGGCACTCTTTGCCCGGCTGGACAAGCTGGAAGAGCGCCTCGGCTCGCACCGTTACCTCACCGGCAGCCGCCTCACCGAGGCCGACTGGCGGCTATTCACGACGCTGGTGCGCTTCGATCCTGTCTATGTCGGCCATTTCAAATGCAACATCCGCCGGATCGCCGACTATCCGAACCTCCAAGGGTATCTGCGGGAACTCTATCAGGTGCCGGGCGTGGCCGAGACGGTCGACATGCGCCACATCAAGGAGCACTACTACCGCAGCCACACGACCATCAACCCGACCGGCGTCGTGCCGGTGGGCCCGGTGCTCGACCTCACCGCCCCGCACGGCCGCGAGGCGCTGTAACACTGCACTGAAAGGGCAATCGATCGCTACCAGTAGCGATCGATTGCGATGCCGCCGGCAAGTTCCGCAAGCCGGCGGCGTGTTGCCGGCGTGGTGTCGTCAGGCAGCGCGTCCAGTGCGAAGAAGCCACTTTCGGAAATCTCGAGATCGGGCGTTTTCGGCGCGCTCTGGCTGACACCGTCACAGCGGTAGAAGACGACGTGGTCGCGGCGGCTCGTGCGCCTGTTGTAGTAGACCTGGATGAGCACCGGCGGCGCCGAAACTTCGAGGTTCCCCTCCTCGCGCAACTCCCGCAGCAAGCCGTCGATCGAGGCCTCGTCGCGGTCGAGCCCTCCGCCCGGCAGGTGCCAGCCCGGCAGGTAGGAGTGGCGGACGAGGAAAACGCGGCCCTCGCCATCGAAACAGGCCGCCCGCACACCCATCGTCATGCCACGCGCAACAGCGTAGTAGCCATGCGCAAGCCACATCAGCAGCCGGAGATACCAGCGCCGCATCTCCGGTGGCCGATCTTGTTCCAGGCGTTTTTTCCTTCCTCGTCCCGGCCACACGCGATTCATCGGGCGACCTGATTCCCCTCGGCCGGAATATGCGCTAGACGGGGTCGATGTTCAAACTCGCCCATATTTCCGACGTCCACCTCGGGCCCTTGCCCGAGCTATCCCTCAGGGAACTCGCTTCCAAGCGCATCACCGGTTTCGTCAACTGGCATCGCAACCGCAGCCGCCATCTCTTCACCGGTACGCTCGACACCCTGCTGGCCGACATCGAGAAGAAGGATCCGGACCATCTGGCGATGACGGGCGATCTCGTCAATCTCGCCTCCTCGCTCGAGATCAAGGCGGTCACCGAATGGCTGGAGGATGCGGGCAAGCCGGAAAACATCTCCGTCGTTCCGGGCAACCACGACGCCTATGTTCCGGGCGCCTACGAGAAGACCACCCGTGCCTGGTATCCCTATATGCGCGGCGACGATGCGCCGGCGCATTGGCATGACCGGCACCGCTGCTTTCCCTACATGCGCGTGCGCGGCCCGGTGGCGCTGATCGGCTGCTCGACCGCCGTTGCGACCCCGCCCTTTGCCGCCAGCGGCTATTTCGGCCAGCGCCAGGCCCGCGCCACCGTCAATCTGCTGAGACAAGCCGGCGAAGCCGGGCTCTTTCGCATCGTCATGATCCACCATCCGCCGATCCGCGGCGCAACCTCGATGCACAAGCGCATGATCGGCATTCGCCGCTTTGCTGCGACGATCTCGTCCGGCGGCGCCGAACTCGTGATCCACGGCCACACGCACCTCAACACTGTCTATTGGCTGAAGGGCCAGCATGCCCCTGTCCCGGTTGTCGGCATCGCCTCGGCCTCGCAAGGTCCTGGCGGCCACAAGCCGCCGGCAGCCTACAACCTGTTCACCGTCGCCGGTGAAGCCGGAAACTGGCACCTGACGCGCGAGCGCTACGCCCTGAACGACGATGCCACCACGGTGTCGCTCGCCGAAACCACACGCTTCTAGCCGAACGCAGCCTCCCTCTGCAGAAAATTCATCGCCCGGCGAATAAACCCCGGCCCTGCTGCGTCATACTCCGGTCCGCCGCCGCATGGCAGCGCGCCCGCCTCTGCGCGAATGCAGGACACGCAGTCGTTTGAAACAGCGCGAGGCTTTCGCGGTCATGCGCCAGCAATGGGAGATGGCATGATGAACCACAAGAACCTCGTTTTCGCCCTGTTTGCCGCCGGGGCAACCAGCTTCATGGCGCATGCGGTGATGGCCGCCGGCGAGGATACGAGCGAACCGCCGAAGAAAACCAAGACGACCAGCGAATGCACCGACGGCAAGGTGTGGGACGCCAAGAAAAAGGCCTGCGTTGACGCCAAGAAGAGCGACCTTGGCGACGATATCCTGTTCCAGGCTGCCCGCGAACTCGCCTATGCCGGCCAGTATGAAAATTCGATCAGGGTGCTCGGCGCCGTCAAGGACCAGCAGAGCGCCCGGGTGCTCAACTACCTCGGCTATGCCAACCGCAAGGCCGGGCGCATGGAACTCGGCATGCAGTACTACAAACGCGCGCTCCAGGCTGACGAGAACTACATCCTCGCCCGCTCCTACATGGGCCAGGCGCTGATCGAACAGGGCCGCGTCGAGGAAGCGCGTGTGCAGCTCGTCGAGATCCGCGACCGCGGCGGCGAAAACACCTGGGCTTACCGCGCCCTGCTGCAGTCGCTCGGCGGCGTCCGCCAGTACTGACCGGGCGGTAACATGGACGGGCGGCGCCAGGCGCCGCCTCGATCCGACGTTCCACGGACACGGACTGGGACGCTAGGTTTTCTTCGACCCGCTTGCCGCCGGCCCGTTCTTTTTGGGCTCGCTTGCCTTGGCTGCATTTCCCTTCGCCCCGCCTGCTGAGGGACCGCTTCCCGTCGTGTCGTCAGCAATCGACTTTGCCTCGTTCTTCTTCTCCGACCATTCCGGCGGCAGGCCGAGCGCGCCGCCGGCGATGCCGCCGAGACCGGATCCCTTGCCGAACACGGCGCAATCCGGATCGGTGGGTTTGCCGGTGACCGCATAGGCGACGCTGTTCTTGACGTTCTTCATCGACGGCAGCTCAAAGTCGGACTTCATCGGGTCACCCGATTTTTCGAGCAGCGCACTGAAGTCGCTTGAGAAGTCGCCTGCAAGCTCGAAGGCGTCGGCAGCCGTCGAGGCGCGGGACCCGTTGGTGAGGATGTTGGCGCCACGCGCCCATGCCAGCCCGGCGATCTGCTTGCCCATCGGGTCGAATGCCTCCGCCTCGACCGCGAGACTTCCAAGGCCGATGGGAATGCGCGGAACCGGGATCGGAGCGACGGCCGAGGTGACAGTCGACACGCCGGCGACGACTGCATTGGTCGATTTGACCTTGCTGATCACGGAGCGCACCGCCATGTCGGCGGGCTTGGAGATCGGCACGACGTCGAATTGCTCGCTCAGGGCTTCGCAGAGCGACCGGTCGATCGCCGTGGCCACCAGCTTCTTTTGCGGATCCCCGAGCTTGTCGAGATCCGCGGTGGCGGCAAAGGTCGTCGGGATCACATGCACCGTCTTGACGTTCTTGGTGGCAGCAGAATCCACCCGGTACTTCGTCTTGGTCACCATCCCGTCGCTGGCAACGAAATCCTTGTAGGAGGATAGAGACCCCGTTTCCATGACCTGGGCGCTCTGGCAGGCGGCGAGCCCCGCAAACAAAGGCACCAGCGCAGCCGTGCGAATGACGGCCGCACCTCCCCGAATGCGGCGTCCGCCACAATGTCTCCCGACAAACCTGACAATACTCATGCCATTGCGATGCTGTGCGTTCATTGGCGTGTCCCCGACGTCGACCTGCAGTTGTGCATGAGGTCCGGCCAGATTCGGGCCGAACTTTGACGCGATCTCCGGCCACCATTGCAGTTAACGGTAACGAAGCGCGTGATTAACGGCCGCGGGCAAGCGAAAGCTTTTTGGGAAAAGGCGCCATGAAGCAGCAGAATTTGCTTTCCGTTCCGGGACTTCCCTTGCAGACTAAGGAGCAAATGTTTCATATCATCCGCTCGTGCGCAGCACGGCGAATAAATGCATGATCCGGCACGTTTCATTGGAAGAGAAATGCGTCCAGCGGCAGAAACGAAGGACTTCAGACGCGACTTGGTCAGCCTGCTGCCCAAATTGCGCCGTTTCGCGATGACGCTGACGCGCAATGCCAATGACGCCGACGACCTCGTCCAGGAAGCCTGCGAGCGCGCGATCACCCGCAGCCACCTCTGGAACGGAGAGGGCCGGCTGGAAAGCTGGGTCTACGCGATGACGCGCAATCTCTGGGTCGACGAAATCCGCAAGCGCAAGGTTCGCACCGGCAGCGGCACCGTCGATGCGCTCGGACATGACGAACTCAGCATCGAGCCGTCGGCCGAAAAAGCCGTCTACGCCAATCAGTTGCAGAAGATGATCCTGTCGATGCCCGAGGGGCTGGCGAGCGTATTCCTGCTGGTCAATGTCGAAGGCCACAGCTATCGCGAGACCGCCGATATCCTGGGCATTCCGATCGGCACCGTCATGAGCAGACTGTCGACCGCGCGCCTCAGGCTCGCGGCGATGATCTCAGAGAATACCGAAAGGAGGGCCTGACCGTTGCAACAGACAAGGGGTCAAGCGCTCGAAGTGCGCCTTTCTGCCTATATCGACGGCGAGATCGGCGAAGCTGAACGAACCGAACTCGACGCGATTCTCGCCCGCGACGAGGACGCCAAGGCGTTGTTCGAGAGGCTGAAGGCCGGCAGCAGTTTCGGCGATACCGCCTTCGAAGATTTCCTGCACGATCCCGTGCCGCTCGCTCTTGTCCGGCAAATCAAGCAGGGTCCGGGGGTCAATCCGAAGACCGAGCGGATTGCGGCAACGACGACCACTGTCCGGCACGCGCGGGTCTGGCCGCGCATGCTTGCCGCATCGGTGGCCCTGCTGCTGCTCGGCGGCGGCGCCGGCTTCATCGTCGGGACGGCGAACACCGGGAGCGAGCCGACCAAGCTCGCCGCGGCGCGTGGCTGGCTCGACGACATCGCCGACTATCACCGCATCTATTCGCGGCAGAAGGAGCATCTGGTCGAGGTCCCGGCGACAGAGGGACCGAAGATCGAGACCTGGCTTGCCGCAAGCGTCGGCGTTCCCTTCAAGGTCCCGCAGCTTTCCGGCAAGGGCCTGACCTTCGAGGGCGCCCGGCTGCTCGTCGCCAACGGCAAGCCCGTGGCGCAGCTCGTCTACCGAAGCACCGAAGGCGAAATCTTCGCGATCTGTTTCCTCAAGAACACCACCGGCCCGCAGGCGGAGCAGTTCGACGAGAGCATCCGCGACGATCTCGGCATGGTCTCCTGGCAGCGAGGCGGCGCCTCTTTCGTGCTCGTCGGCCCGTCTTCCCATGTCGGCATCCAGGACATCGCCGAAGCCGTCGCCGCGACGATCTGAGATCGACGGCATTCCCCTACCCCTGAAACGAAAAGGCCGCGCCGGGTTTCCCCGACGCGGCTTCATTCGTCACGCTAAAGCGTATCAGCCGCGCTTCATCTCGAGTACGCGGTTTGCCGCCGAAACGATCGCTTCGAGCGAGGCGGCAACGATGTTGGTGTTGATACCGGCGCCGAACAGCTTGCCACCCGGGTGCTCCATCTCGACATAGGCGATCGCGGCTGCGTTCGAGCCGTGCTGCAGCGAGTGCTCGGAGTAATCCGCAACCGAGAGGTCGATGCCGAGATAGATCGACAGCGCATTGATGAAGCCGTCGATCGGGCCGGTGCCCTTGCCTTCGATGCGCTTGACCTCGCCATTGTCGGTGATCTCGGCCGCCACCACGCGCACGCCCTTGTGCTCGCCCACCGGATAAGTGTGATGGTCGACGAACTTGATGCGCGCGCCCGGCTGCTCGACGTAGCGCTCGATGAAGCGCTCGTAGATGCGCTTGGAGGGCAGCTCCTTGCCTTCCTCGTCGGTGATGCGCTGGATGTCCTCGCGGAACTCGACCTGGAGGTTGCGCGGCAGGTTGATGCCGTAGTCTTCCTGCAGGATGTAGGCGATGCCGCCCTTGCCCGACTGAGAGTTGATGCGGATGATCGCCTCGTAGGAGCGGCCGACGTCACGCGGATCGATCGGCAGGTACGGCACTTCCCAGAGCGGCTTGTTGGCGGTCTTGATCGCCTTCATGCCCTTGTTGATCGCATCCTGGTGCGAGCCGGAGAAGGCCGTGTAGACCAGTTCGCCGACATAAGGATGGCGCTCGGGAATGACCATCTGGTTGGAGTATTCGTAGACTTCCTTGATCCGCTCGATATCGGAGCAGTCGAGCTGCGGATCGACGCCCTGCGTGAACATGTTCAGCGCCAGCGTCACGACATCGACGTTGCCGGTGCGCTCGCCATTGCCGAACAGCGTGCCTTCGACGCGGTCGGCGCCAGCCATCAGGCCCAATTCGGTGGCGGCGATGCCGGTGCCGCGGTCGTTGTGCGGGTGCAACGAGATGATCAGGCTTTCGCGGTTGTCGAGGTTGCGGCACATCCATTCGATCTGGTCGGCATAGATGTTCGGCGTCGCCATCTCGACGGTCGAGGGCAGGTTCAGGATCAGCTTGTTGTCTGGCGTCGGCTTGACGATCTCGGTGACCGCGTTGCAGATCTCCAAGGCCACTTCGAGCTCGGTGCCGGTAAAGCTTTCCGGCGAATACTCGAAGCGGTAGCCGCCGCCGGCCTTGGCCGCCATGTCGGTGATCATCTTGGCGGCGTCGGTCGCAATCTGCTTGATGCCGCGCACGTCCTTGGCAAACACCACGCGGCGCTGCAGTTCACTCGTCGAATTGTAGAAATGCACGATCGGTTGGTGCGCACCTTCCAGCGCTTCGAAGGTGCGGGTGATCAACTCGGGCCGGCACTGCACCAGCACCTGCAGCGACACATCCTTGGCGACATTGCCTTCCTCGATGCACCAGCGGGCAAAATCGAAATCGGTCTGCGAGGCCGAGGGGAAACCGATTTCGATTTCCTTGAAGCCCATGTCGAGCAGCAGCTGGAACATGCGGGCCTTGCGATCGTGCCCCATCGGGTCGACCAGCGACTGGTTGCCGTCACGCAGGTCGACCGAGCACCAGATCGGCGCCTTGGTGATCGTCTTCGACGGCCAGGTGCGGTCGGTGAGCGCGATCTGCGGATAGGCCTGGTACTTCACCGCCGCTTCCGGCATGCCAATCTTAACGGGATGGGATTTCTGGATCATTGCAGCTTCTCTTCATCACTGGACGTCCTGGCCGCCTTGCCATACCCGATCGGGGATCGGATTGCGATGGCTAATGCCGCGCCGAACGCGCCTTTATCCTAAAACACTTGATGGGGTCGAGGAGCATCCGCCGGCGTGGCTTTTCGGCCGCCGGGCGCTCCTCAGCGAACCCGGCAACCGCGAGTAAGGCCGAGAAGAAGAAGCGAGGCGAAGGCGCGCGACGGCGCACGATTGGTATCGTGTCCGGCGGGGATCGAGGCGATCCGATATGCGTCAGCCTTGGTCATGCTCAAAGCCTATACACGGCTTGCCAGAGTGGAGCAAGCCACGCGATGGCGAGGATCACCGCAAAAAGAAAAGGGCACCGGCAAAATGCCGATGCCCTCCAAGCCCTTGACTGGCTTGCGAACTCAGATGTCCGCAGCAGACGAGATGATCCGCGAAACGAGCCCGTAGGACTTCGCTTCCTCAGCGGAAAGCCAGTAATCGCGGTCCGTGTCCTTGGCGATCTTCTCGACCGGCTGGCCGGTTGCGTCGGCGAAGATCTTGTTCAGGCGATCGTTCATCTTGATGATTTCGCGTGCCTGGATCTCGATGTCCGACGCCATGCCGCGGGTGCCGCCCGACGGTTGGTGAAGCAGGAAGCGGGTGTTCGGCAGGCAAATGCGACGCTCCTTGGGAGCGCCGACAAAGATCAGCGCGCCGGCGGAAGCGACCCAGCCGGTGCCGATGGTCCAGACCTTCGGCTTCACGAACTTGATCATGTCGTGGATGCTGTCGCCCGATTCGACATGGCCGCCCGGCGAATTGACGAAGATGCGGATGTCTTCGTCGCTGGCGGCGGCAAGCGCCACGAGCTGCGAGCAGACCTTCTGCGCCAGTTCCTGATTGATCGACCCGTAGATGAAAATCGAACGCGACTTGAAAAGGTTCGCCTCCGTTTCCTTGCCGAGCGGCAATTCGGTCTTCTTGTCGTCCTCGTCGTCGTTCATCATCCGTTTTTCTCCGGCATCTCATGAAGTCTTCAGTCAAAGTCAGATAATGCGACTCGACGCCGAAGACAATGCAACAAACCGAAGCGGCGACAAAGCAGCAAGGTCGACTATGCTTATGGTAAAAACACCTACCGCCAAATGCCGTATAGACAGGGGGACGGAGGCCAATAAGATCGGTCGCGTCAAACACTCAAGAGTGGGGCCAGCCTCCCAGGTCCCGCCCATCCATGGGGACACGCATGAACAGACGCATCCTGATCGCCACTGCCGCGCTGATAGCCTCCGCCGCACCCGCCTTCGCCCATCTCAATCCGGCAGAGCACGGCTCGTTTGCCGCCGGCTTCTCGCATCCGCTGTTCGGACTTGACCATATCCTCGTCATGGTCGCCGTCGGCCTCTGGGCGGCGCAGATCGGCGGCCGGGCGCTCGTTGTCGTGCCGGCGGCCTTCGTCGCGATGATGGCAGCGGGCTTCGCGCTGGCGGTTGCCGGTGTCGGCCTGCCCTTCGTCGAGCCGGCGATCCTCGCCTCGGTGGTGGCGCTCGGCCTGCTTGTTGCCATGGCGGTGCGGCTCGACACGGCGGCATCCGCTGCGATCGTTGGCGTCTTCGCCCTCTTCCACGGCCATGCCCATGGCGGCGAACTCGGCAGCGCCGGGGCGCTTGCCTTCTCGGTCGGCTTCATCCTCGCCACCGCCGCGCTGCACGTGGCCGGCATCGGCCTCGGCATCGCCCTTCAGCGCCTCTCCGGCGGTGGCCTGCTTGCCCGCCTCCTCGGCGGTCTCACGGCTCTGGCCGGCGCTGCCTTGATCTTCGGCTGAAATCAAACGGGCATGCAGCACGGACGAATTATCTTTCTGAACGGCACGTCGAGTGCCGGAAAGTCAACGCTGGCAAAGGCGCTCCGGGAAATCCTCCCGGAGCCCTTTTGTTACTATGCCTCCGACCAGCTTGCCGACGCCGGATTTCGGGTCCTTAGGCGCGGCATGCATCCTGGAATGCGCGGCGAGCGTGCGAGGTTCTTCGACGGATTTCATCGCTCGATCGCAGCCTTCGCCGAGGCCGGCAACGACCTGATCGTCGAGCACATCGTCGAGGAGAAAAGCTGGTCCGACGATATCAGAAGGCAAACCGCGCATCTGGACACCTTCTGGGTCGGAGTGCACGCGCCGATCGAAGACCTGGAGCGTCGCGAGCGCGAGCGCGGCGACCGCACGATCGGCGAAGCCCGCTTTCACCTGAAGACGCACGATTACTGCGCCTACGACCTAGAAGTGGACACGCGCGACCCGACCGATCAGATCGCCGCGCGCATCGTTGACGCCTGGCTCAAACGCCAGTCACTCAGACCGTAGCGGGGGATCTCCCGCATTAGCCGCGACCACGATAGGTCGGCACGCCCTGATCGGGCAGCCACAGGCCCTCGGGCGGCTTGCCGGTCTGCCAGAAGACGTCGATCGGGATGCCGCCGCGCGGATACCAATAGGCGCCGATGCGAAGCCAGCGTGGCTGAAGCAACGACACCAGCCGTTGGGCGATCTCGATGGTGCAGTCTTCGTGGAATGCGCCGTGGTTGCGGAAGGAATGCAGGAACAGCTTCAGCGACTTCGATTCGACCAGCCATTCGTCCGGCACATAGTCGATTACGATATGGGCGAAATCCGGCTGGCCGGTCATCGGGCAGAGCGAGGTGAATTCCGGCGCGGTGAAGCGCACCAGATAGTCCTTGCCCTTGTTGCCGCTCGGGACCCGCTCCAGCACCGCGTCCTCCGGGCTCTGCGGCAGGTCGACCTTTGCGCCCAGTTGCGAAAGGCCGGATACGTCAGTCTTGCTCATTTGCCTGTTGCTCCATGAGAACATCCGCGCGTGGGTGCGGTCGCCGCTGGCCTCTGCCCTCGCCGACCCGCTCCGTTTGCGGCCCTTAAATCAGAACTGCCTCAAGAAGGAAACCTCGTCACGGTTGAAGTGCCGTCGACCTTGAATCAGTGGCGCCCGACCGTCGTCTTGACGCGCACACCATGCGCCTTCTCACCTTCGGGCTCCACATGGATCGCGATCTTGGCACCGGGATGCACGTCCCGGATCGCATCCTCGATCCGGTCGCAGATGTCATGCGCCTCGCCGACCGGCATCAATTCCGGCACGACCATGTGGAAATCGACGAAGATCGCCGGACCGGCCTGACGGGTCTTCAGATCGTGCACGCCGAGCGAACCCGCGGCGTTGGCGGCGATCGCCTGTTTGATCGCTTCTTCTTCCTCACCCGAGACGGCCCGGTCCATCAGCCCGTCGATCGAGCGCGAGATCACCATCCAGCCCTGGTAAAGAATGTTGCAGGCGACAATGACGGCCAGCAGCGGATCAAGGATCGCGTAGCCGGTGGCGATCGCAAGCACGAGGCCGACGAGAACGCCGATCGAGGTGACGACGTCCGACAGGATGTGGTGGCCGTCGGCGCTGAGTGCCGGCGAGCGGTGCTTGCGGCCGGCGGTGATCAGCACATAGGCCCAGATGGCGTTGATGACGCCGGCGACGAAGTTGATCGCCAGGCCGAGAGCCGGTGCTTCCATCAACACTGGCGCCATCATTGCCGGCACCGCCTCCCAGACGATGAGCAGTGCCGCAACGACGATCAGAACGCCTTCGATAACGGCCGAGAAATACTCCGCCTTGTGGTGACCGAAGGGGTGGCCGGCGTCGGCCGGCTTGGAAGCATAGCCGATCATCAGATAGGCGATGACCGCCGCGATCACGTTGACGGTCGACTCCAGCCCGTCAGAGAGAAGCGCGATCGAGCCTGTCAGCCACCAGGCAAGCAGCTTCAGGCCGAGCACAGCGAGCGAGAGCGGTATGCCCCAGAAAGCAAGGCGGAGCACGGTGCGGTTTTCGGTTCCAGTCGTCATTGTCATTCCTCGTGCAGATGCAAACGAGTTGCAAACGCAAGCCCATTCAAACGCAAAACCGCCCGCGCGAATTTTCGCGCAGGCGGTCGATGGACAAGCATATGCTGGATTAAGCGGCGCTTGTCAAAGATTGGATCGGCCGGTTCCGGTTTCTCCGCAGGCAATCGCCTCGAAAGGCAGAGCACCGGCTTCGATCTCCGCATCACCGGCGGCCTTATCGCCCCTGCCGATGAAGAAGAATACCACGGCCGCAGTTGCGACAGTGATGCCGGTCAAAACCAGAAGCAGGACGCTGAACGCGTCGCCATAGGCCTGCAGCAGCGCGGCGTGCGATGTCTCAGGGGCAAGCTGCATCGCCGCGGGCAGATTGCCGGTGACGATGCGCTGCGCCATGGGAGCCGCAGTGGCGCCGGCTTCCGATCCGAGGTTCCAGGCCGTAAGCGCGGAGAGGATGGCGGTCACGATCGCCAGCGCAATGCCCTCCCCGGCCACGCGCGTGGTGCTGAAGATGCCCGTCGCCATGCCGGCGCGCTCCTTCGGCACGACACTGACCGCAAGCCCGTCCATCAGCCCCCAAGGCAAGCTGATGCCGAGACCGATCATCATCAGTGGTGCAAGCAGCGTGGCCGGCCCGGACCCCGCCGGAAACAGACTGAGCCAGAGGAGCCCGGCCGCCGAGATCAGCAAGCCCACACCGCAGATAACCGCCGGCGTGAACCAGCGCGTCAGAAGGCCCGCCGCGATCGGCAGGATCAGAAGCGGCGCGGACATGGCGATCATCATCTGCCCGCCCGCGACGGCGCTCATGCCTTCGATACCGATGAAGCGGACCGGAAGCAGGATGAGCAGCACCACGAAGCCGTAGGCGGGGGCTGCCGCCAGCAATTGCACGCCGACAAAACGCGGATATCGAAACAGCGTCAGATCCAGCATCGGCCGCGCGACCGAACGCTCGATCCGCCAGAAGGCCAGGAAGAAGAACAACGATGCCGCGAGCATCGCGAGCACGAGCGGATGGCTCCAGCCGCTTTCCGGACCCTGCAGAATGCCGAAGGTGAGTGCGGTGAGCGCCGCCGTGAAACTTGCCGCTCCCTTCCAGTCGAGGCCAGCAGCGTCCGGATCGCGTGTTTCCCGCAGGAAGACCGCACCGAGTGCCAGAGACAGGCCGGCGAGCGCCACGACCAGGACGAAGATCGCCGGCCAGCCGAAGGCCTCGACCATCAGGCCGGAGGCGATCGGCCCAAAGGCAAGGCCGACACCGAAGCTGGCGCCGACCAGGCTGAAGGCCCGGAGCCGCTCGTTCTCGTCGAACTCCTGTGCGAGCGAAGCCATGCCGCCGGAAAAGGCGGCGGCTGCCCCAATACCCTGAAGCGCTCTCAGGGCATCGAACCATAGGATATCCCGAGCGAAGGCGAGCCCGGCCGAAAACAGCAGGAAGGCCGCCAGACCACCCAGGAACACGCGTTTGCGACCGAAACTGTCGGCAAGCGCACCGGCCGCCATCAGCGAACTGCCGAAGGTCAGCATGAAGGCGTTGGTGACCCAGTTGAGGGCAACTGGATCGGCGCCGAGGCTGCGACTGATCGACGGCAGCGCCACCGCCGGTCCGGTGAAGGTGAGCGGCATTGCCGCCGCGGCGCAACAGACCGCAAGAAGGACGAGCCGGCGCCCGCGTGGTTCTTGAATTTCGGTTCTCATTCCCCGTTCCATCCGTTCGAGCAAAGGGGATACCCGCGCAGGCCCGGTAGGACCTTGCGTCTTGAGGTCGACACTTGCCGGGTATCGATTGACGAATGCAGGATAGTTTCGACATAATTCGATGACAACGGCATCAATGCTCCGATCATACCGGAACAAAACGCTCGAATGGAGGTAGCATGGATCGCTTGAGCGGCTTGACCGCCTTCGTCCGCACCGCCGACCTCGGCAGTTTCGTCGCGGCCGGTCGCGTGCTCGGCCTGTCCGCTTCCGCGGTCGGAAAGGCTGTTACCACTCTCGAACGAGAACTCGGCGTCCGCCTGCTGCAGCGCTCGACCCGTAGTATCCGCTTGACCGAGGAGGGACGCCTCTTTCACGAGCGCTGCCGCCGCATCCTCGATGATCTCGACGACGCCGAGGCGTCATTGGCGGACGCCGTGGCGACGCCGCGCGGTCGGCTGCGCGTCAGCGTGCCGATCGTCAGCTACCACCTGCTGTTGCCGGTGCTGCCGGCGTTCGTACGGCGTTATCCCGAAATCGAACTCGACCTCGACTTCAACGACCGCATCGTCGACCTGATCGACGAGGAAGTGGATGTCGCGATCCGCAGCGGTGTGCTGCCGGATTCACGACTGATGACGCGCGCGCTCAGGCCGTTCCAGCTTCTGCTCTGCGCTGCTCCGTCATACCTTCGAGAGCATGGCAGGCCCGAATGCCCCCGCGACCTCGAAGGACACCATGCGGTTCGTTTCCGCTTTCCCAACAGCCGCAAGCTGCAGGAATGGCCGATCACGCTGCCGCCTGAGGGAAAGGAGCCACGCCTCAAGACCGTGCTCAACTGCAACAACATGGAAGCGCTCGGCGGCGCCGTGCTTAGCGGCCTCGGCATCGGCTGCCTGCCGGACTTTCTCGCCCGCCACCATCTTCGCGACGGCAGACTGCACACAGTGCTCGACGCCCATCTCGACGCGCCCGGACAGTTCCACCTGCTGTGGCCGTCGAACCGTCACCTCTCCCCCAAGGTCCGCGTCTTCGTCGATTTTCTGAGCGAGCGACTGTTTGCCGATCGCTGCGAGAATGTGCCGGCCATTCAGGCGGCACAGTAGGAACAGAAAGTGCCGCCTCCACGGTGGAAGCGGCACCTTGTCTTCGTCAACATCTGCTCCATCCCGGAATAGGGGATTGCCGGGCTAATCAGGCGGCCTTGATCTTGGCGCGCTTGGCGAGGTGCGCCACGACGTTCTCGATCATCCGCATGCCGGCGTCGCCGCCGAGCGTCATGATCGATTCCGGATGGAACTGCACCGCCGCCACCGGCTCCTTCGTGTGCTCGATGCCCATAATCGTGCCATCTTCGCTTTCGGCGGTGATCATGAACTCCGCGGGCAGGCTCGCCGGATCGGCAAAGATCGAATGGTAACGACCGACGGTCACTTCCTTGCCGAGGCCGGAGAAGACGATGCCCGGCTCCAGCACGCGGATGCGCGACGGCTTGCCGTGCATCGGGATCGCGAGTTGGCGGAGATCCCCGCCGTAGGCTTCGGCAAGCGCCTGCAGCCCGAGGCAGACGCCGAAGATCGGCAGGTCGCGCGCCCGCGCCTTCTTGATCGTCGCCTTGCAGTCGAAATCCTTGGGATTGCCAGGTCCGGGCGAAAGCACGACGAGATCCGGCTTCACCCGATCGAAGATCTCCTCGGCGACCGGCGAGCGCACCGTCGTGACGGTTGCCCCCGTCTGGCGGAAATAGTTCGCAAGCGTATGGACGAAGCTGTCCTCGTGATCGACCAAGAGGATGTTGACGCCGGCGCCAACGGCGGCAACGTCGCGACCGGCCTTGCCGGCATTGGCGGATCTCGCATCGCGAATGGCAGCGATCATGGCGGAGGCCTTCAGTTCGGTTTCGGCTTCTTCTTCTTCCGGATTTGAATCGTAGAGCAGCGTCGCCCCTGCCCTCACCTCGGCGATACCGTCCTTGATGCGGATCGTGCGCAGCGTCAGGCCCGTGTTCATGTCGCCATTGAAGCCGACCATGCCGATCGCGCCACCATACCATGCGCGCGGGCTCTTCTCATGGCTTTCGATGAAGCGCATGGCCCAGAGCTTCGGCGCACCGGTGACGGTCACCGCCCAGGCGTGGCTGAGGAAGCCGTCGAAGGCGTCCATGTCGTCGCGCAGGCGTCCCTCGATATGGTCGACCGTATGGATCAGGCGCGAATACATCTCGATCTGGCGGCGGCCGATGACCTTGACCGAGCCCGGCACGCAGACCCGGCTCTTGTCGTTGCGGTCGACGTCCGAGCACATGGTGAGTTCGGATTCGTCCTTCTTGGAGTTCAACAGCTTCAGGATCTGCTCGCTGTCGGCGATCGGATCGTCGCCGCGCTTGATCGTGCCCGAGATCGGGCAGGTCTCGATGCGGCGGCCGGAAACACGCACGAACATTTCCGGCGATGCGCCGACGAGATATTCCTGATTTCCAAGGTTGATGAAGAAGGAATAGGGCGACGGATTGATCGCCTTCAGCCGGTTGGAAATCTCCGACGGCTTGCTCTCGCAGCGCTCGAAGAATTTCTGGCCGGGCACCACTTCGAAAAGGTCGCCGCGGCGGAAGCTCTCCTTCGCCTTGACGACGAGTTCGGCATATTCGCCCGGGTGATGGTCGCCATGCGGCGGAATGCTGTCGACGGTCTTAAAGGGTTCGCTGGCGATCTCTTCCGCCTTGCCTTCGGTGGTCTTGCCGTCCTTGGCGAAATCGTAGCGGTCGATCCAGGCCTTGGCTGCATAGTGGTCGACGACGAGGATTTCATCCGGCAGGAACAGCACCATGTCGCGCTGGTCGTCGGGACGCTTCAGCTTCAGGTCGATCGCATCGAACTGGAAGGCGAGATCGTAGCCGAACGCACCGTAGAGCCCGAGGCTCGCATCCTCGGCCGAATGGAAAAGATTGGTGACGGCGCGCAGCACGCTGAACACCGTCGGCATCTTCGAGCGCTCTTCTTCCGTGAAGACGCGATCCGGCGCGTTGATCGTCAGGTCGAGGCGTCGGCTGGTCGAAGCGCCGAGCGTGATGTCGGCGACGGTCTTCAGATGCTCGGCGATGATCGCAAGCAGCACTTCGCCGCGGCCGTTATAGGCTTCAATCCAGAGCGAGCGGCCGAAGGACGAGATCCCGAGCGGCGGATCGACGACAGCCGTGTCCCAACGAGTGTAGCGGCCGGGATATTCGTAGTTGGAGGAGAACACTGCGCCGCGGCGTTCGTCGAGCTTGTCCACATAGCTCGCGATCGCCTGGCCATAGGACGCTTCCCGCCGCCGGCGCGTCACCGTAATGCCGCCCTTGGTGGTGTAGCTCTCCGAGCCGTCCTCGAGAATTACCGTTGCCATTCGCCTCGCTCCGTAAAAGCCCGGTCCTTGAGCGGCCTGGATACAAAAAAGCCGCCTCGAAATCTCCGGGCGGCTTCATCTCTCAATCACGCATGACTGGTCAAGGCCGCTTCAGCGAGCCCACCACCAGATCGAAATGTTGCGTGCGTTTTCCATGGGCGAAAGTGTTAGCTTGGGTTGCGGACTTGCGCAAGCGGGAAAGCGGCGCGCATCGTCACGGTTGCGTCAAAAAAAGAGGCGGCCCCGAAGAGCCGCCCCGACTGGAATTGATCTGATCCTATCAGAACTTCGCCTTCGCCGTCACCAGGAAGGTGCGGCCGCGGCCGGTATCGATCGTGCTTCCGGCAATGGTGCTCGAAGACGGCGTATAGGTCTTGTCGAACAGGTTCGTGACCTGGGCCGTGACTTCAAAGCCGTTTTCGAACTTGTAGTTGGCGAAGAGATCGACGAGACCGTAGCCCGGAACGTTCGGCGGCGTACGATTGATTTCGCCGACAAACGCGTTCGAAACGGCGTAGAGGCGCGTACCGACCGTCAGGCGCTGGTCTTCGAGGAAGCGGGCGCCAAGCGTTGCGCTGACAATGTTTTCAGGCAGGTAGCTCTGCACGCCGAAACCATTGATCTGCGACGGCAGATCGCTCTCGGTGTAGGTGTAGGCAAGGTCGCCGAAGACGTATCCGGCGTCATACGCCGCCTGCAGCTCGAAACCCTGGACCGTCGAGATCCCGGGATTGTTGACGAAGAAGATCTGACGACCGCCGTTGAGCATCGCTGCGGTGATGTAGTTGTCGACGCGGTTATGGAAGTAGTTGGCCTTGACCCGCAGGCTGTCGCTGGGATCGAGCAGCCCGTCGAAGGCGAAGTTCGCACCGATTTCCCAGCCCTTGGAGGTTTCCGGCTCAAGAAACGGATTGGGGAAGAACGACTGGCCCGAGGGTCCCGGATGTGTGCCGCCGGCGAAGGTCTCGTTGACCGTCGGCGAACGCGAGGTTTCCGCGTATGTAACGTATGGCTGGAACCACTCCGTCGGGTTGAGCGCGACCGTGATGCTCGGGTTGAGGCGACCTTCGGACTTATCGACGGTATAAGGGCCGGCCGGCAGACCGATCGGGTTGCCGGCAACGACAGCGCCGGAGCCATCGAGGCTGAAGTGATCCCATCTCAGGCCTGCCGTCAGATCCAGCATGCCATAGGTGAAGGTCGTATTGCTGAAGACGCCGGTGGTGGCATTGGTGCCGCTGCCGTTGACGCCGGCGCCCGGCCGGGCCGTGCTGTTGATGACATCGTAGTCGTCGCGGAAATACTCGACGCCGTAGTTCGCCTTGACGGCAACGTCGCCAAGGTCGAACAGAGAGGTGTTCGAGATGTCAAAGCCCTTACCCGTGTCGGTGATGCGCCGACCGGCCGCCGTGCCGCCACCGCGAATGTCGGTGTCGTACTTCATCTTTAGCCGGTTCCAGTAGGCGTTCGCACGGAAATCGATGAGTTCGTTGTCCGGCGTGTAGGAATAGCTTGCAGAAACCGTCTGGTTCTTCACGTTCTGGAAGTAGGAGTTCGCGAAGAAGTCGTTGTCATAGGTGAGGCCGGTGAGCTTGAAGGTGTGATCCTTGTCCGGCGTCACTTCGAACTTCAACAGGCCCGACAGAAGGTCTTCCTCGGTGAAGGGTACCTCGACCCCGTTGCCGTTGTCATAGTTGCCGGGATCAGCCTTGCTGATGCCGCCGAGCACGGAGAAGACGTCATTGAAACGGTAGGCGCCGATCAGTGATTCCGACCAGCCGGCACCGTTTGTGCCGTACGTAGCCGAAGCAATGCCACCGTAGTTCTTGCCGTCCTGGATCAGGTCTTCGACATCATAGGTCCGGAAGTTGACCGAACCGGCCAGTGCACCGCCGCCAACCCCGGTCACGGCGCCGCGGGTCACATCGATTTCGGAAAGGAATGCCGGGTCGAAATAGGCAAAACCCTGGGCTTCGTGGCCGGTGAAGCGGAAGTTCTGGCGCACGCCGTCGATCATCATGTTGACGCGGCCGGAACCCTCGAAACCGCGGATGTTGACCGCGACGCCCGGGTTTTGCGGGTTGTTCGCGGTCGAGGTCCCGGGAACGCTGCGCAACAGGTCGTCAGTCTCCTGCCCCGATTGCAGATCGATCTGGTCCGTCGTGACGACGCTGACGGGGCCGGGCTTGGCATAGGGGTCAGCGGTGCGCCCGCCCTTGGCAACAATCGGCGAGAGGTAAGTTTCGCCCTTCTTTGTCTCCTCGGCCTTCTCTTCCGACTTAGCCTGGGTTGTTGCGCTTTGCGCGAATGCGACGGTAGCGACTGAAATTGCAAGAGTTGTCGTGCAAGCCAAAAAAGCCAGGCGACGATGCCGGGTGAGCATGGACCAATCCTTTGATTTTCGGAGGCCGGGCTTGCTGTTGAGCGGCAAACTCAAGGGGCTGGCTGGGCGGTAGATTCTAGAGCGGCGCGACATGTCGTCGCCTCATTTAAGCCGCATAAAAAACATGAGTGTTCTTGTCAACATACAAAGGCAGTCCCCACAATTTATGGGGTCGTGCCAATTCGAGGCGTTGCTAAACTGCAACGCTTTTGCCGAAGGCCGGATGAAACCAGATCCGGTTCCGTGCGTTCCCTCCCTTCCAGGCCCCGCTGCGGGGGCAATGCAAAGGACCCGGATGCGTCGCTCTTTTCCCTTGATCCTGCTGTCACTCCTGATCCTCACCGGCGCCAGCCTGCCGAAATCCGGACCGATCCCGCTAAAAAAGCCGCCGAGCGAAGCGGGAGAGAAAGAGGCTGCTCCCACACCCGAAGAGAAACCGGCGACGCCTACGGACGGTGGCAAGGCCGATCAGCCAGAGGTGCCGACTGGCGACGAACAGCCCGTGCCGCAGCCAAAGCCCAAGGACGGGAGTGAAGGAGCGGCGAAGGATCAAAAGCCGGCCACAGGCGAAAAGGACCAGCCCGCCGACGACAAGAAAGAGGAAAAGCCGGCACCGATCGTCTATCCGCCGGTCGAAGCAGAGGACGCCGCCGACTACGCAAAGTGTGTCGCCGACCTGAAGGCGATCGGAGCGACGTTTGTCGAAGCCAAACGCATCGACGACGGCAAGGGCTGCGGCATCGACAAGCCACTGGAGGTCACGAGCATCCTGCCCGCCGTCACACTCGCGCCCAAGGGGCTTATGCGGTGCGAAACGGCGCTGGCGCTTGCACGCTGGACCAAGGAGACCGCACAGCCGGCCGCCGAAGTCGCCTTCGACAAGACCATCAAGATCAAGGCGCTGAACCAGGCATCGACCTATATCTGCCGCCTGCGCAACAATGCGACGACGGGCAAAATCTCCGAGCATGCGCACGGCAACGCCGTCGACATCGCGTCCTTCACGCTAAGCAACGGCACGACGATCGCCATCCAGCCGCGCGACGAGGACGGCACCATGGACGGTGCCTTCCAGCGCGCGGTCACTGCGTCCGCCTGCCTCTACTTCAAGACTGTGCTCGACCCCGGCAGCGACGCCGCCCACGAAACCCACCTGCATCTCGACGTCATCGAGCGCCGCAACGACTACCGCTACTGCCGCTAGGAATGAGCCTCCTTGCGCTGGCGCTCGTCAGGCGTTGTCGTAGCCAAGGGCGACAAACTCGCCCTCGAAGCGACCGGCCAAGGTGTCGCCGTCGAGGAGGTCGGCAACGACCACGGCGCGCGCCCTGCCCCGACGTTCGAGCAATCGCAGAAAGCCCGGCCATTGCCCGGCATCCGCCAGCGACGAGCGTGCGGCGAAAGCGCCGGCGACCGGCTTCAGATAATCCATCCGGTTGCTCTGGATCACCAGGCGCGCGACAACGCCGCTTTTGCGCATGCGCACATGCAGCAGCGACCAGGCCGACAGGATCGCGAGCGCCGAGGCGCTGCCGCCGAACACCGTGTCACGGTGGTTGATGTTGGGTGCAAGCGGCGCCGAGAGCAGCACATGATCGTCGCTCACCGCATCCACGCGGACCTGCATCGCCGCTGACAGCGGAATGTGGTTATGAAGATAGGACTGGAGTTCCTCTGGCGTCATCGTGGCATCCCTGATGCGTTCCTGCGCGGATCAGTGCACGAGACCACATGTCCTGACCAGAGCAAGGCGCCTGCGTCCTGTTCTCCCGCAGGCCCCCGTAGCCCAAAAGATACCGGGCTGCGCGCCTTGCAGGAGCCCGCCCCGGCTCCCAAATACGGCGCGAGGAAAATCCACCCGTTTTGCGCCTAATCTCAAGGAAATCTGTCATGGCATTGACGATGTACCAGCTCTCCATTCCCGCACTCGTTCGCGGCCTTGGTGTCCTCACCAAGCTGCTCGACAAGGCAGAGGCTTTCGCTGAGGAAAAGGGCATCCCCACGGATGATCTCTTCCACGCCCGGCTGGCGCCCGATATGCTGACGCTTGCCGGCCAGGTGCAGCGTGTCAGCGACACCAGCAAGGGCCTGGTCGGCCGGCTGACGTCGATCGAAGTGCCCCGGTTCCCGGACGAGGAAAAGACGTTTGACGAACTGCGCCAGCGCATCGCCAAGTCCGTCGCCTTCCTTGAAACGGTGCGCCCTGTCGATCTCGAAGACAGCGACAGTCGCGAAGTCGTGCTGAATTTCCCGAACCTGAAGGTGACGCTCACGGGTGAGGAATACCTGCAAAAATTCGTGCTGCCGAACTTCTACTTCCACCTGACGACCGCCTACGACATCCTGCGCCACAAGGGCGTGCCGCTCGGCAAGGCAGACTTCCTCAGCCTCACCGCCTGATTTCCGCCGCGGGAGACCCCGGACACAGCAATGCCGCGCATCCACCCGGATGCGCGGCATTGTTTTTCAGGCAGGCAGGAAGCGCCTAGAACAGCCCTTCGATGTAGCCCTGATCATTGAGGAAGATCTTTTCCGACGAAGGCACCTTCGGCAGGCCGGGCATCGTCATGATCTCGCCGGTGATCACCACGATGAAGCCGGCGCCGGCGGCCAGCCGCACTTCACGGATCGGCACAGCATGGCCTGTCGGCGCACCGCGCAGGTTCGGATCGGTCGAGAAGGAATACTGCGTCTTTGCCATGCAGATCGGCAGATGGCCGTAACCCTGATCTTCCCAGCTGCGCAGCTGGTCGCGCACCGACTTGTCGGCAATCACCTCGCTCGCATGGTAGATGTCCTTGGCGATCGTCTCGATCTTGTGGAAGAGCGACATGTCGTCGGGGTAAAGCGGCGAGAACTGCGAGTGTCCGCCCTCGGCAAGTGCCGCCACCTTCATCGCCAGCTCCTCGATGCCGGCGGAGCCCTCGGCCCAATGGCGGCAGAGCACCGCTTCGGCGCCAAGCGTCGCCACATAATCCTTGATAGCCTGCACTTCGGCCTCGGTATCGGAGGTGAAGTGGTTGATCGCGACGATGACGGGTACGCCGAACTTCTTGACGTTCTGCACATGCCGGCCAAGGTTGGCGCAGCCCTTGCGCAGCGCCTCCAGATTTTCCTTCCCGAGGTCGTCCTTCTTGACGCCGCCGTTCATCTTGATCGCGCGGACGGTCGCGACCAGCACCGCGGCATCCGGCTTCAGCCCGGCCTTGCGGCACTTGATGTCGAAGAATTTTTCCGCGCCGAGATCGGCGCCGAAGCCGGCTTCGGTCACCACATAGTCGGCAAGCTTCAGTGCCGTCGTCGTCGCAATCACCGAGTTGCAGCCATGGGCGATGTTGGCAAAGGGGCCGCCATGGACGAAGGCGGGGTTGTTTTCGAGGGTCTGCACCAGGTTTGGCTGAATAGCATCCTTGAGCAGCACCGCCATCGCCCCATCGGCCTTGATGTCGCGCGCAAAGACCGGGCTCTTGTCACGGCGGTAGCCGATGATGATGTTGCCAAGCCGCTGCTCGAGATCCCTGAGATCCGCCGAAAGGCAGAGGATCGCCATGACTTCGGAGGCAACGGTGATGTCGAAGCCGGTCTCGCGTGGATAACCGTTGGCGATCCCGCCGAGCGAGCCGACGATGTTGCGCAGTGCGCGGTCGTTCATGTCCATCACCCGCCGCCACGAAATACGACGGACGTCTATGTTCTGCTCGTTGCCCCAGTAGATGTGATTGTCGAGCAGCGCCGCCAGCAGGTTGTGCGCCGAGGTGATCGCGTGGAAATCGCCGGTGAAGTGGAGGTTCATGTCCTCCATCGGCACAACCTGCGCATAACCGCCGCCGGCAGCACCGCCCTTGACGCCGAAGCAGGGCCCGAGGGACGCCTCGCGGATGCAGATGATCGCCTTCTTGCCGATGCGGTTCAGCCCATCGCCGAGGCCCACGGTCGTTGTCGTCTTGCCTTCGCCTGCCGGCGTCGGGTTGATCGCCGTCACCAGGATCAGATGGCCGTTCTTCTTCCCGCGCTGGCGGGCGATGAAATCGGCGCTGATCTTCGCCTTGTCATGGCCGTAGGGCAACAGGTCCTCCGGCGGTATGCCGAGTGCGGCCCCGATCTCCAGGATCGGCTTTTTCTTCGCCGCGCGCGCAATCTCGATATCGGACTTGACCTCCGCCATGACAGTCCCCTCCCCAGGGTCTCGTTTTTACCCGCGCCTTTCAAGGCGCAGTTCATTATACCGGAGCGGGATGAGGAAACGCGTCTGCGGTTTTCGACCCGCGTCCCGCTTGAACTCAAGTAATCGGCAGCGCCCGGATACTCGGGCGCCACCTTACCGTTCGGTCTTAGCGCGCGAGGATGTCGCGCATCTCGACGATGTTGGAGCGGACGCGCAGCGTATAGAAGCCCATCGTCGCCAGATGCGTCGGCATGATCCAGCCGGCTTCCTCGCCATTGGAGATGATCCATGGCTGGATGCGGAGTGCTGCCCGCAGTTGCTTGATCGTTTCCGTCCAGATCGGCAACAGGCCGCGCTGGGCGACGACGTTGTCGAAGTCGGCACCGGCGGCCGAAAGGATGCCGTAGTAGCCGTAGAGCTGGCCATAGGCGAACCAGAAGCGGTCATCCGCACGCGTGTCGAACCAGCCGCCATTGTGGTTTTCCGAGCGCTCGCGCAGGATCGCCGAGGTGTTGCCGAGGTCGTTGGCGACACGGTCGAGGAACTCGACGAGGTTATCGGAGCGGCCGTCGAAAATCGCCTCACACTTGCTGAGCGAGGTGTTGAAGGACCTCAGATCCTTCATCGCCGCGCGATAGAAGCTCGGCGTCGGAGTTTTCGGACCGAACGGGTTGATCCCGAAATACCAGGTCTCTTCATCGAACTGCATGTTGCCGCGCGCGCTCTGCAGGGCGTTGTTGATGCCCGAGGTGCCGCGCATGCGACCGAGCGAATCGACGAGCTCCACAGAGGTACGGCGGATCGCCTGGTTGACCCCGCGCTGGAACGACGCCTTGTTGTCGAGCCAGGGCGTGTCGTCCCAGTCGAGCCCGAAGAGGCCGACCTTGTAGAGCAGCATCGACGAGATCCAGGCATTCTCGTTGACATTGAAATCGATGAGGTCGGCGGTGACATCGACGATCGCCGACGTCTGGCACACGGTGCCGGCCGGCAGTTGAACGGCCGCGAGCGCCTCCGGCGTCGATTCCATCGGCTGCGTTGCGACACCCGCAAGGTTGTTGGCAGTGCCGCCGGTCGTCGATTGTCCCGTCGACGTCGCACCGGGGCCGCTCATCGGCGAGCCGGCGGGCACCTTGCGCTCTGCCAGCTTGTACTGGTCGATGTAGTCTTCGTTGAAGTTCGTCCAGGCCTGGGTCTGCCAGATGAAGTAGCCGTAGAACAGGACCAGACCGATGAGGATGAGGCCGATCGGCCCCTTGAGCAGCCAGCTGCGCTGCCGGTACCAGTTGCCCGCCGCCACGAAGGGCCAAAGCAGCCAGGCAACGACGAGCCCGATGCCGCGCCCGATCGCGGTGAAGACATGCTGGAAAAACGCAACGATCGGATCGAACATGTCCTATTCCTCTCTGAGCCCATAGAGCTTGTGGCGGAAGGCCGCCTTGTCTTTCAGATATGTGCCGGTCAGCGTCGCCACAACATACTCCTTGAAGCTTTCGCTATAACGCTCGTAGGCGTCGTAGAAACCCTGCTTGTCGAAGACGAAGCGCGAGACGAAATCGCGGGGCACGAGCTGGGATATCAGCCGGTTGACCAGCCATTGGTCAGGATGGGTGGGTGCTGCGCGTACCAACATGAAGCGATTTGCCGGCGCCACGTCCTGCATCCTGATCGTGCCGGTGGCAGCGACCGTGCGGATCATCTCCTGCAGGAACGGATAGGCGCCGTCTTTTGCGACCGCGGCGGCATATCGGTGCATCCAGGTCTGCAGCCAGATCCGGTCGGCATTGGCAAGATCGGCCGTCGGGTCGCTCTCGTTGATCAGCCCGCGCACCACCATGTCTGCGCGGTGCTGATAGAGCCCGGAATCCTCGACCCAGGAGGCCTGCGGCAGTTGCAGCCGCTTGGTCGAGGCGAGGAAATCGTAGATCCGGGCGTGATCGTTTATGGCGATATAGCTCACCTGCCAGGGCCGCGAGCGGCGGAAGCCTGGCACCGAGGGGTCGCAGATGACTGTCGTCGTCTTGTCGTCGAGAAAGACATAGACGCCGCCGAAATGATTGGCCCAGAAGGCTTCGTGATGGAAGACGAGCTGATCCGGCACCAGTGCGTTCTGGCGGATATCGCCGGTCTGCTTGGCAAGCTCGACCATGCGCGTCAGCATCTCGTCGTCGGCCCAGGCCGTCGGCACCTTCTTCAAGCGGTCGACGAGACCACGCAGTTCGGCCGCCTTGCCGAGCATGTCCTCGGCCGAAAGCACCCGGAACCGCACCTCGTTGATCGACAAGAGATCGTCGATGTCGTTTACGACCGAGACCGAATCCTCGATCTCGCCATAGAGCGCATCCTTGATGGTAATCGCGTTGATCGCACGGCTGTTGGCGTTGAAGAACTCGTGCATCAGCGCGGCCGTGTTGGAAAAGCTCGTATGCACGACCGGCAGCTCCGCCTGCTCCGGCGTCATGATGATGAAGCGGCGGTTGACCCGGTTCGGATCGAGGTAGTCCCGATCCCCCAGTTCCTCGGCGATCTCGGGCGAAAAGCCGGTCATGTCGATGCTGAACTGGGTCAGCGCCGTCGATCGCAGGCCAAACCCTTCGAGCGCCTTGTTGTAGCGCGCGATCAGATGCGGCTCGGAGATATCGAGCAGCCGTCCATAGATGAGTTCCGCTTCAAGCAGGCGTTTCATCGGTCTGTTTTTCCTAGCATCACCCCTGCCACCGGCCGTCGCGTTTCATCGCCTCGATCTCGCGGATCGCCTTTTCGCGCTGGCGCTCGCGGCGGATGATGTCGGTGACGGCGGCATCGTCCGACTTGTCGGTGTAGCGGAATTCGCTGTCGGCGTAGCGGTTGATCTCCTGCAGCACCATGTCGATGGTGATCGGACCCCGCAGCGCCTCGATCATCGCTTTCTTCTCGTCATAGCCCTTGTGCATGAAGGAGCCGGCGTCCTTGAACCAGTCATCCGGCAGTTCCACGTCCATTGCTCTCAGCTTGATCGCGTCGGTGATGTTCTTGATCGCCCGACCGGTAAAGCGCGGCTCGGCCTCCTTGATCATGTGCAGATAGGCGCCGACATCGGCCAGCGAGGCGATCGCGCCCTTCTCCTTCTCGTAACGCTCCCAGACAGCGACGAGGCCATCTTCCTTCGGCCGCGCGTGCTCAGCATAGGACTGAGCAACCGCGCGTTTGATCTCCTGCCCCTCGAAAAGCTGGTGCTCGCCAAGCGGGATCTTGTGGTTCTTGCCAACGAGCAGCGCGAAGATGTCGATGTAGTCGTCTTCGGTCTGCGGCCCATCGACCAGCCAGCGGGCGCCAGCGCGCTGGCGCAGGGCGTCGTCGACATTCTCCGGGTAGTTGGAGAACATGCCGAAGGTGCAGTTGCCGCGCACCACGGTAGAGGCGCCGGCAAAGCTCTCCATCAGCACCGCCGTCACCTCGTGCTGGCCGGCAGAGGCTCGATCGTCGGAGCGCTTCGCCGCCACCTGGTCGACATCGTCGATCGTGCCGAAGCCGATCGCCCGCGGATTGATGACGTTGTTGACGAACTCCTTGCAGTTTTGCCCGGACTTGCCCTGATAGGAGGAGATCTGGTCGACGCCGAAGTTCTCGTAGTGGAAGGCGTAGCCGGCGATCTCGCAATAATCGTTGAGCATGCCGGCCAGCATCTGGATCAGGATCGTCTTGCCGGTGCCCGGCATGCCGTCGCCGATGAAGGTGAAGAGGAAGCCGCCGAGCTCGACGAACGGGTTCATCTGCCGGTCGAAGTCGTAGGCCATCAGCATCTTGGCAAGCTTCAGCGCCTGATACTTGGCGATGTGGTTGCCGATGATCTCCTCGGGCTTCTTGAAGGTCATGACCAGTGGCTTGCGCTTCTGGCCGGGTGCGACGTCCAAACCGTTCAGCGTAAAATCGTCCTGGTCGAGCCGGATATGCACGGTCTCGAAGCTCTGCAGCCCGGTAAAGCGCGCCTTGCGGGCAATCAGCCCTTCGATCGCCACACGCGAGAAGGCCCGCGCCCGGGCGGTCAGCGCCAGATCATCGGGGGCCCCGGCAAGACCGCGATCGAGCGCCGAAATCAGGCTCTTCAGCGCGTCCTGCGGCGTGTCGAACAGGAAGTCGGGCTCGACAGCATCGTCGACCGGCTCGCCTTCACCCGAAAGCGTCGCGCCGAGATAGGCAGCGAGTGTGAAGGCCGCGACGTAAGCCGAGGCCGACAGCAGCGCCTTGAACTGGTTCGCCTCCTCTCCGCCAAGCGGCGAGGTGGCGTTCTTCGCCTGCAGCTGTTCGAGGCTCGTCTGGCGGGCAAAGACATCGACGACGGCCAGCGCCACCTGGATGCCGCGGCGCGTCCGGTAGAGCACGGCGTGCTGGGCCGGAGAGAACATCGGGTCGCCCTGGCGCACCGCCTGGATCGTCTTCGTCAGCTCCACCTCGCGCGTGCGCCGCTGGCCGCCAGTCGAAACTGTCGACACGAAGCGCCGGCCGGTGCCGGCAAGCGACGTTCCGGCGGCGGCATCTTCCCGCTCCAGGATAATGAGCTTCGTCACCAACCCTTGCGCCACCGCCTGGTGCTTGGCGATATCGTCCTCGTGCAGCGTCGTCAGGCCTGTATTGAGTGTCATCGTCAAACCTCGCTCACGACCTGATTGCCCGAAATGACGTGGACCTTGTAGTCGCCGAAGACCTGTTCCGCCTCGCCGGCGGCATAGAGCGCCTGATAGGCGTCGTGCGGCACCAGCGCGTGCTTCTCGTAGGAAGAAACCCCCATGCGCGTCGCTTCCAGATTGGCGGTGTCGATGTGGAATTCTTCCTGCGCCGGGGTCGACGACCAGAAGCCGCGCTTGGCCGGCCGCTCCGATTTCGAGAAGACCTCCTGCACCGTCCAGGTCAGGAGCCAGGCGTTCTCGGTCTTGCGTACCTTCGAGAGGATGTCGTTGATGCGCGCATTGTTCTCGGTGATCCCGGCCGAGTAGAACGGCCCGAGCACGATGCGGCGCAACTGCTTCGGATGCAGCTCGTCAAAATCCTTGTCGAGATTGGTGGCGATCGTCACCGGTGTCAGCGAATAGCTGCTGTTCTTGGACGCAAAATCGTCAAAGCGGCTGGCAAGCTCCGGATTGAGCAGGCCGCCAACCGGCAGTGGAATTTCCACCTGCGGGTTGAGCTTGCCATCAGCGGTCACCAGCATGTCGACGATCTTTTCCGAGGAATCCTCGATCGTCGCCATGTAGACCATCGGCAGAGTATTGGCCCCGTCGAAGGCGCCCCAGCTCACGATGTAATAGGGCCGCATCGTCTTGGAATTGACGGCGACACGGATGGTCTCCGGCAGGATGAAGGGCGAAAAGATCTCGCCCTTGCCGATCTGCTCCAGATAGAGCCGCTCGGCCATGCGCGTCTGCAGCGCTTCTGGAAAGGCCTTCTGCCTCAAGATGAAGTCGACCATCTCGTCACGCAGCGCATCGGCCGATGGAATATCGGCCAGGCGCTTCGTCGCCGTCTGGCGGTCGTTCTCCAGTTCCAGCACGTTCTGAAAGACGGGAAAGCCACTTTCGGCGCGCGAAATCCGGAACTGGTCGACGAAGCCGATCCGGTTCTCCCAGCAGTCGATCGAGGCCTTCAACCGACCAAGATAGGGAACGATCACTTCACCGACGACGGTGTTGCGATAGAGCGGCGAGTTGCGGTCGCCGAGAAAGAGCTCAAGCCCGGCGAGTGCCGCGTGGATCGACGCGAAATACTGTGCGACAGCGGATGAAGCCGCGACCTTCATGCAAATCCCCGTGGCGCGTGCCGAAAGGCAAACTCGGTTCGGATCATGCGCCGCCCGTTCACTGCTTCACGTAATTGGCAGTGTTGTGCTTGTCCATGACAGCCTGGAAGCGGCGGGCAAAGGCATCGTCTGCCAGCTTCTTGCGGCGCTGGATATCCTGCGTTGAAAGCATGTTCTTTTCATGCATTTCCAGGAGATCGCCGATGTGGCGTTGCGCTGCGGCACCGATGCCGGCCATCGTCTCCTCGGCGGCCGTGTCGACCTGGCTGCCGAGCGTGTTGATCTTGTGCGCGACGTCCTGCTGGGCGGCGGTCTTCAGCGAATCTTCCAGCGCCTTGTAGAGCACGATGCGCTGCTCCGTATCGATCGTCAGCTTGTTGATCAGCGTGTTCTGCGCGGCGATCTGGTTGTTGAGCGAATCGACGAAGGTCTGGAACATCGAGGTATAGCGCTCGAGCGTCTGGCTCTCGGCCAGCAGTTCCTGCTCCTTGGCCTGCTTCTCGTTATATTCGGTCGCAAGCGCGGAGCGCTCGCCTTCGAGCTCGGTGCGCACCTTCTGCTCGGTCGAGGCGGCGATGCGGTTTTCGATGTCGAGCAGCAGCGGGTTCAGTTCCTCGATGCGCTTCTGCACCGCTTCGAGGTTCGCCATCGTGCCCTTGCGGCGCTCGATCACCTGGATCAGGCTCTGCTCCGAAGTCTTGTAGCGCTGGTCGAGGATCGACTTCTGTTCCTTGAGGATGCCGACGATCATGTCGGACTTGGAAAGCAGTTCCTGCAGGTTGCCGGCAAGCGACATGTTGCGCACGCGGTCGGTGCGCATGCGCTGCATCTTCTGCTTGGAGAAGATGCCGATGAACTTCTCGTAGCCCGTATAGTTCTTCATGCTCTCGAATTCGGAGCCGAAGACATTGGTCGCGTCTTCGAGGCCGATGATCAGGTCGGCGATGTTCGCTTCCATCACCTTTTGCTGGTTGATCACGTCCTGGATGCGGGCATTCTCGATGTCGAAGTTGACGTCGCCGAGCTTGGTTTCGGCCTTGGCGAACTGTTCGAGCACGACACCTGATTGTTCGAGCTTGCCGCGCATCTGCTCGACCACGCCCTTCGTCTTTTCGATCTCCGCGTCAAAATTCTGAAGAGTCGCCATGCCCTGCCCCTCGGTCCACCGTGGCGATATCCGCCAGCCCGGCTGAATTATTCAGCCTTCGATTGCAGTTATATAAAGGGTGTTTACCGAAAGAGAACAAGCCTTTCCCGGCAGCTTTTTGATCAGCCACCACAGCGAAGTGCTTGAGATATCGACGGCATTGCCGCGCGCAGGTCCAGGAAAGATGGGAAACGGCTTTCCGTCCGGGGTTTGCGTCGTCCCTATTTGGCAGCCGGCGACGCCTTCAAATAGGCAATCACGTCGGCGATGTCCTGCGGCTTCTTCAGACCGGCAAAAGCCATCTTGGTGGCACCGACCATTGCCTTGGGGCTCAGCAGGTATTCGCTCAACGTCGCCTCGTCCCAGACGCGACCCTCAGCGCCAAAGGCCTTCATTGCATCGGAGTAGTTGTAGTCGGCGACGGATGCGGCCGGACGTCCGACGACACCCATGAGGCTTGGGCCGACGCGGTTTGTCGGCTCGCTTGCCGTGTGACAGGCCGCGCATTTGCGAAAGACGGCAGCGCCAGCCGTAGCGTCGCCGCCGGCATGGGCGACCGTTGCGCCAAGACAGAGCGTGCCAAGACAGAGCGTGATGGAAAGGCTGGTGACGAGACGCAACATCGAAGACCCCTGGCGTGCGATAGAGGCGAAGAATGGCATCGCGCGCGTGGCGGTTTCAAGCCGCCACGACGCCGCACTCACTCGCAGCGCATCAGGTCGTCCCAATGGCGCCGGCAATAGGAGACATATTTCTCGTTGCCGCCAACCTCGACCTGGGCGCCCTCGCGCGCGACCTTGCCCTCACCGTCCAGGCGCACGACCATCGTCGCCTTGCGGCCGCAATGGCAGATGGTGCGCACCTCGCGCAGCTCGTCGGCAATCGCCAGCAGCGCCATCGAGCCCGGAAACAGCTTGCCCTGGAAATCCGTACGCAGACCATAGGCCATGACCGGAATGCCGATGCGGTCGGCGACGCGGGCGAGCTGCCAGACCTGCCCCTCATTGAGGAACTGCGCCTCGTCGACGAAGATGCAGGCGATCTCGCCTTCGCCATCCGAGTGCAACCGATCGATCAGCCCATAGAGATCGTCGTCGCCGTGAAAGGGAATGGCGTCCGCACCAAGACCAATGCGCGAGGAAATGCGGCCGACGCCGCCCCGGTCGTCATGGGCGGCGATCAGCATCACCACGCGCATGCCGCGCTCCTGGTAGTTGTAGGAGGCTTGCAGGAGCATCGTGCTCTTGCCCGCATTCATCGTCGCATAGCTGAAATAGAGTTTGGCCATAGTCACCGCGTCCGGTTTTTCCGTTTTTTGGGTAATGACGAGGCTTGGCCGGGAAGGCCAGAGCCCGTTTGCAGCACCCACAGTTTTTCGGCGGACTAGACTATTTCGTGGACATTGCGACATCGAGCGTCGCATCGTGCACCCCGCCAGCATATTGACGCAATACACTTCCTCCGACATCAAAGCGCTTGAATTCGCTATCCAATGGTGTTTGGCTAAAACAATAATCGAGGCAGGGGAACGACAACGATGAAAAAACGACTCTCTCTCAAACTGATACTGGCAGGCGCCGTTTCGGTCGTCGCCATCACCGCTCAGCAGGCTGCAGCTGCCGAGCCGGAAAGCTGTGGCACCGTCCGTTTCTCCGACGTCGGATGGACGGATATCACCGCAACCACTGCCACCGTTTCCACCGTTCTAAAGGGCCTCGGCTACCAGACCGACATCAAGGTTCTCTCGGTTCCGGTCACCTACACCTCGCTCAAGAACAAGGACATCGACGTCTTCCTCGGCAACTGGATGCCGACCCAGGAAAACGATGTTCGTCCCTTCCTCGACGACAAGTCGGTCGAATCCTTCGGGCCGAACCTGGTCGGTGCCAAGTACACGCTGGCGACCAACGCCAAGGGCGCCGAGCTCGGCATCAAGGACTTCAAGGATATCGCCGCCAAGAAGACCGAACTCGACGGCAAGATCTACGGCATCGAGCCGGGTAATGACGGCAACCGCCTGATCATCGACATGGTCGACAAGGATACCTTCGGCCTCAAGGGCTTCGAAGTGGTCGAATCCTCCGAGCAGGGCATGCTGGCGCAGGTCGCCCGTGCCGAAAAGGACGGCGCGCCGGTTGTCTTCCTCGGCTGGGAACCGCATCCGATGAACGCCAACTTCAAGCTGACCTATCTTTCGGGTGGCGACGACATCTTCGGCGCCAATTTCGGCGGCGCGGAAGTCTTCACCAATGTGCGCGCCGGCTACACCACCGAGTGCCCCAACGTCGGCAAGCTTTTGACCAACCTCAAGTTCTCGCTCCAGATGGAAAACGAGATCATGGGCAAGATCCTGAACGACGGCCAGGAGCCGGACAAGGCGGCCGAGGAATGGCTGAAGGCCAACCCGACTGCCGTCGATCCGTGGCTCGCCGGCGTGACCGCCAAGGATGGCGGCGACGGCTTGGCCGCAGTCAAGGCCGCGCTCGGCCTCTGATCGGCATCAAGGCGGGGAATGACCCCGCCTTTTTTCACCGCGTCATGCGCTCCTTTTTGACCTGACGAGACGGATTACCTTCGTGGAATATCTGACCGATAACCGCATCCCCATCGGCGGCTGGGCCAAGGCATTCGTCGACTGGCTGACGACGAATTTCGATTTCTTCTTCGACCAGCTCGCCCGCTTCCTTCAGGCCGTCGCCGACTCGCTGCTCTGGGTGCTTTATGCCCCGCACCCGCTGATCGTCGTCGCCGTCATCACCGGGCTCGCCTGGTGGTTCCGCCGTTCGATCGGCATAACGCTGTTCACCGGCCTGGGCCTGCTCCTGATTATCAACCAGGGCTACTGGAAGGAAACGACGGAAACCCTGGCGCTTGTGCTCGCTGCCACCGCCGTGAGCATGGCCGTCGGCGTGCCGCTCGGCATCGCAGCCGCCCGTCGCCCATGGGTCTACGCCGTCATGCGGCCGATCCTCGACCTGATGCAGACGATCCCGACCTTCGTCTATCTGATCCCGGCGCTGATCCTCTTCGGCCTCGGCATGGTTCCGGGTCTGATCGCGACCGTGATCTTCGCCATTCCCGCACCGATCCGGCTGACGCGCCTCGGCATCATCTCGACGCCGCCGTCGCTGGTGGAAGCCGCACAGGCCTTCGGCGCGACGCCCGGCCAGGTATTGCGCAAGGTGGAGCTGCCCTTTGCCATGCCGCAGATCATGGCTGGCCTCACCCAGACCATCATGCTGTCGCTGTCGATGGTGGTTATCGCCGCGCTCGTCGGCGCCAGCGGCCTCGGCGTTCCGGTCGTGAGAGCCTTGAACACGGTCAACATCGCCAAGGGCTTCGAAGCCGGCCTTTGCATCGTCATCCTGGCGATCATTCTCGACCGCCTTTTCCGCTCGTCCGACGAAGGAGAAGGCGCATGACCAACGCCGTCGTTTTCAAGAATGTCGACATCATCTTCGGCAACAACCCTCAAGTCGCGCTGCAGATGGTCGACCAGGGCAAGACCCGCGACGAGATCGGCGCCGAAACCGGCCTCGTGCTCGGCGTCGCCGGCGCCTCGCTCGAAATCACCGAGGGCGAGATCCTCGTGCTGATGGGGCTTTCGGGCTCCGGCAAGTCGACGCTGCTTCGCGCGGTCAACGGCCTTGCCCCGGTTGTGCGGGGCGACGTCGAGGTGAAGACCGCAAATGGTGCGCTCAATCCCTATCGAACCAGTCCGAAGTCGCTGCGCGACTTCCGCATGCACACGGTCTCGATGGTGTTTCAGCAGTTCGCGCTGCTGCCCTGGCGCACCGTCGCCGACAATGTCGGCTTCGGGCTTGAGCTTGCCGGCATGCCGGACGCCGAACGCAAGGCGCGTGTCGGCGAACAGCTCGAACTCGTCAATCTCTCGAAATGGGCGGGTCGCAAGGTCAACGAGCTTTCAGGCGGCATGCAGCAGCGCGTCGGGCTTGCCCGCGCCTTTGCGACCGGTGCACCGATCCTGTTGATGGACGAGCCGTTCTCGGCCCTCGACCCCTTGATCCGCACCCGCCTACAGGACGAGTTGCTGGAGTTCCAGCGGCGGCTGAAGAAGACCATCATCTTCGTCAGCCACGATCTCGACGAGGCCTTCCGCATCGGCAACCGCATCGCCATCATGGAGGGCGGGCGCATCATCCAGTGCGGCACGCCGCAAGATATCGTCAAGAACCCGGCCAACCAGTATGTCGCCGATTTCGTCCAGCACATGAACCCGATCACCATGCTGACGGCGAAAGACGTGATGCAGACCGGCGTCCAGCGAGGAGTGACTGTTGCCGGCGTGACCGCGACGGCCAAGCCCACGACACCGCTCGTCGACATCCTCGACGCCATGTCCCGCCAGCCGGGCAGCATCGGGGTCGTCGACAACGGTTCCGTCGTCGGTACGATCGACGCCCAGGATATCGTCCAGGGACTGACGCGCCACCGCAACAAAAGTTGACGAAGCCGCTCAACAAGCCAATAAAAGCCCGGAGCGTCGTTCCGGGCTTTTTTCGTCCCGGCAACGACCGCATGGCAGGAAAAGGGAAAGACCATGAGCGACAAGCCGAACGTTCTGCGCGACACCGATAACGAAGCCCGCACGCTGGCCCGCACGCTTCTGCGGGGCGCGCGCAGCGCATCGCTTGCGGCGATCGAGCCGGAGAGCGGCGGCTTCCCCTTCGTCAGCCGCGTGCTCGTCGGCATGGATGTCGACGGGGTGCCTGTCATCCTGATCTCGAAACTGTCGACACACACGCAGGCGCTGCTGGCCGACGCCAGGGCCTCGCTCCTGACCGGCGAGCCTGGCAAGGGCGACCCCCTCGCCCATCCTCGCCTGACCGTGCAATGCACCGCCGAACAGGTTGCGCGCGACAGCGAAGCACATATCCGCATCCGCGAGCGATTCGTCCGCCGCCACCCCAAGTCGAAACTCTACGTCGATTTTCCCGATTTCGGCTTCTTCCGGCTGTCGCCGCTGCGTGCCAGTCTCAACGGCGGCTTCGGCCGCGCTTATGTTTTGACCGCCGAAGACCTTCTGATCGACACGCCTGCCATCGCCTCGCTCGCCGCGATGGAGGCGAACGCGATCGATCACATGAATACGGATCATTCTGACGCAGTTCAACGCTATGCGGTGAAGCTCTGCAAGGCACCGGAAGGCAACTGGAAAGTCGTGGGTATCGACGCCGCGGGGCTCGATCTTGCAGATGGCGATCAGCTAAAACGCCTTGAGTTCCCGACACCTATCGAAGATAGTTCCAATTTACGGGCAATTTTGCGTGAACTTAACGGTTAATCGCTGGAGAGCTACCCCCATTTCTTGCAGTAGGTGGTTGCCCTTTTATGCATCACGACTAATTATCTTGCTTCGTCAACCATAACTACGTGTGATGTAATTTTCGCATGGAGCACGCAATGCAGCCACTTTCGCCTGAAAAACACGATGAAGCCGAGGTAGCAGCCGGTTTCCTCTCGGCCATGGCAAATCCTAAGCGCCTCCTCATCCTCGATTCCCTCGTGAAGGAAGAGATGGCAGTCGGCGCATTGGCCAACAAGGTTGGGCTGAGCCAGTCGGCTCTCTCCCAGCATCTTTCTAAGCTCCGTGCTCAGAATCTCGTCAGCACCCGTCGCGATGCGCAGACGATTTACTATTCGAGCTCATCCGACGCGGTCATGCGGATTCTAGGCACGCTCAATCAAATCTACGGTGACGACCAGAGCGCCACTGCAGAAAAGACTCCGGTCCGTAAATCGGCCTGATATTCGGTCCGCATCTGCGGACCCGTTCGAACAGCCCCACACGAGAAATCGCGCGGGGCTTATTCTTTGGCGGATAGTCTTCCCAGTTTGCACGCGAAAGGTGCCGGCGCTTGCTGGCATTTACCGAGCCTTGAGACTTCCGGGGCACGATGCGCCGCGACAGAATCAGCCGGAAAGCGGACATCGGGATATGCGTGACAAGGTCCGCTGGGGCATCGCCGGAACCGGCACGATCGCAAACAGTCTTGCCTCGGACTTCCGCTTCGCAACCCATGCAAGCCTCGTCGCCGTCTCGTCCCGCAGCGCGCAGAAGGCCGAGAGCTTCGCTGGGCGTTTCGGCGGCATCCGCGGCTATCAGGGCATCGAGGCACTGGCGGCCTCTCCCGATATCGACGCGATCTACGTCGCCTCACCCAATGCTGAGCACCTTCAACAGGCCACCCTCGCCTTGGCCGCCGGCAAAGCCGTGCTCGTCGAAAAGCCGCTGACGGCGTCGTCGGCCGACGCGCGCACGCTTGCAAACGCCGCTGCCGCCGGCAGCACCTTCGCCATGGAGGCACTGTGGACCTGTTTCCTTCCAGCGATTTCCAGGGTTCGCGAACTGTTCATGGCCGGAACGCTCGGCGCGATCCGCCATGTCCGGGCGGACCTCGCCTACGAGAAACCGTTCGATGCCGGCAGCCGGTTCTTCGATCCGGCGCTCGGCGGCGGGTCGATGCTCGACCTCGGCATTTATCCGATCGCCCTTTGCCTCAATCTGTTCGGGCACCCCGGGTCCGTCGATGGCACATGGAAGCGCGCGCCGACCGGCGTCGACAGTTCAGCCAAGATCAAGCTGGCCTATGACGGCTTTGACGCTGAACTCGGGTGCGGCTTCGATCGAAACGGGCACAATCGCTTCGTTATCGAGGGCGAGCGCGGCACGCTGGTTATCGACACGCCGTTTCTGAAGGCAAGCCGCCTCTTCGTTTCCACCGGCGGCGCGGCGCGCAAGCTACTGGCTTTAAACGGAAAAACGGCCTACCGGCTGGCCCGGCATATCCCCCTGCCCGGCCTTACCCGCCACGATCATCACTTCCCCGGGAGCGGCCTGCAATTCGAGATCGAGGCGGCAAGCGCGGCGATTATCGATGGCCGCAGCGAACATCCGTTGATGCCGCTATCGGCCAGCATAAAGGCCCTGGAAATCATCGAGACGGTCCGCTCAAGGACACCTGAGGCAGGCTAGTTCTACCTCGAAACGGAACGCAAAACGTGGCCGACGCTGCGCCTCTAGAGGTCGAGCGGACGGTAGTCCCGCCAGCCGCCGTTGAGCGCCAACACCACCTCCGTCAGATGTCGCGCCGTCGCGCCGGAGAAAAACGGTGTTTCGCCGCCTTTGAGCGCCTGCGCCTGCACTGCAATGCCGCGCACGAAATCGATCTGCGACGGAAAGGCCGGAAGCGCACTTGCCGATGGCGCCGTCGGATAGCGCATCTTGGTTCCGGGATAGAGCCGAAGCGGAAGCTTGCGACCGAGTTTCCACTCCAGCCAGTCGAGCCCGCGATGCAGGAGCGGCCGCTTCGCCCCGAAGATCTCCAGATGGATCGGCGAGCGATCGTCCCAGAGATCGCGAACGGCGATCATGCCCTTTTCGCCGATGATCGTCAGCGAGCGGTCGCGCGGCGCCGCCAGGCCGCAGGTGACCCGCGCCGTCAGGCCGGAGCGGAACGTCAGGCAACCCACGGAAAAATCGGGCCCGAGCGCCAGCGTCTCGGTTCCCGGCCCCTTGTCCGGAAAGGTCAGCGCCGAGACGGCACTGACTTCGGCGACCGGGCCGAAGAGCGAGACAAGCCAGCTTGCTGCATAACCCGCATGTTCGAGCGTGCAGCCGACCTCGAACTCATGCACGCCCGGCCAGCGGGCGCCCGAGCGGCTGCGCCAGGCGCGCCAGTTGGCCTTGAACACCGGGCCATCTTCCATCTCGGCATAGACAAGCCGCGGCGTGCCAATGGCACCGTCCGCAAGCAGACGGGCGCAGAGCGCCTGCGCGTCGCTGAGCCCATTGGCCGGTGCACCGGCCAGAACAAGCCCCTTGGCCCTTGCCAGGTCGACGAGTTCGCTCGCCTGCTCCACCGTCATCGCCAGGGGCTTTTCGCAATAGACGTGCTTTCCGGCCGAAAGCGCCCGGCAATTTACGGTATAGTGGCTCTCCGGCGTCGTCAGATTGACGACGATCGACACCGCGGGATCGGCAAGCACGGCGTCGAGCGAGGCATAGGGCGAAACCTTCCAGTAGCGTGCGAACGCGTCGAGGCGCTCGGCATCGCGGTCCCAGACGCCGGTGAGCCGCAGCTCCGGATGGTTGGCAAGCGTCGTCATGTAATAGTCGGCGACGAAGCCGGTTCCGACAAAGGCAATCCCGGTCACGCTTTCAGTCTCCTATCGCGCGTCGGCCAGGAACGACGCGACGTAAACGAGCGGCGCATTCCAGTTGATGGCGATTTCGTTGGACCCATAGGCTTCGATATCGTCGACATAGCAGGTTTGCGGCGCGCAACCGCGCAGCCGCTCCCTGGCGATGTCGTCGACAAAGGTCGAGTTCGGACCGCCGGCAAGCGAACCGACGGGCGGATTTGGCAGCTGCGGATCGCGCTGACGGGCATACCAGCGGCTGTGCTGGTTCTGCGGCGAGCGGCTGCCATAGCCGGTTATGTAGGAAAACCCCATCGCATTGCGCCCGAGGATGTAGTCCATGCCCTCGCGCGCGCCGTCAAGAAAGACCCTGTCGCCGGAGAGATCGTAGGCGGCCGACAGCACGACGATGTTCTGCAGCATCAACTGGTTCGATCCCCAGTCGTAGCGGCGCTCGTTCGGCCGGTAGACGATACCGAATGGCTCCGCCTGTTGCAGCGACAGCAGGTGCTGCGCGCTCGTGAGCACCGAATTGCGGATCGTTTCCTGATCGACCGCCGGCAGCGCCCTGCCATAAAGGGCGAGTTGCAGCCGCGCGAAGCCGGCAACGTCTCGCCAGTTGAAAGCGCCGCCGGGCGAAAACACATCCGCCTCCCAGAGCGGCGAGGCCCGCAGGGTCTTGAGATATTCGCCGTTGCCGGTCGTCAGATAAAGCTCGGTCGCCGCCCAGAAAAGCTCGTCGGAAATGCTGTCGTCGTCGTAGTCGCCGCCGCCGCCGAACCCATCGGACTTGGGGGCAAGGAGCGCCGGATTGGCATTCGCCGCCACCCACGCCTTGCGCGCCGCCGAAAGCAGCCGCGCGGAAAATGTCGGGTTATGCTCGGCAAAGAGCCTCGCGCCCTGGGCAGCCACCGCCGCAACATCGAGCGTCGCCGCGGTCGAGGGGCGGTAAAGCGCGCGCGGCTGCGGGTCGTCGCCCGGCAGCATAGGTGCGGCGGTCCAGGCCGTATCGTGGATCTTGTGGTGCACCATGCCGGCGAGCGGCTCGCCGTCCGGGACCATCATCCGCAGCAGGAACTCCAGCTCCCAGCGCGCCTCGTCGAGGATGTCCGGAAGGCCATTGCCGTTTTCCGGAATACGCGACAGCCCGTCGCGTATCACCGCCGATGTGGGCGCAAACGTCAGGCCGCGTTCGTAGGCGGCGAGCAGTTGCGCAGCAGCCAGCGCTCCGGTCACCGCATATTTGCCGTGGTCGCCCGCATCATACCAGCCGCCGGTCACGTCCAGTTGGTAGGAACAGGACCAGCCGCCGTAGAGCGCCTCGGCCTGCGCGCCGCCAAGGCACGGAACCGTCTTGTCGCCCTGGTTCGGCGCGACGCCGACATGGCCGGCCGATCGGGCATAGGCCTTGCCGGCGATCGCCCCCCTGATCTCGATCCCGCTTCTTTGCGGGTAGAACCAGGATAGCGCATCGACCCGCAACCGCGTGTAGAGATCCTCGCCGATCGAAAAGCGGTCGCTTGCCCAGTCGCCGGACACCAGTCGATAGCCGTCGCCCGGCGTCTTGAACGCCGAGAAGTCCGCAACCTGCGTCTCGACCCCGGCCGTCGGATCGAAACCGTGGGGCTGCGTCTTGCCCTTGCCGACGATCCTGTCCGCAGAATCCAACAGTCGAAAATCGATGGGTTGTTTCGCATCGGCGACGAAGGTCGCCCGCTTCGGGCCATCCGTCAGGTAGCCGAGCTGGTTGACGCGAATGGCCGGCCCTTCGGCCGCCCGCCGCGCCGCCGGCGAGGAAGCCCCGGTCGCCACCAGCGAGACGTCGTCGAGGCAGACACGGCCGCTCTCGCCGCCGCCAAGCGGAAAAACGAGCTGCGCTTCGTCCGGCTCCTGCCCCGCGAACTCCGCCGAAAAAAGGCTGCCCTCCGGCGTGCCTTCCATCGTGAATTCGTCCACCATGGTCCAGGGATCGGCGGCGCGCTGCACCCTTGCCTGGACGCTGCGCGCCGGCTCGGCGATCACCCTCATCGACAAACGGTAGATGCGACCGGGCTCGAGCTTCAAGCCATTGGTGCCGATGAGTTGGCTCCAGGCTTCACCGCCCCGCGCAGCCTCGACGCAAAGCCGGCCGTTCTCGCGCGCGAACGCCAGCCCGTCGCTCGCCCAGAACGTGTCCTGTCTTTTGTCAAAGTGGCCGTCAGCAATCAGTTCGGCGCCCCTTGACAGGCCCGGCAGGAAGAGCGCGGCAATCGCCGCGTGTGCTATCCCGAACCTCGACACGTTTCCAACTCCGAACTCGCCGGCCACTCAAAAGGCGCCACGGAGCCGACAAGCCATGGCAGCAGAGCGTTGCCGCAAACAAGTTAAGCTTGAGAAAAGATCCGGCGGCGCGGCGAAATTTCGCTGTCGCCAAGACCCGTCGCGACCTGTCTGGCGGACCGGTGCGAGGCTTGACGCGCCTCGGCGCCCTGATAGTTTGACCAAAGGGTAAAAATTTGGGCGGCAGCACCGCCCGGACGACAAGAGAGACCGAGGAGAACTGGAATGTCGAACCGCCTTAACACGCCGAACGACCTGCGTGCTTTCTGGATGCCGTTCACTGCGAACCGGCAGTTCAAGAAGGAACCGCGCCTCTTCGTCGGCGCCAAGGACATGCACTACACGACCCATGACGGCCGCACGGTACTGGACGGCACGGCGGGTCTGTGGTGCGTCAACGCCGGCCATTGTCGCCCGAAGATCACCGAGGCGATCCGTGAGCAGGCGGGCGAGCTCGACTATGCGCCGGCCTTCCAGCTCGGCCACCCCAAGGCCTTCGAACTGGCAAACCGCCTGGTCGACATCGCGCCCGAGGGCATGAACCACGTTCTCTACACCAACTCTGGCTCGGAATCGGTAGACACCGCGCTGAAGGTGGCACTCGCCTATCACCGCGCCAAGGGCGACGGCTCGCGCTTCCGCCTGATCGGTCGCGAGCGCGGCTATCACGGCGTCAATTTCGGCGGCATTTCGGTCGGCGGCATCGTCTCCAACCGCAAGATGTTCGGCACGCTTCTGACCGGCGTCGACCACATGCCGCACACCCACTTGCCGGCCCAGAATGGCTTCACCCGCGGCGAGCCCGAGCATGGCGGCGATATCGCGACCGAACTCGAGCGGATCGTTACGCTGCATGACGCCTCCACCATCGCAGCCGTCATCGTCGAACCGGTGGCCGGCTCCACCGGCGTGCTGATCCCGCCGAAGGGCTACCTGCAGAAACTGCGCGAGATCTGCACCAAGCACGGCATCCTGCTGATTTTCGATGAAGTGATCACCGGTTTCGGCCGCCTCGGCACGCCGTTTGCCGCGCAGTATTTCGACGTGAAGCCGGATATCATCACGACCGCAAAGGGTCTCACGAACGGCGTCATCCCGATGGGTGCGGTCTTCGTCACCTCCGAGATCCATGATGCCTTCATGAATGGCCCGGAGCACATGATCGAGTTCTTCCACGGCTACACCTATTCGGGCAACCCGATCGCCTCGGCCGCCGCCCTCGGCACGCTCGATACCTACAAGGAAGAGGGCCTATTGACCCGCGCCGCCGAGTTGGCGCCCTATTGGGAAGAGGGCCTGCACTCGCTGAAGGACTGCCCGCATGTCATCGACATCCGCAATCTCGGCCTGATCGGCGCGATCGAGCTTCAGCCGATCGCCGGCGAGCCGACGAAGCGCGCTTTCTCCGCCTTCCTCAAGGCCTATGAGAGCGGCCTATTGATCCGCACCACCGGCGACATCATTGCGCTGTCACCGCCGCTGATCATCAGCAAGGCAGAAATCGACCAGCTGTTCGGCAAGCTGCGCGCCGTTCTCAACAGCAATATCTAAGCAGGTCTCGTCGAGACCGTCAGAACCCTTTCCCCGGCAACGGGGGAAGGGTTACTCTTATCCGCAACAATGAAACCAAGCGTCGTCCCGCCGAAAGAGCATCCGGGGCGCGTATAAGAAATGGAGTTGCCTCATGTCCGAAGCGCTGGAACGCTATATCGATCAGGGCGTTGGACGCGAGCCGGCTGACATCGTCTTGAAGGGCGGGCAGTTCTTCGATCTCGTCACCGGCGAACTGGTCGCCTCCGACATCGCGATCTCCGGCGACCGCATCGTCGGCACCTTCGGCAGCTACGAGGGGCGCGAGGAAATCGACATCACCGGCCGCATCGTCGTGCCCGGATTCATCGACACCCATCTGCACATCGAATCCTCGCTGGTCACGCCGCACGAGTTCGACCGCTGCGTTCTGCCGCTCGGCATCACCACCGTCGTCTGCGATCCGCACGAGATCGCCAACGTGCTCGGCACCGAGGGCATCGAGTATTTCCTGGATTCGGCGCTCGAGACGATCATGGACATCCGCGTCCAGCTCTCCTCCTGTGTGCCGGCGACGCATCTGGAAACGTCGGGCGCCGACCTGCCGATCGAACGTCTCCTGCCCTTCCGCCACCATCCGAAAGTCATCGGCCTTGCCGAGTTCATGAACTTTCCGGGTGTTGTGCACAAGGACCCGGTCTGCCTGGCCAAGCTCGATGCCTTCCAGGGCGCCCATATCGACGGCCACGCACCGCTGCTTTCAGGCAAGGACCTGAACGGCTATCTGGCAGCCGGCATCCGCACCGATCATGAATGCACCAGCGCTGAAGAAGCGATGGAGAAGATCCGCAAGGGCATGCACATCCTCGTGCGGGAGGGCTCGGTCTCCAAGGACCTGCATGCGCTGATGCCCATCATCACCGAGCGGCTGTCGCCGCACCTGGCGCTCTGCACCGACGACCGCAACCCGCTCGACATCGCCGAACAGGGTCACCTCGACCACATGATCCGCACGGCGATATCCGCCGGCGTCGAGCCGCTGGCGATCTACCGCGCCGCCTCGATCTCGGCCGCCCGCGCCTTCGGGCTGCGCGACCGCGGCCTGGTCGCGCCCGGCTGGCGCGCCGATCTCGTGGTCATCGACAGCCTGGAAAACTGCAAGGCCGAAACGGTGTTCTCCGGTGGCCGCCGCGTCACCGACGCGCTCTTTGCCACCCGCAAGCCGGTCGCCCCCGTCGGGCTCGACAGCGTCAAGGCCGGCCAAGTCCATGCCAGCGCCTTCGGCATTCCGGTCGCAGACGGCGAGACCTCGGTCATCGGCGTTCTGCCCGGCAAGATCATCACCGAGCACCGCCGCTACCGCCTGCCGGCGGTCGGCAACCAGACCGGCGTCGATCTCGGCCGCGACATCATCAAGGTCGCCGTCATCGAACGCCACGGCGTCAACGGCAATCATGCCAATGGCTTCGTGCAGGGGTTCGGGCTGAAGAAGGGCGCGATCGCCTCGACCGTCGGCCATGACAGCCACAACATCTGCGTCGTCGGCGTCAACGACGAGGACATGGCGATCGCCGCCAACCGGCTCGGCGAGATCAAGGGCGGTTTCGTCGTCGTCGAGGACGGCAAGGTGACCGGCGAGATCGCGCTTCCGGTCGCAGGCCTGATGAGCCTCGAGCCCTATGAGAGCGTGCGCGATACGCTGCACGACCTGCGCCACGCCGCCTTCGCGCTCGGCGCGACGCTGGAGGAACCCTTCCTGCAGCTCGCCTTCCTGCCGCTGCCGGTCATCCCGCATCTGAAGATCTCGGATCGCGGGCTGGTCGATGTCGACAAGTTCATGCTGATCGGGTGATTGGCGGCGGCACTCAGTTGTCGGCCACGGCGGGCGCCAGTTCCTTGCGGAAATAGACGACGCGCTCCGTCTCCTCAAAGCCAAGCGCCATGTGCAGGCTTTGGCTCCTCAGATTGTCGGTCGCCGTGTCGGAGGCGAGTTCCTGGCAGCCCCGGCTTGTCGCCCAGCGTTCGACCGCGGTGATCAGGGCGCGCGCCACGCCGCGACGGCGGTAGGCGGGCAAGACGTAAATGCCTTCGAGGAAGCCGACGGGCGAGGTCTCGCAGCCGTTAACGTAATCGTGGCGGATCGACGCTTCAGCGACACCGGCTTCGTCCTCGCAAAGGAACGAAGCGTAGCGGTCGCGCTCCGCGAGACTGGATTCGACTTCGGCGCGATGATCCGCCGCCAGTGTATCCGGCCAGAGCGCCAGCCGCATCTCGACCCAGCGGCCGATGGTTTCGCCATCCATCAACAATACGCGCATCAGAACTTCCCTGAGAAGGCCGATAGGCCGGCAACCCTGATGCTACCGGCTTCAAGCCGTGCCGGATATCCGGGCGATTCCAGGGGCTCAACCGCCGACGGCGCCAGAAACTCCAGCGGTTCCCGGGTGAGATTGAAGACGAAGAGCAGCCGCTCGCCGTCTTTCTCGCGAACAAAGGCCAGGAGATCGCTGTTCGTGTCGAGGAACCGCATCGTGCCATCGCTGAGTGCCGGCTGCGATCGGCGGAAGGCGAGCGTCGCGCGATAGTGATCGAGCACCGTGTCCCCGGTCTGCTGGGCGTCGACCGAAAGCCGCCGATGGTCCTCGGGCACCGGCAGCCACGGCTTGCCGGCGGTAAAGCCGGCATTGGCCGCTGCCTGCTCCCAGACCATCGGTGTGCGGCATCCGTCGCGGCCCTTATAGGAGGGCCAGAAACGGATGCCATAGGGATCGCGCAGATCCTCGAAAGCAAGCTCCGCCTCCGGCAGCCCCAGCTCCTCGCCCTGATAGAGGCAGATCGAGCCGCGCAGGCTGGAAAGCAGTGTGATCGCCAGCCGCGCCACCCTCTCCCGCTCCGCTTCACTGCGGGCAAAGCGGCTGACATGGCGCGTCACGTCGTGGTTGGAAAAGGCCCAGCAGACCCAGCCGTCGGTCACCGCCTTCTGGAAGTTCTCGACGCAGCGGCGGATATGGGTCGCGGTAAAGTCCGGCCCCAGGAGGTCAAAGGTATAGCACATGTTGAGCTTGTCGCCGCCGCTGGTATAGGCGGCCACGGTCTTCAGCGAGCGGGCGCCGTCGCCCACCTCGCCGACGGTCATGCGGCCTTCGTAGCGATCAAGCAACGCCCGGAACCGCGCGAGGAAGGCGATGTTTTCCGGCTGGCTCTTGTCGTGGAGATGGTCCTGCATGCCGTAGGGGTTCACGTCGGGCGCATCGTTGCTGGTGGCATCCGGATCCGGCACGAGCGGCGGGTTGTCCCGCAAGTGCTTGTCGTGGAAGTAGAAGTTCACCGTATCGAGACGGAAGCCGTCGACCCCGCGGTCGAGCCAGAAGCGGGCAGCATCGAGCACCGCGTCCTGAACTTCGGGATTGTGAAAGTTGAGGTCCGGCTGCGAGCCTAAGAAGTTGTGCATGTAATACTGCTTGCGCACACCGTCCCATTCCCAGGCCGGTCCGCCGAAGATCGACAGCCAGTTGTTGGGCGCCGTGCCGTCCGGCTTAGGATCGGCCCAGACATACCAGTCCGCCTTCCCGTTCGTTCGGCTGGAGCGGCTTTCGACAAACCAGGGATGGCGATCGGCGGTGTGGGAGATCACCTGGTCGATGATCACTTTCAGGCCAAGACGATGGGCCTCGCCAAGCATCTCGTCGAAATCGGCGAGTGTTCCGAACATCGGATCGACGTCGCAGTAATCCGAGACGTCGTAGCCCATGTCGGCCTGCGGCGAGGTGAAGAACGGCGACAGCCAGATCGCATCGACGCCGAGCGAGGCGATGTGCGGCAACCTGCGGGTGACACCCTTGAGATCGCCGATGCCGTCGTCGTCGGTATCCTGGAACGAGCGCGGATAGACCTGATAGATCACCGCACCGCGCCACCAATCGTTGCCCGATACCTGCCGAGACGCCATGTAAGCCCCCTGAAGACGGTCTGTCGCGCAAAGGTGTAGCGTTGCCCGGCGCCGGAGTAAACGCCATTCACCGCCACGCACGGATCGCCACCAAACAGCCGGAAACTATCTCTTGCCGAGAACGATCGAGACCCTTATCCCGTCTCAGACGAAATCTTGTGAGGAGGAAGGTCGTTGGCCGGAAAGATGCTTGCGATCGGAGAGTGCATGGTCGAGCTCATGCAGGCGGAAGGCGGGCTCTTGCGCAAAGGCTATGCCGGCGACACGTTCAACGCCGCCTATTATGCGCGGCTCTTCATGCCTGCTGATTGGACCGTCGCCTATTGCTCCGCCGTCGGCACCGACACGGTTTCCGACGAGATGCTGGCCTTCATGGCGGAAAAAGCGATCGACACCTCGGCCGTCCGCCGCATCGAGAACCGCTCGGCAGGCCTCTATATGATCCACCTGAAGGATGGCGAGCGCAGCTTCTCCTATTGGCGCTCGCACTCGGCCGCCAAGCTGCTCGCGGACGACGCCGAGTATCTGCGTCGCGCGATCGAAAGCTCCGACCTCATCCTCTTCTCGGGCATCACGCTGGCGATCCTTGCGCCCGATGCCGTAGAAACGCTGCTGTCGGAGCTGCGCCGCGCCAAGGCTGCCGGCAAGACGGTGGTCTTCGACCCGAACATTCGCCCGCGTCTCTGGGACGATGCCGAGCGCATGCGCCGCACGCTGACCGACGGTGCCCGCGCCGCGACCCTGGTGATGCCGAGCTTCGACGACGAGATGACCCATTTCGGCGATGCTTCGATCGACGCGACGATTGCCCGTTACAAGAGCCTGGGCGCCACCAACCTCGTCGTCAAGGATGGCGAGAAGGGTGTGACGCTCGCCTTCGGCGATGCCCCGGTTGAGCATGTGCCGGCGACCCCGGTCGAGCGCGTGGTCGATACGACCAGCGCCGGCGACAGCTTCAACGGCGCCTTCGTCTCCCGCCTGGTGGCAGGCGACAAGCCGGCCCAGGCCGCCGCCTTTGCGGCAAGCGTCGCTGCCGGTGTCATCGGCCATCACGGCGCGCTCGTGGCGCGGGAGAAGCTGCCTGCCGCGTGAGCGGCGGGGTCACTTTTCAGGAACTTTAGGAAGGATGCAGACGGAAAGCCTGTTTGGTTTTCCGCTCCCTCTTTAGCGACGCTTCTTCGCCTTGGACTCGTACGGGTTGTCGCCCGAACGGAAGTGCATGCGGATCGGCACGCCCGGCAGATCGAAATCGTTACGCAGACCGTTGATCAGGTAGCGCACGTAGGACTCCGGCAGCGCGTCCGGCCGCGTGCAGGAGATCATGAAGCCCGGCGGGCGCGCCTTCACCTGGGTCATGTACTTGAGCTTGAGCCGGCGACCGGAAACGGCCGGTGGCGGATGCTGAACCGTCTGCGATTCCAGCCAGCGGTTGAGCCGCGCGGTGGAGATGCGGCGGTTCCAGGTCTTGTCGGTCTCGATGATCGCCTGCATCAGCCGGTCGAGGCCGTAGCCGGTGTGACCGGAAATCGGCACGGCACGGATGCCGCGGGCCTGCGGCAACAGCCGCTCGGTCTTTTCGCGAAGATCGGCAAGCACCGCCTGCCAATCCTCGACCAGGTCCCACTTGTTGAAGGCGAGAACGGCCGCCCGGCCTTCGCGCAGCACGAGGTCGACGATCTGCAGATCCTGCTTCTCGAAGGGAATGGTTGCATCAAAGACGATGACCACCGTTTCGGCAAACCGGATCGCCCGCAGGGCATCGGCGACCGAGAGCTTTTCGAGCTTCTCCTGAACCTTGGCCTTGCGGCGCATGCCGGCAGTGTCGAACATCTTGATGGTGCGACCGCGCCAGTCCCATTCGACCGAGATGGAATCGCGGGTGATGCCGGCTTCCGGGCCGGTCAACAGGCGGTCTTCGCCGAGGAAGCGGTTGATCAGGGTCGACTTGCCGGCGTTCGGCCTGCCGACGATCGCCACCCGCAGCGGCTTGGTCTCGTCATAGGCGGTCTCCACCTCTTCGTCTTCACCGTCGTCCTTGAACGTGGGGCGCAGATCGATATCGGTTTCGGCCACGTCGTCTTCCGGCGGGTAGGCCCGGTCTTCGCCGATCGCAGCGACGATCGCGTCGCGCAGATCGAGCATGCCCTGGCCGTGTTCGGCCGAGATCGGGCACGGCTCGCCAAGGCCGAGCGTGAAGGCATCGTAGAAGCCACCGTCGGAACCGCGTGCTTCCGACTTGTTGGCGACCAGCACCACCGGCTTGCCGCGGCGGCGCAGCATTTCGGCAAGCGTCTCGTCTGCCGGCGTCAGTCCGCCCTTTGCGTCAACCAGGAACAGCGAAAGATCGGCTTCGTCGATCGCGGCCTCGGTCTGCGCCCACATGCGCCCCTGCAGCGTGTCGGGTCCCGATTGCTCGAGACCGGCCGTGTCGATGATGCGGAAGCGCAGATCGATCAACTTGGCGTCCCCCGGGCGACGGTCGCGGGTGACACCCGGCGTATCGTCGACGAGCGCCAGCTTCTTGCCGACCAAACGGTTGAACAAGGTGGACTTGCCGACATTGGGACGCCCGACGATGGCGACGGTGAAGCTCATGGATCTATCCGTTTCCGCTTGGAGCGCTGCTGCCAACAACGCGGCTGCGCTCATAAATTCGTTTTCTGCCGCATCTGGCAGCGACAGTTCCAGCAGGAACTGTTGCGATTGTACTCGGCAATCCCGAACGCAAAACCGCTTAAGCACTTTTGCTGGAACTGCTTGCCTTGTCTCTCGCAGTTCCGGACGCAAAACCGCTGAGCACTTTTGCTGAAACTGCTTTAAACGCTTTAGCGCACAATCCCAAGGTCGAGACCGACATTGGGATCATGCGCTGATTCGTAAGGGTCTTTCACCCTGTGCCCTTCCGGTGGGATGGGCTGTCGTCTTATGCCTTGCCGCTCGCGGCGATCACGTCGAGCAGCATCTGGGCGCGACCGGTGACGTTGCGTGGGCTCTGCGCATCGTCGACGATCTGCTGGAACCAGGTCTTCGCCTTGGCGTAGTCGCCGGACTTGTAGGCAGCGAGGCCAAGGGCTTCACGCGCCGAGTGGCGCATGTTGTTCTGCGGCGTAGCAAGCTGCTCGACCTCGGCCGAAACCTGGTCGTAACCGCCGGTATCGACGAGCAGGTAGGCTGCACGCAGACGCGCTGCCTCCTGGATAGCTGCCGGGACGCTGCTGTCCTTGCCGATAGCGGAGAAGGCCTTGGCAGCCGCCTCTGTCTCGCCCTTCTGCGCCTGCAGCGTGGCAGCGCGCAGACGCGCCAGCACCGGATAGGCGCCGTAGCCGTCCTTCTCCAGCGTGTTCAAGGCGGCGAGCGCCTCGTCCGTCTTGTTTTCCTTGGCGAGGTTCAACGCCTGCAGGAACGCATCGCCCGACTTCGAGGAGGCGCCATCCTGCCAGTAATCGAAGCCGACCTTGCCGATGGTGCCGAGTACGATAAGCACGGCGATGGCCACGATGACGCCGCCGAAGCGGGCCCAGATGCTCTTCATCTGGTCGGAACGCAGTTCCTCATTGACCTCGCGGATAAAGCTGTCGTCTTGGTTCGCCATCTATTGCCCCGGCCTTGCCTGCACACTGGCCCGTCGCGCCAACGGTCATATGACGATCGGCGAAACGGACACTCTCAAACTGTTCGAGCATGCACGAGGGGTCCTTGCCGCACCCGCCGCACTCTCATGGATTTTGCGCCTTCTACCCGATTTTGCGGCGCTTGTAAGGGGGCCGGCGCGATTTAGAGCGCCTATGGCCGACACGAGGCCGACTCCGTCGCTCTAAATTTTCTGTTACTGCAATTCCGGACGCAAAACCGCGGTGCACTTTTGCTGGAAATTGCATCAGCCCATGACGACCGGTGCAACGCCGATCAACCATTCGTGCAGCTTCCAGACGAAGAGCACGTAGGCGATGAGGCCGATGATGATGGCGAGCACGTCGTTGGAGGCCGATTTGAACACCGGCAGTACGCGTTCGCCTGCCCGCTCGCGGCGTTTCAGCGAGATACGCAGGATCACCGCCCAGGCGAGAAACGAGCCGAACAGCAGGACGGAGGACGTCTCGCCGTTGGCGAGCAGATGCGCCAGCGCCCAGACCTTGATCGAAAGCACCTGCGGATGCTTGACCGCAACCGCGATGCGCCCGGCCGGGAGGAAGCCGGCGGCAAGGAAGATGAAGGCAAAAAGCATCAGAAGCAGCGCGATATGGCGCATGAATACGGGCGGATCGTAGAGCATGCCCGTTTCGCTGCGGGCCTGGCCGAAGCCATAGATGATCAGACAGAGGCCGATGAGGCTGAGGATTGCATAGATCCCCATCCAGGTGCCCTTGCCGCGGCGCTCGATGACGCCGGCGCGGAAACCGGGCGCGACGACGCGGATGAGATGCAGGCCGAGAAAAAGAATGATGCCGAGAATGAGTATCGCCATGGGGCCACCGCTTTGTTCGAGTATCGGGCAAACTCAGCGCCGCGCGTCGGAAAAGACGGGAGCTGGCCGCTGAAGCGTGTTGATTTCCAGTGTATTCGGTTCCCGGACCGATTCCGCCCAGGTTGCTATGGAGTAGCCTTGATAGCGCGTTTTTTCCAGACCGATCAAAGGATTGCCGCATTTTCGAACCATTTGCGACAAAACCAAAACAGTGCAGTTGATCATGATCCGTATTCCGCTTGCCCTCTCGCTCGCCCTTCTTCCCGCTCTTGCCAGGGCCGAGCCGGCGTCGCCGGCCACCGCGCCCGCCGGTGACAGGCAGCTGGTGATCGTCTCGTTCGACGGCGCGCATGACAACGCGCTTTGGGAAAAAAGCCTGGCGATGGCCAAGCGCACCGGTGCGCATTTCACCTATTTCCTCTCCTGCACCTTTCTGATGACCCGGGCGGACGGCAAGACACTCTACAAGCCGCCGGGTCAGAAGGCGGGCCGCTCGAATGTCGGCTTCGCGCAGAGCCGTGAAGAGATCGCGGCCCGCGTCGGCCACATCTGGCAGGCCCATCTCGACGGCCACGACATCGCCAGCCACGCCTGCGGCCACTTCGACGGCAAGGGCTGGAGCAAAGCCGACTGGCAAAGCGAGTTTTCGACCTTCAACGCGGCGCTCAAGGACGCCTGGAAGAAGGCGGACAAGCCCGAGGCCGAGCCGGCCGGCTGGGCCGAATTCGCCGCGACCGGGATCAAGGGATTCCGCGCCCCCTATCTGTCGCTGAGCGACGGCCTGCTGCCGGCACTCAAGGCGGACAACTTCACCTATGACGCAAGCCTGGTGACCAAGGGTCCGGGCTGGCCGACGACAAAGGATGGCCTGCCGCGTTTCGGACTGCCGCTGATCCCCGAAGGGCCGTCGCAGCGCCCTGTCATCGGCATGGACTACAATCTCTTCGTCCGCCACTCCATGGGTGTGGAGAACAAGAAGGACAGCGCCCGCTTCGAGGAGCGCACCTACGAGGCCTACAGGAAAGCCTTCGACCGGGAATATGCGGGCGACCGCATCCCGCTGCAGCTCGGCTTCCATTTCGTCGAAATGAACGGCGGCGCCTACTGGCGCGCGCTCGATCGGCTGTTGGGCGAAGTCTGCGGCAAGCCCGACGTCGCCTGCGTCAGCTACGCCCAGGCGCTGCCGCTGATCGAGCAGGCAAAAAAGAAGGCGGGTCGAACCGCCTTCTGATTGCTATGCGTTCGGCCAAGCTCAGGCCAGTTCCTCTTCGCCACCGACCTCGATGAACTTCTGATCGATATGCGGCAGCGGCTCTTCGTCGATCGTCGCCTCGAACGCGCGCAGGCGCTTGTAGATCGACAGGAGCTCGACGATTGTCGGCCAGGAAGAAACCAGATACTGGAACGACGAGGTGACCTGGCCGAAGGCGCCGGAGATTTGGTTCAGCGCGCCAAGCGTGATCTTACCGGCAATAATCGACGGCGCCAGGATCAGCAGCGAAAAGATATTGTTGATCTGCAGGTAGAAGATGCGGGCGATGTTGAAATAGAGATAGTGGAAGTACAGCCGGAAATAGTTGCGGCGCACGTTCTCGAAAAGGTCGGCAACGGTCGTCGGCTGGGCGCGATCGGCGTGATCTTCGCCATAGACCAGTTCCTTGCGGTAGGCCGCCTCGACGCGCTGGTTGCGGAACTCAAGCCCCGGCAATTTGATGCCGACGACAGCCAGGAACACGGTGCCGAACAGCGACCAGAGCACCGCGGCGGTGACCAGCGGATAGGGAATGGCGCCGACGATCGGCAGTTCGGTGACGTTTGCGGACAGCCGGATCAACACCGGCGTAAACGCGATCAGAGTCATCACGCTGTCAATCAGGCTGACGCCGAGACCTTCCACGGTCGTGGAAAAGCGCATCGTGTCTTCCTGCACACGCTGCGAGGCACCTTCGATATGGCGCAGCTTGCCCCAATGGGCCATGTAGTACTCGTTCATCGCGGTGCGCCACCGGAAGATATAGTGGCTAACGAAGAAGCGCGTCATGACGGCCACGGCCACGGCGACGAGCGCGATCGCGAGGAAGGTGGCGATTTCGCCGTAGAACTCCTCCGCGGTGACGACCTTTGACTTGGAAACCGCCGCCTGGATCAGGTCCCAGAACGGCCCATACCAGTTGTTGATCGCGACGCTGACCTGCACCTGAAAATAGGTGACGAACAGAATGAGGGCGGATCCGAGGATCGACCAATTCTGCCAGCGATGCGGTGAGTAGACGTACCAGAACGTCGCAAATAACCCCGTGACCAGCGCGAAATAGATGTAGAACCAGAGGAAGGCCGGAGACCAGAAGGCGGAAATGCCGACGATCGGCGGCGCGTCGGACGGCAAAGGCGGCATGCCGAAGACTGCGCCCAGTTGCTCGCCTTCCCCATACCAGAAGGCGATGGCAACCAGCGACCAGACGACAAAGGAAATGAAGAAGAGCTTCGGCTTCGGAAAGAAGGATAGGAACAAGTGCGGCACTCTCGTTTCGGTGGAGACGAACAACTCGCCTCCCGAAGCGCCGAAACTAGGGCAAAGCGCCGTCGTCAACAATCGGGTAATGTAAACGTTACTGTTATTTCATCCAGGCGCGCGCCGGTGCCGGAGGGTCTTTTTTCGCCGCTGCTCAGGCCCTCAATGCCTGTGAAATCCGCTTCAGCTCGACGACGATGACCCCACCGCACAGGAAAAGAACGGCAGCCGCGATCAAGGTTGGTGCGGCGAAGCTGCCGGTGCGCTCCGCAAGCCAGCCGGCGACCAGCGGACCGACGATTTGCCCAATACCGAAAGCAGCCGTCATCAACGCAAGCGCCTTGCGCGGGCTCTCGGGCGCCAGCTTCCGGCCGATCTGCAGGCCATAGGCAGTGATCATCATGAAGGTTGCGCCGAGCATCAGGCCGCCGGCAAGCGGCGCATAGGGCAAAGGCAGGCTGACCGTCAGCACCAGCCCGACCGCCTCGACCAGAAGGCCGATCGCGTAGACACCGGCAAGACCGAAGCGCGGCACGGCAAAGCGCCAGAGATAGACGGAGAGCGCTGCGGCAAGCCCCGTTAGCAGCCAGGCGAGAAATTCGATGCTGTGGCCGCCGCTCGGATCGCGCGCCATGGTGACGAGGAACGTGGCGGTGATCACATAGCCGAAGCCGAAGAGCGCATAGGTGAACGTCACTACGGTCAGCGGCCGCGTCCAGCGCAGCGGCTTTTCGCGCATCGGACCGGAACCGGACGACGGAACGCCGGGAAGAAGTGCGGCAACGACGATCGTCCCGACCAATCCGACCAGCGCGCCGGTAAACCAGTCGCCCATGGAGGTCGTCAGGCCGGCGTGACCCGCGATCGGGTTCGCCCAGACGCAAAGCGATGAAAACGCGATGCCGAGGCCGACGCCGCCAAAGTGAACGGCCGGCACGTGTTCCGAGCGCGCGAGCACGCCATGGCCGAGCACGATGCCGGAGATGAAGATCATCGCAAAGGCGCTGGCAAGGCCGGCGAGGAAACGGATCAGCGCCAGCACGACGACGGAGGACGAGAGGCCCATGGCCGCCAGCAGAGCCGTCGTGGCGACGAGGGACAGCAGACCGATCCGCCGCTCGTGCCCATGGGCCCAGCCATAGGCCGCAAGAATGGCGCCAGCGAGATAGCCGACGAAATTGGCCGAGGCGATGAGCCCGGCATCACCCGGCGACAGGCCGAGATCCACCATCATCGCCGGCAGGATCGGCGTATAGGAGAAGCGTCCGAAGCCCATGGCAACAGCCATGGCGATGGCACCGGCGGTTGCCGTGGCGGAGATGTTGGTCTGCAGCGGTTTGTCGAGCGTGGTCATATCATTTTATTGCGCCGCAACACGACGCACGACAAACGACAATAATTGAAGGATCTATTGAAGAAATCGAACGATGGCCGATTTCAATGGCTTAGACCAGTCGGCGGAAAGGTGAGGTGCACCACATCACGGCGGCAGATCATGCACCGCGGCGATGGAGCAAAAAATCGTCTGGAGGACGACGGAGGCTGCAGGCCGCCGCCGTATCCCTGGGTCAGCCCGGTAGTGTCACCACCAGCGGCCCGCCGCGGGTGACGACAACTGTGTGCTCATACTGCACCGTCGGCGCGCGCGGGTCGCTGTAGAGCGTCCAGTCGTCGTTGCCGCCCTCGGCCCATTGCGCGCCCATCGACAGGAAGGGTTCGACGGTGAAGACCATGCCGTCGGTCATCCGGCGACGTTCGCGCGGATCCGGCCAGGTGGCGATCTCGGTCGGCTCCTCGTGCAGCGAGCGGCCGATGCCGTGGCTGGCGAGATTGGTGACAAGCGAATAGCGGTTCTTGCGGGCGAAGTCGCCGATCGCGTTGCCGATGGCAGCCAGCGGCTGGTCGGGGCGCACCTGCTTGAGGCCCACCCACATCGCCCGCTTGCCATCGCGGCAGAGCCGGTCGATCGCGGCCGTGACCGGCGGTACCGGGAACGAGGCGCCGGTATCGGCAAAGATGCCGTCCTTTTCGGCCGAGACGTCGATGTTGACGAGATCGCCGGCCTTGATCACGCGGTTGCCGGGAATGCCGTGGGCGATTTCCTCGTTGACGCTGATGCATGTGGCACCAGGAAACTGGTAGCAGAGTTCGGGCGCCGAGCGTGCGCCGGCCTCTTCCAGTACCTTGCGGCCGATCGCATCGAGTTCCGCAGTGGTAATGCCGGGCTCGAGCGCCTCGCCCATCGTCTGCAGGGCATTGGCGCAGATGCGGCCGATTTCCTTCAGCCGCAGCAGATCTTCTTCGTTGTTGAGGGTCATCCGTGTCTCGCTTTCGCGCTCACATGTAGCGTGTCGCAACGCGTTATGCCAGCGTCGAGCGGGACGACCGGAGCCGGGCCCCAGCCCCGGTCGTCGAATGGTCAGACGGAGGCCGCCGCTGCTGCCCTTTCCTCGGCCAACGCCTGGCGCACGGGCGGCGCCACCCTGGTGCCGTAGAGTTCGATGCCGCGCATGATCTGGTCGTGCGGCATCGGACCGATCGCCATCTGCAGCAGGAAGCGATCGTTACGGAACAGCTTCCAGTTCTCGACGATCTTCTCGGCCACCGTTTCCGGATCACCGAGGAAGAGGTTGCCGGAGGGGCTGCGCGCCTGGTCGAAATGCGCCCGGTTCGTCGGTCCCCAGCCGCGCTCGCGGCCGATGCGGTTCATCACTTCCGCCTGCGGCCCGTAGAACTGGTCGGCGGCAAGATCGGTCGTATCGGCGATGAAGCCGTGCACGTTGATGCTGGTTTTCAGCTTTTCCGGGTCCTGACCGGCGCGGCGCGCGGCCTCGCGGTAGAGATCGAACAGCGGCGCAAACCGGCGCGGCTCTCCGCCGATGATCGCAAGCGCCACCGGCAGGCCGAGCGCACCCGCGCGGGCCACCGATTGCGGCGTGCCGCCAACGGCGATCCAGAGCGGCAGCACCTCCTGCAGCGGCCGCGGATAGACGCCGCGATCATGGATCGCCGACCGCATCTCGCCGGCCCACGAGACCTTTTCGCTTTCGCGCAGCGCCATCAGGAGGTCGAGCTTTTCGGCAAAGAGCTGGTCGTAGTCATCGAGCGACTGGCCGAAGAGCGGGAAGGATTCGATGAACGACCCGCGACCGGCCATGATCTCGGCGCGGCCGCCCGAGATCAGATCAAGGGTCGAGAATTGCTGGAAGACGCGTACGGGATCGTCCGAGCTCAACACCGTGACGGCACTGGTCAGCCGGATATTCTTCGTTTTTGCCGCTGCGGCCGCGAGGATGACCGCCGGCGCGGAGGCCGCGTAGTCAGGCCGATGGTGTTCGCCGAGCCCGAAAACATCGAGGCCAACCTGATCTGCAAGCTCGATTTCCTCGAGAAGGTTCTTGAGGCGACGCTGGCCCTCCCTGCCCTTGTGATCCGCGTTCGGATCGACATCCGCAAATGTGTAAAGCCCGAGTTCCATGAGGTCTGTCCTTTTTCTGTTTGCACAACAGATAGTTGGCGCACACATGAGCAGCAAATGCGCATCCGGGAAACGCTGTGTTTCCCGGATGCATACGAACGAGACCTTACCCTCTCGGTAGACCGTCAAGCAGGACGTCGAGGCCCTTCCGGAACGTGCCATCCCAATCGCTGTCCAGGAGCAGGCGCGTGCGCTCGATCGTCGGGTAGCGTTCGCTGAGCGCCGAGAGGCGCTTCTGTCCGGCAGCCTGGTCGGCGTGCGAAAGCGCGAAGCTCGCCCGGGTGACGGTGGCGCCGAGCACGTAGTTCCAGAGCGACCAGATCGCGACATTCATGTCCGCGTCGGCAACGCCGGCTCTCGACAGCACCTCGCTCATGGTTTCCAGGCGGCCGAGTACATTCGCGCCGAGCGCCCGGCGCGGCAGCAGCGACGCCGACCAGGGATGGCGCAGCATGATTGCGCGCCAGTCTTCGAGCATGTGAACCACATCCCTGCGCCAGTCCTCGGGCTCGATCCTTTGCGGGGGCGCGCGATAGGCAAACACCGCATCGAGCGCCAGGTCGAAGACCTCCTCCTTGTTGGCGACATGCCAATAGAGGCTCATGACGCCCGCACCGAGACGGTCGGCGAGACGGCGCATCTTCAAGCCGTCGATACCCTCGGCGTCCAGCAATTCGACCGCAGTCGCCACGATGCGCTCCAGAGACAGGGACGGCTCGCCGCCCGGCTTCTTCCCGGCCTGGGCTGCCGACTCTATCCGCTGGGAGCGTTTGCCCTGCCCGCCGTTCCCTTTCGCCGCCATGCGTCTTCCTTGCTGATTGGAGTGTCGATTTACGCCGACAACGCGCCGGATGTCGATCCTGAACGATTGACTCGTACGGCGTACGATGTAAATGAATCGTACGCCGTACGAGTCAATAGCAAGAGCGACGGCGAAAGGTCAAACCTGCAGGCCTGCAAGCGGCATCGCGCGCAGACCTCGGAGACGAGAGAACACCATGTCACGCGCAATCAGACATCTCATGATCGGAGGACTCATCATCATGACTACGGGCGTTTCCACGGCGGCCACAGCGAGCGAGCAGGCGGCCAAGCTGACGGTCGTCAACCCCAAGAACCTCTACGACCCGACGCCGCATGGCTATAGCACCGCGGTGATCGTGCCTGCCGGGGCACGGGTGGCCTACATTTCAGGACAGGGCGGCCAGGATAGCACCGGCGGCCTGTATCCCGACTTCGCGGTTCAGGTCAAGCAGGCCTATGCCAATCTGGGCGCAGCGCTCGAGGGGCTCGGCGCAAGGCCGGACCAGGTCGCCAAGCTCACCATCTTCGTGGTCGACCACGACATGTCCAAGCTCGAGGTCCTGACCGGCAGCGTCAAGGAAATGTTCGGCGCGACGCTGCCGGCGCAGACACTGGTACCCGTGCCCAAGCTGGCGGTCGACGGCATGCTGTTCGAGGTGGAAGCGGTCGCTGTCATCGACTGACGGCGGCCCGGTTTGCGGCACCGCCCGTCGGCCCGGAAGGCAGAGTATGGTCGGGAGAAACGGACGCGCGGCGAAAATCGCCGCTCGCCCGGCTCTTAGCTCAGCGTCCTTTTGACCGCGTTGCGCCAACCCTTGAACTTGGCCTTACGCGTCTTTTCGTCCATGGCGGGCTCGAAGCGGCGGTCGCGTGCCCAGGACTTGGCAAAGTCTTCCTGCTTCGGCCAGACGCCGGCGCGGCTGCCGGCAAGCAAGGCGACGCCGAGCGCGGTCGTTTCCAGGATGACGGGCCGATCGACCGGCGCGTCGAGCAGGTCGGAAAGCCGCTGCATCGTCCAGTCGGAGGCAACCATGCCGCCGTCGACGCGCAGAACCGTCTCCTTGCCGTTGCTGCGCCAGTCCTTGTGCATCGCCTCAAGCAAGTCGCGCGTCTGGTAACAGACGGCTTCGAGTGCCGCGCGGGCAAACTCCGCCGGACCGGTGTTGCGGGTCATGCCGAAGATCGCGCCGCGCGCGTCCGGATCCCAATGCGGCGCGCCGAGCCCGGTGAAGGCCGGCACGAGATAGACGTCCTGCGTCGGATCGGCGCTTGCGGCAAGCGTCCCGGTATCGGGCGCAGCCTTGATCACCTTCAGCCCGTCGCGCAGCCATTGCACCGCAGCACCCGCGACGAAGATCGAGCCTTCGAGCGCATAGGTGGTTTCGCCATCAAGCTTGTAGGCAATGGTGGTGAGCAACCGGTTCTTCGAACGCACCATGTCCTTGCCGGTGTTGAGCAGTGCGAAGCAGCCGGTGCCATAGGTGGATTTCAACATGCCCGGCTTGAAGCAGGCCTGGCCGATGGTCGCCGCCTGCTGGTCGCCGGCAACGCCGAGGATCGGGATCGCCGCGCCGAAAAGTGCGGTATCGGTAACGCCGAAATCGGCGGCGCAATCCTTGACCTCGGGCAGCATGGCGCGCGGCACCTTGAGGATCTTCAGAAGCTCGTCGTCCCAGGCATTTTCGGCGATGTTATAGAGCAGCGTGCGCGAGGCGTTGGTCGCGTCGGTCACGAAGGATTTGCCGCCGGTCAGCCGCCAGATGAGGAAGGTATCGATGGTGCCGAAGCAGAGTTCGCCCTTGGCGGCGCGGGCCTGCGCCCTGTCGATGTTGTTCAGCAGCCAGTTGAGCTTGGTGCCGGAGAAATAGGGATCGAGCAGCAGGCCCGTCTTCCGGGTGAAGGTCTTTTCCAGCCCCTGCTTCTTCAGCCGATCACAATAGGAGGCGGTGCGACGGTCCTGCCAGACAATCGCGTTGTGAATGGGATTGCCGGTCTCGCGATCCCAGACGACGACGGTTTCGCGCTGGTTGGTGATGCCGATCGCCGAAAGGTCGCCGGCCTTGATGCCGGCCTTGGCGATAGCGTCCTCAACCGTCGAAAGCACCGTCTGCCAGATTTCCTCGGGATCGTGTTCGACCCACCCGGATTTCGGAAAATACTGCTTGAATTCCTTGTGGCTGGCCCCGGCGATCTGCTGCTGACCGTCGAAGATGATCGCCCGGCTCGAGGTCGTACCCTGATCGATCGCGAGAATATATCCGCCCATATGCCCCTCCCCGGCCACACGCATGTTTGTTCACCCGGCCTTGAAGGCGGGATCTCATTTCGAAAACTTCAATACGATGGCAAAACGAATGTCAAACGAAAACAAAACGCAACCGTCGACTTCGCCATTCCCCTCCTCAACTCTGCGGTCCGCAACCCAAAAACACAATTGTCAGCGCCGGCGTTTTCCGCGTAGGCTGGCGCTGTTGCGCCGCAACAAAGCAGTGCGCGGCGCCACAAAGGGAGAGAGCAGCAATGACGAAAACAGCGGTCATCACCGGTTCGACGAGTGGCATCGGGCTTGCGATCGCCAAGGCCTTCGCCAAGGGTGGCGCCAATATCGTGCTCAACGGCTTCGGTAGCCCGGACGAAATCAAGAAGGCGACGGACGACGTCAGCGCGCTGACGACAGGAACGGTCGTCTATCATGCTGCCGACATGACGAAGCCAGCCGAGATCGCCGATCTGATCGCTACGGCGACGACCCGCTTCGGCGGCGTCGATATCCTCGTCAACAATGCCGGTATTCAATATGTCGAGAAGGTCGAGGATTTCCCGATCGAGCAATGGGACCGCATCATCGCGATCAACCTCTCCTCGTCCTTCCACACGATCCGCGCCGCTATTCCCGGCATGAAGGCGAAAGGCTGGGGCCGCATCATCAACATCGCCTCGGCCCATGGCCTCGTCGCCTCGCCCTTCAAGGCGGCCTATGTGGCGGCGAAGCACGGCGTTCTCGGTCTGACGAAGACCGTGGCGCTCGAAGTGGCCGAAAGCGGAATCACTGCGAACTCGATCTGCCCGGGCTACGTGCTGACGCCGCTCGTCGAAAAGCAGATCCCCGATCAAGCCCGCACCCGCGGCATCACCGAGCAGCAGGTGATCAACGACGTGATGCTGAAGGGGCAGCCGACGAAGAAGTTCATCACCGTCGAACAGGTCGCAGCCCTTGCCGTCTATCTCGCCGGCGACGACGCGGCACAGATCACCGGCACCCATGTGTCGATGGACGGCGGTTGGACGGCGCAGTAACGGCCGACATCCGTCAAGTGGACGGCAGCGCGGACCGGATGCCCCCGCGCTGCCCGCATGGCGTGCAAAAGTCCGCTCAGCCCTTTGCTTTTCTGCATAACCACCTAAGATCAAAGTGATTTCAGGACGTATGCAGCAGCAGGGAATGAATGGCATGCCCCAGCCGACCGGTTCAATCAGCTTCATCCTTAACGACCGCGAGGTCGCTCTTTCCGACATCGCACCGACAACGACGCTGCTCGACTATCTGCGGCTGGAACGCCGGCTGACCGGCACCAAGGAAGGTTGTGCGGAGGGCGACTGCGGCGCCTGCACCGTGCTCGTCGGGCGGCTGGTCAGCGACCGGCTCGTCTATGAAAGCGTCAACGCCTGCATCCGTTTCCTCGGCTCGCTGCAGGCAACCCATGTCGTCACCGTCGAGCATCTCGCCGGTCAGGATGGCACGCTGCATCCGGTGCAGCAGGCAATGGTCGATTTTCACGGCTCGCAATGCGGCTTCTGCACGCCCGGCTTCGTCATGTCGCTCTATGGCCTGTGGCTTGGCAACGACAGCCCCAGCCGCGCCGATATCGAAAAGGCGCTGCAGGGCAATCTCTGTCGCTGCACCGGTTATGAGCCGATCGTGCGCGCGGCCGAAGCGGCGGCAGAGGCGCGCCCCTCCAACATCTTCGATCCGATCACCAGGGAGCGGGAAACGATCACCATCAGGCTGAAGGCGCTGGCACCGACGGAAACGATCACACTCCGCCAGGGCGAAAATTGTCTGATCGTGCCGGCCGACGGCAGTGGCCTGGCGGAAGCGCTCGCCGACCATCCCGGGGCGACGGTCGTTGCCGGCTCCACCGATGTCGGCCTCTGGGTGACGAAGCAGATGCGGGCGATCAACCCGGTGATCTTCATCAACGGCATCACCGAATTGCAGCAGATCGAGGAAACCGCGGACGGTCTGATTATCGGCGCCGGCGTCAGCTACACCATGGCCTATGCCGCCCTCGCCAAGACGTTTCTCGGGCTCGGTCCGCTGATCAACCGCATCGGCGGCGAACAGGTGCGCAACATGGGCACGATCGGCGGCAATATCGCTAACGGCTCACCGATCGGCGACAGTCCGCCGCCCCTGATCGTGCTTGGCGCGACGGTGACCCTGCGCTCGACCGCCGGTCGGCGGACGTTGCCGCTCGAATCCTTCTTCATCGCTTATGGTAAGCAGGATCGCCAACCCGGCGAATTCGTCGAAAGCATCTTCGTGCCGCGCCTACCGGCGGGCGATCTCTTTGCCGCCTACAAGATCTCCAAGCGCCGCGACGAAGATATCTCCGCGCTGCTTGGCGCGTTCCGTCTATCGGTGGATGGCGGCATCGTCCGCTCCGCCCGCATCGCCTTCGGCGGCATGGCCGCGACGCCCAAGCGCGCCAGCAACGTCGAGGCGGCGCTGATCGGCAAGCCATGGACCGAGGAAACGGTCCGCGCCGCGCAAGCCGCCTTCGAGACCGACTACCAGCCGCTCACCGACTGGCGGGCAACGAGCGACTACCGCATGCTTGCGGCGAAGAACCTTCTGATGCGTTTCTTCCTGGAAAGCGGCGGCGAGCCGGCGCAACTGGTTCGCTTTGCTGCGGGAGGCCGATAATCATGGACAAATCCACCTTCGAGGAACGCAAGACGATCCGCGGCGAGATGCATGTTTCCCAGCGTCACGACAGCGCCCACAAGCATGTCTCCGGCACCGCCGACTACATCGACGACATGCCCGAGCCGGCGGGCACGCTGCATGGCGCGCTTGGCATGACCGACCGGGCGCATGCGGAAATCACCGCCATGGACCTTTCGGCCGTCGCCGCCGTGCCCGGTGTCATGCTGGTGCTGACCGCCAAGGACATGCCGCATTCCAACGACATCAGCCCGAGCCACCTGCATGACGAGCCGGTGCTTGCCGATGGCCTCGTGCAGTTTCATGGCCAGCCGGCCTTCGCCGTGATTGCAGAAACCCGTGACATCGCCCGTCGGGCGGCAAGGTTCGCCAAGATCACCTATCGCGACCTGCCGCATTTCACCGACATTCTCGATGCCGTCGCCCATGGCGGGCAGTTGGTCACCCAGCCGCTCACCCTGCAGCGCGGCGATGCCGAGGCGGAGCTGGAAAAGGCGCCACGGCGGCTCAAAGGCAGCATGCGCATCGGCGGACAGGAGCATTTCTACCTCGAAGGCCATATCGCCCTTGCCATTCCCGGCGAGGACGACGAGGTCACCGTCTGGTCCTCGACCCAGCATCCAAGCGAGATCCAGCACATGGTCTCGCACGTGCTCGGCGTGCCCTCCAATGCGGTGACCGTGAACGTGCGCCGCATGGGTGGTGGCTTCGGCGGCAAGGAAACGCAAGGAAACCAGTTCGCAGCCCTTGCCGCGGTCGCGGCGAAGAAGCTCAACCGCGCCGTCAAGTTCCGCCCGGATCGCGACGAGGACATGACGGCAACCGGCAAGCGCCACGACTTCCTCGTCGATTACGACGTCGGCTTCGACGACGAGGGCCGCATCCATGCGGTCCATGCCAACTACGCGGCGCGCTGCGGCTACTCTTCGGACCTCTCCGGCCCGGTCACAGACCGTGCGCTGTTCCATGCGGACAGCTCCTATTTCTATCCGCATGTGAAGCTCACCTCACAGCCGCTGAAGACCAACACCGTCTCCAACACCGCTTATCGTGGCTTCGGCGGCCCGCAAGGCATGGTCGGCGGCGAGCGCATCATCGAGGAAATCGCCTACCAGCTCGGCAAGGATCCGCTCGAAATCCGCAAGCTGAATTTCTATGGCGACAAGGGCTCCGGCCGCGATGTCACGCCCTACCATCAGCAGGTCGAAGACAACATCATCGCGCAGATCGTCGCGGAGCTGGAAGAAAGCGCCGACTATCAGGCGCGCCGTCAGGCGATCCTCGCGTTCAATCGGGAAAGCCGCGTCATCCGCAAGGGCATCGCGCTGACGCCGGTGAAGTTCGGCATCTCCTTCACCATGACCGCCTTCAACCAGGCGGGCGCGCTTGTGCATATCTACCAGGACGGCTCGATCCACCTCAACCACGGCGGCACCGAGATGGGCCAAGGCCTCTACATCAAGGTCGCGCAGGTGATCGCCGACAGCTTCCAGGTCGACCTCGACCGCGTTCGCATCACTGCGACGACGACCGGCAAGGTGCCGAACACGTCGGCGACCGCCGCCTCTTCGGGCTCTGACTTGAACGGCATGGCCGCCTTCGACGCCGCGCGCCAGATCAAGGACCGTCTCGTCGGTTTCGCCTGCGAGCGCTGGCAGACGACGCCCGAGAATGTCAGCTTCGTCGCCAACCACGTGAAGATCGGCGAGGAGCTGATCCCCTTCCCTGAATTCATCAAGCAGGCCTATATGGGCCGTATCCAGCTTTCGGCCGCCGGCTACTACAAGACGCCGAAGATCCACTGGGATCGCGCCAGCGGCCGCGGCACACCCTTCTATTACTTCGCCTATGGCGCTGCGGTTTCGGAGGTTTCGATCGACACGCTGACCGGCGAATACATGGTCGACCGGGTCGACGTGCTGCACGACGTCGGCCGTTCGCTCAATCCGGCGATCGACCTCGGTCAGATCGAGGGCGGCTTCGTGCAAGGGATGGGCTGGCTGACGACGGAAGAGCTCTGGTGGGACGACAAGGGACGGCTTCGCACCCACGCCCCCTCCACCTACAAGATCCCGCTTGCCTCCGACCGGCCGAAGATCTTCAACGTCAAGCTTGCCGAATGGTCGAGCAACGCCGAGAAGACCATTGGCCGCTCCAAGGCGGTGGGAGAGCCGCCCTTCATGCTGCCGATCTCGGTGCTGGAGGCTTTGTCCATGGCAGTCGCCAGTGTGGCCGATTACCGCGAGTGCCCGCGGCTCGATGCCCCGGCAACACCGGAGCGTGTGCTGATGGCCGTCGAGCGTCTGCGCAATCGCTGACGGCCATCACGATTTGCCTCAGATCCGCGGCAGTTCATTGATGCTGAACAGGCGGCGAGCGTTGGCCATCGCCTCCTCGTCGTCGCGGTGCGGGCTATGGACATCCATGAAACCCATGTCTCTCTTGATATGATCGGAGAGCGCGTTGACATCGAGCATCGGCTTGGGGGCAACAAGGCCGCCGAACAGGGCGGCTGTGAGCCGGGCGACCGGCTCGAATGAAAGAAACGCTTTTCTTTCAGTACGTTCGTAAGTGTCGCAAGTCATTTCAGCACCTGTTTCGTCTTGGGAAGTTGACTTGAAGGATGCCGTGGAGGAGGATCGAAATCCAATCGAACATCCGTCTGGATGCATCAAGAGAACTTATCCATGAAGATGTCGAAGCAGTTTCCGCTGAATGCGCTGCGGGTCTTCGAGGCGGTCGCAAGGCTCGGCAGCTTCACCAAGGCCGGTGAAGAGCTGGGCATGACCCAGACGGCCGTCAGCTACCAGGTCAAGTTGATCGAGGAGAATGTCGGCGAGCCGCTGTTCCTGCGGCGCCCGCGCCAGATCTCGCTGACGGAAGTCGGCCAGCGCATGGCGCCGCGCGTCACCGAAGCCTTCGAGATGCTGCAGGAAGCGGTTTCGAATGCCCGTGGCGATATCGACAGCGCGCTCCTGATCAGCTCGACGCCGACCTTCGCCTCGCAATGGCTTGCCCGCAACATCGGCAGCTTCCAGCTCGCCCATCCGAACATCGCCGTTCGGCTGACGACCAGCGACTCGCTCACCGATTTTACCCGCGAGCCGGCCGACCTTGCCATCCGCTCGGGTGCCGGCGTCTGGCCCGGCCTCGACACGCATCCGCTGATGCGGGTGGAATTCAGCCCGATGCTGAGCCCGGCGCTTGCCGAGACCATTGGCGGCGTGCACGAGCCGCGCGACCTGCTGAAGCTGCGCATCATCGATCCCGGTGACCCCTGGTGGCCGATGTGGTTCAAGGCCGCCGGCGTCAAGGATCCCGATCTCGAAGGACGGCCGCACAGCCGTCTCGGCGCGCAATCCTTCGAGGCGCGCGCCGCCATCGCCGGCCAGGGCGTGGCGATCCTGACGCCGGAATTCTACCCCGATGACGTGGCGCTCGGTCGGCTCTACCAGCCCTTCGAGCTGCGCTGCAGCGATGGCTGCGATTATTGGCTCGCCTATCCGCACGCCCGCCGCAACACACCCAAGATCAGGATTTTCCGCGACTGGATCCTCGGCGAACTTTGCGCGCCGAACTTCCTGCAAGCAAATAGCGCTTGAGGAGCGCCGAAGCCCCTTTTCCCCTCCGCGGTTTATGCGCAAAGTGAGGCAACGGAGACAAAGGGGATCTGAATGTACGAGTTCGCCATCGCCTGGGAATGGCTGGCCTTTGCCGTGCGCTGGTTGCACGTCATCACCGCCATCGCCTGGATCGGCTCATCCTTCTATTTCATCGCGCTCGACCTGGGTCTCGTGAAGCGCGATCACCTGCCCGTCGGCGCCTATGGCGAGGAATGGCAGGTGCATGGCGGCGGTTTCTATCACATCCAGAAATACCTGGTCGCACCGGCCTCGATGCCCGAGCATCTCACCTGGTTCAAATGGGAATCCTACGTGACGTGGCTTTCTGGCTTCGCCATGCTCTGTGTCGTCTACTATGGCGGCGCCGATCTGTTCCTGATCGACCGCCACGTGCTCGACATCTCGGCGACCACGGCGATCCTGATTTCGCTCGCCTCGCTCGGCATCGGCTGGCTGTTTTACGATCTGCTCTGCAAGTCGCCGATCGGCAGGAACACCTGGGGGTTGATGGCACTGCTCTATGTGGCGCTGGTCGTCATGGCCTGGGGCTATACGCAGGTCTTCACCGGCCGCGCCGCCTTTCTCCATCTTGGCGCTTTCACCGCGACGATCATGTCGGCCAATGTGTTCTTCATCATCATCCCCAACCAGAAGATCGTCGTCGCCGACCTGATCGCCGGCCGCACGCCGGATCCGAAACTCGGCGCGCAGGCCAAACAGCGCTCGCTGCACAACAACTACCTGACGCTGCCCGTCATCTTCTTCATGCTGTCGAACCACTATCCGCTGGCGTTTGCCACCGCGTTCAACTGGATCATCGCCGCACTCGTTTTCCTGATGGGCGTCACCATCCGCCACTGGTTCAACACCACCCACGCCCGCAAGGGCCGGCCGACCTGGACCTGGCTCGTCACCGCCCTCCTCTTCATCCTGATCATGTGGCTTTCGACCGTGCCGAAGGTTCTGACCGGCGGCGAAAAGGCCGAGGTTGCGCCCGCCTTCAGCCGCTTCGCCGCCAATGCCCACTTCCCTGCAGTCAAGGACACGGTCTCGACACGCTGTTCCATGTGCCATGCGGCAGAACCGGTTTATGAGGGTATCACCCAGGCGCCGAAGGGCGTGATGCTCGAAAGCGACGCGGAGATTGCCGCCCATGCGCGCGAAATCTATATCCAGGCCGGGCGCAGCCACGCGATGCCGCCCGGCAACGTGACAGACATGACGACGGACGAGCGCCAGCTTCTGACAGCCTGGTTCGAAAGCGCCGTCGAGGAAGGCAAGACACAATGACGACCACCCTCATCCGCGGCCGATTGCTGAGCTTTAACCGCGCGCCTACGTCGATCGACGACAGCGCCGCCTACAGCTACGAGAGCGACGGTGCGCTTCTGATTGAGGGTGGACAGATCGCCGCGAGCGGCTCCTATGCTGCGGTCAAGGCAAGCGCGCCTGACGGCGTCGCGGAAGTGGACCATCGCCCACACCTGATCGTGCCCGGCTTCATCGACACGCATCTGCATTTCCCGCAGATGCAGGTCATGGCCTCCTATGCCGCCAACTTGCTTGAATGGCTGAACACCTACACCTTCCCCGAGGAGTGCCGCTTCGTCGAGACCGCCCATGCGGAGCGCATCGCGACGCGCTTCTTCGATGAGATGGTGCGCTATGGCACGACAACAGCGACCGCCTATTGCTCGGTTCACAAGGCGTCGGCCGATGCCTTCTTCGCCGAGGCGCTGCGCCGCGACATGCGCATGGTCGCCGGCAAGGTGATGATGGACCGCAACGCCCCGCAAGGCCTGCTCGACACGCCGCAGATGAGCTACGACGAAACCCGCGCGGTCATCCGCGAATGGCACGGCAAGGGCCGCAATCATGTGGCGATCACCCCGCGCTTCGCCATCACCTCAACGCCGGAGCAGATGGACGTCGCGAAGTCGCTGGTGCACGAATTCCCCGACCTGCACCTCCAGACGCACCTTTCGGAAAACCGCGACGAGATCGCCTTTACCTGCGAACTCTATCCGGAAGCCAAGGACTACACAGACGTCTACGCCCGCTACGGCCTGCTCGGACCCAAGAGCCTGTTCGGCCACTGCATCCATCTGTCTGAGCGCGAGGCGGATGTCATGAGCGAGACCGGCTCGGTCGCCGTTTTCTGCCCGACCTCCAATCTTTTTCTCGGTTCTGGCCTCTTCCCGCTGCGCGCGCTCAGCCGCCGCGAAAAGCCGGTGCGCACCTCGGTCGCCTCCGACATCGGCGGCGGTACCAGCTATTCCATGCTGAAGACGCTCGACGAGGCCTACAAGATCCTGCAGCTGCAGGGCGAGCGGCTGAACCCGTTCGACAGCTTCTTCATGATGACCCGCGGCAATGCCGAGGCGCTATCGCTGGTCGACAAGATCGGAACCTTGGAAGCCGGCACCGACGCCGATTTCATCGTGCTCGACATGGCGGCGACGCCGGCGATGGCGCTTCGGGCCGAAGTGGTCAACTCTCTGGCAGACGAACTCTTCCTGCTGCAGACCATGGGCGACGACCGGTCGATTGTCGAAACCTATGTCGCCGGCAAGCCGGCAAAATCGGCGCTTGCCGCCGCATGACCGACCAAAACCAGAGAGGTCAAGAAAATTGACCTCTCTGCGTTCTGGCTATTAACAAGCCTCTGCCAAACATGGTAATGGCTCGTTCAATCTCCCTTGGACGAAGGCCTTATCCATGACGCAAATCCTCGAAATCAGCGATCTCAAGGCGCTCGCCAAGCGCCGGGTGCCGAAACTCTTCTTCGACTACGCCGACAGCGGCGCCTGGACCGAAGGCACCTATCGCGCCAACGAGGAGGATTTCGCCAAGGTGAAGCTGCGCCAGCGCGTGCTGGTGGATATGACCGACCGGTCGCTGGAAACGACAATGATCGGCCAGAAGGTGTCGATGCCGGTGGCACTCGCCCCGACCGGCCTCACCGGCATGCAGCACGCCGACGGCGAAATACTGGCAGCCCAGGCGGCGGAAGCCTTCGGCGTGCCCTTCACGCTCTCGACGATGAGCATCTGCTCGATCGAGGACGTCGCCTCGGTCACCACCAAGCCCTTCTGGTTCCAGCTCTACGTCATGCGCGAACGCGAATTCGTGCTGAACCTGATCGACCGGGCCAAGGCGGCGAAGTGCTCGGCGCTGGTGCTGACGCTCGACCTGCAGATCCTCGGCCAGCGTCACAAGGATCTTCGCAACGGCCTCTCGGCACCGCCGAAGATGACGCCGAAGCACCTCTGGCAGATGGCGACGCGCCCCGGCTGGTGCATGAAGATGCTCGGCACCAAGCGCCGCACCTTCCGCAACATCGTCGGCCACGCGAAAAGCGTCACCGACCTCTCGTCGCTCGGCGCCTGGACGGCGGAACAGTTCGACCCGCAGCTCTCGTGGAAGGATGTCGCCTGGATCAAGGAACGCTGGGGCGGACCGCTGATCCTCAAGGGCATTCTCGACCCCGAGGACGCCAAGATGGCAGCAGCGACCGGTGCCGACGCGATCATCGTCTCCAATCACGGCGGCCGCCAGCTCGACGGCGCCCATTCCTCGATCAGCATGCTGCCGCGCATCGTCGATGCGGTCGGCCACCAGATCGAGGTGCATATCGATGGCGGTATCCGCTCCGGCCAGGACGTGCTGAAGGCCGTCGCCATGGGCGCCAAGGGCACCTATATCGGCCGCCCCTTCCTCTACGGCCTCGGCGCCATGGGCAAGGAGGGCGTCACCAAGACGCTGGAAATCATCCGCAAGGAGATGGACATCACCATGGCCCTCTGCGGCAAGCGCGATATCAACGACGTGGATCGTAGCATTCTGGCGGAATAGGCCGCGGCACCAGCCACTCCCGCCCTCATTCCTGTGCTTGTCACAGGAATCTCTAGCAGTTCCGTTGGAACTGCGGGACCAGCACAAGTCCTTGGGCTGAAAGGTCTTTTGACCCGACGGACGTCGGGCCGCTGGATCCCCGCCACAAGGGCGAGGATGAGGGAGCTTGGAGTGACCCTTCCGGCAAAACGCGAAGCGAGCGCAAGCCTCCTAAGCCTCAACTACCCCGGTAGGTCGAATAGCCGTAGGGCGAGAGAAGCAGCGGCACGTGATAATGGCTCGCCGGATCGGCGATGCCGAAGCGCAAGGGGATGCGGTCGAGGAAGGCCGGCTCCGGCAGTGTAACGCCGGACCGGCGCAGATAGTCGCCGGCATGGAACACCAGCTCGTAATTGCCGGCCATGAAGCCGATGCCTTCGACCATCGGGCCGTCGACGCGGCCGTCGCTGTTGGTATGTACGGTGCGGATCAGCTGCCGCTCTTCCCCCTCCAGCCAGTAGAGGTCGATGCGCAGACCCTCGGCCGGTTTGCCGAGAGCGGTATCGAGAACATGGGTGGTCAGGCGGCCGGTACTGCTCATGGCTTCTCTCTTCTCACACATTGGCGCGGGATGCTGTCAGAAGCCGCGCGCACGTCCTGCTAGATAGCGCTGTCTATGACGAAAGGCTCGTCATAGAAGAACTCCTCGAGATTGTTGCCCGGCCCTTCGCGGTCGACGATGAGGAAATCGCTGACGGCGCCGACGGACATCAGCGGGTGGTGCCAGATATTGCGGCCGTAGTTGACGCCCTGCCGGCCGTTCGCCTGGAAAACGCGCGGCGTGCCCGGGCGCCCGTCCTCGTCGTCCGCCACCACGACGAGCCATGGGCGGTCATCGAGCGGCGAAAAGCTCTGGCTGCCGAGCGGGTGGCGCTCCATCATCGTCACCGAATAGGGGAAAGACCGCGGCTGGCCGCGGAAGATGTTGATGATGACATTGGCGCCGTCGCCGACGACATCGGCACGCGCAAGACCGTGGAAACGTTCCGTGTTGCCGCCGTTGATGTGGCGCATCGTTGCGGGATCGGCTTCGATGATGGTGCCGAAGGGAGCGAAGGCCTCGCGTGTCAGCGGTTCGATTTTGAGCAGGCGCGACATTATGCGGAGACCTCGCAAGACGATTTTGCGCTTGCGGATGTCCGATCCAGTTCGAGGGCCCTCCTCATGAGCGGGGACAGGCATCGAACGGTTTTGTCAGGCATTTTCGTCTCCAGGAATCATCGACTGCAGGCGCAGGCGGGCGATTTTCTCGACCTGTGCGCAAGCGGTTTCAAATTCCTCTTCGGGCGAATTGTCAATGCGGCTTTGGAAGGAGGCAAGAATTTGCCCCTTGGTCAGCCCCTTCACCGCGATGATGAAGGGGAAGCCGAATTTTTTCGTGTAGGCGTCGTTGAGCGCGGTGAAGCGCTCATGCTCCTCTGGTGTCAGTCGGTCGAGGCCGGCAGACGCCTGCTCTGCCGTCGAGTCCGCCGTCAGCTTACCGGCGATCGCCAGCTTGCCGGCAAGATCGGGGTGCGCGCGCAGCACCTGCATCTTCTCGCGCGGCAGCGCCGTGCGAAAGGCCTGGCAGAGCGCCGAATGCACCGTGCCCGCCGTCAGCCCGGTCGCCGCGGCTCGGTCGTAGGCGCGTTCGGCAACCCAGGGCGAGTGCTCGAACACGCCACCGAAACGGGCAACGAAGGCATCACGGTCGGTCATCAGAGCGCCCCTTCCGGCTTGTGGTGCTGGTACCAATGGTTGGCGATGTCAATGCGACGCGGCACCCAGACCTTGTCGTGCGACATGACGTAGTCGATGAAGCGAGCGAGCGCAGCAGCGCGGCCCGGGCGGCCGACGAGACGGCAGTGAAGGCCGATATTCATCATCTTGGCGTCGCCCTGGCGACCTTCCTCGTAGAGCACGTCGAATGTGTCCTTGAGGTAGCTGAAGAACTGGTCGCCGCTGTTGAAGCCCTGCGGCGTCGCAAAGCGCATGTCGTTGGCATCAAGCGTATAGGGAATGATCAGGTGCGGCTTGTCGGCCGAAAGACCCGGCACCCAGTAGGGCAGTTCGTCGGCGTAGCTGTCGCAGGAGTAAAGGAACCCGCCTTCCTCCAGCACCAGCTTCAGCGTATTGGCCGAAGGCTTGCCCTGGTAGATGCCGAGCGGCCGCTCGCCGGTGAGCTCCGTGTGCAGGCGGACGACTTCGCGGATATGCTCGCGTTCGACCTCTTCCGGCACGTCCTTGTATTCCAGCCAGCGCAGACCGTGGCTGGCGATTTCCCAGCCGGCCTCCTTCATGGCAGCGACCGCTTCCGGATTGCGCGCCATGGCCTGCGTCACGCCATAGACGGTCAGCGGGACGTTGCGGCTGGTGAACATGCGCCACAGCCGCCAGAAGCCGGAACGGGCACCGTATTCGTAGATCGATTCCATGTTGAGGTTACGCTGGCCAGCCCAGGGCTGCGCGCCGACAATTTCCGACAGCAGGCACTCGGACGCTGGGTCGCCATCGAGAATGCAGCTTTCGCCGCCCTCTTCGTAGTTCAGCACGAACTGCACGGCGATGCGCGCATCGCCCGGCCAGTTTGCCTTCGGCGGATTGCGGCCGTAGCCAACGAGGTCGCGCGGATACTTAGTCTCAGACATCAAATCACCCTTCGAATTTTTAGGAACGGTATCACCGCCGACCGGATTGTCGATACCGAAATGACGTGAGGCAGGGCAGCGGCAGCGCCACGGCCCTGACGGAAATTACCAGAAAAATTCGGCTGAGCCCGAGGTTGAGAGATTTTTCGAAACAGCGTTGAATGGATCGGCAAGGACAACGGCCCTCATCGAGATGAAATCCTACATTCAAGCGCTCCGCGAAAAAGTCGGTCCCGGCCTGCTTCTCTGCCCGTCAGTGGCGGCCGTCATTGTCGATTCCGATGGCCGGGTCCTCTTGCAGGAGAAAGCAAGTGGCGAAGGCTGGAGCCTGCCTGCCGGCGCGATCGAGCCGGGCGAGACGCCTGTCGATGCGGTCATCCGCGAGGTCATGGAGGAAACCGGCTATCCGGTCTCGGTCGAGCGGATACTGGGCGTCTTCGGCGGAGAAGCGTTTCGCTACACCTACCCGAACGGCGACCACGTCGAATATGTGGTTACCCTCTATCGATGCCGGATCGTCGGTTCCCAGCAGCCGATCACCGATGGCGAAACGAAGTCGCTGTGCTACTTCGCGCCGGCGGACATGCCGGACCTCGGCCTGCCCTATCCGAAAGCGCTGCTCTTTGCAGCTTCGCCCGCGTCCGTTTCCGATTAGCGCTGCGCCATCAGCGCAGCGACGATCAGCGGCAGAGGCTGGACCGCGCCTTGCGGCGCCAGCGACGGGTCGGCGGCGGCCCGCTTCGCCCGCTCTGCGCGCGTGTTCGTCGAGATCTTGCCGAGCGGGTGCTGCGAATGCACCCGCATGGGTGCGCCCGTCTCCTGCTCGACAAACAGCGCAAGGCTGCCGATCGAAAGCGGTTTTGATAGGCAGGACTCGAACAGGTCACGGAGCGGCGCCTCGACCCGCCGCATCGCGTCTGGCGCAAGCGGACCGGTCAGCATCATGTGGAAACGGTATTCGTCCATCACATGCGGATCGCCCCAACGGTGCAGGTTGGAGAACTGTGGGGCGGTCAGCCGGTCCGGATCGGAGCGCTCGATCTCGTCTTCGCTGAGCGGCGCGCGGAAGACGTCGAACTCCTGGATGACGTTGGCCGCAAGCAGATGCATGGCCGTGCTCGGCACCTGCGGCATCAGCCCGAAGCATCGGCCGATGCGGGCGACCTCCAGGCGATCGATTTCGAACGGAGTCTGGGCGCCGGCAAAATGCATCAGCGCCTTCAGAAGCTTCGGTTCCGTCATGTCCGGATGCAGGCGGAACGGCGACATCATCACTGCATGAAAGCCGAAGCGTCGCGGAACCGCCGTGTGATAGGCGACATCCGCGGCGCTCAAGCCCGCGACCGACGGCAATTCGGCAGGTTCCCCGGAATAGACATTGCGCCCCAGCCAGCTTGCAGCGGTCGCGGAAAGCGGGTCGGCCATCGGCGGTGTAAAACAAATGGCATAGCGCATCGGCTGGCTCCGGGTATCCGTCAGCGCAGGATGAGCAAAAGCTGCGGTTTTCCGCCCTCACCCCGACTTGTCCAATGGCCGCGTCTTAGGTGATTTGCGTGACAGATTGACGAAGTCGGCCGGGGATGAGCGCGGCAGCGGTGCGAACGTCGCCCCTCGTTTTTCGGAACCATCCGGCCCATCGCCCGTTTCTAAAAGGTAGGAAAACAAGGATGGAGAAGAAGCGTGACCTATCACAATGCGAACCTTCAGGACGCCCGGATCAAGGAGACCCACGACCTGATCGCAAGCGACAAGGTTGAAGGCACGAGGGTCTATGGCCCCGACGACAAACACATCGGCTCGATCGAGCGCGTGATCATCGAGAAGCGCAGCGGGCGCGTCGCCTATGCGGTGCTCGGCTTCGGCGGTTTTCTCGGCCTCGGCGAAGACCACTATCCATTGCCTTGGGCAAAGCTGACCTATGACGAGAAGCTCGGCGGCTATCGCACTGATGTGACTCGCGATCAGGTCGAAAACGCGCCGAAATATCACGGCACCGAAGAATACGACTGGAACGCGGAAAACGGACGCCGTGTCTACGACTACTACGGCGTGCCGCCCTACTGGATGTAATGCCCTGACTTTCGATCTTTCGGGTCCCGCCGCGGGCGGGGCCCTTCGCATGTCCGGCCCTAAAGATGTTTCTCGCGAAGTGCGGCTATGTGATTCCGGCAGAAGAAAGAATCGGGAATATCGATCGCCGGAGAACCGGCGATCTCGTCGACGACGAAACGCGCCAGCCGGTGGGCGATGCCGAAGCTCACCTTGAACCCGCCGGTCAGGACCGAGACGTTCGGATGGTCCGGATGCCAGCCTGCCATCGGCTCGCGCCCCGTCGCTTTCGGGCGCAACCCTGCCCATCGCTCCACCACCTCGGCACGCGCCAGGCGCGGCGCGAGCGCTACGGCGCGCCGAAGCAGCTCATCCAGCTGCTCGTCCGTCGACAGGGGATTGGCAAAACTGTTTTCGCTGGTGCTGCCGACCGCCACATGTCCGTCGTCATGGGCAATAATGTAGACGCCGTCGGCAAAAATCACCGGAAGCGTCGGATCGATCTCCGCCCGTAGCAGTGCCGCCTGCCCCTTGACAGCCGTGCCGCTCGTTTCCACCAGCGGCACCGACACGTCGTCGATCAGTTGAAAACTGCCGACGCCGGCCGCGATGATGCAATGCTCGAAATCGATACGGGTGCCATCGTCGAGTTCGGCCCGGCCGTGTTCCGGCTCGATCCGGCGCACGCCCCTGCCCTCGTCTAAATAGGCGTTCGGTGCCTGCAGGAGCGCTGTGCGGAGCGCAGCAAGCATGCGACGCGGCGAAACCCGTGCGGCGAGCGTGTCGAAGACCATGCCATGCGCCGCCGCGGCAGCACCCGGCCAGCCCTCAGGCCCGTCGTCCTTCACGTGCCAGTGGAACTGCCTGTCGGCCGCGCGCCAATGGCTCAGTGCATCCTGCTCGTGCCGGAGGGCGATATCGCGCAGGTGAGGCTTGGCAAGCGGGATCAAACGACCCGTCCGCCGATAGCCGGTCGAAAGCCCTGTCTCCGCCTCGAGCGCCACGATCTCTTCCTCGAGCGTCACAAGCGCGTCGAATTGGAACTGCTTCTTATCGTTCCAGCGATCCGGCATATGCGGCATGAGCGCGCCCAAAAGGCCACCGCTGGCGCCTGCGCCGATCGCTTGTTGCTCGACGACCCGCACGGTCATGCCCCTGCGCGTGGCGCAAATGGCGGCCCACAGCCCCATGATGCCGCCGCCGACGACCAAAAGCTCGCTCATCGATTGACCTTCTCCGGCCGGCGGATTATCGCCTTGGCCATGACAGGATCCGCAGACCCGATCGAGCCCCCGGCGCACCAGAACCTTGATTGGCACGAGGGCGATATGCCCTATTCCCGGGAGTTTGGCGATCACTTTTATTGCCGCACCGACGGGCGGCTGGAGTGCGGCCACGTCTTCCTGTCGGGCAACGGCCTGCCCGATCGTTGGGTCGGTGCGGGCACCTTCCGCATCGGCGAACTCGGCTTCGGTACCGGGCTCAATTTCTGCGAGACGTGGCGCCAGTGGAAGATGACCGCGGCCGCTGGCGACCAGCTGCAGTTCGTGTCCTTCGAACGTTTTCCGATGGCGGCCGAAGAGATTTCGCGCGCCCTCAGCCATTGGCCGGAGATCGACACGGAGCGCCAGGCGCTGGCCTCGCGCTGGCCGGTCGAGCCTGATGGTGATGTCCAGATCGACTTTGGTGACGGCGTCAGCCTCACGGTCGTCTGCGGCGCGGCACTCGGCGGCGTCGCCCGCGCGGAAGACCCGTTCGAAGCCTGGTATCTCGACGGCTTCGCGCCGTCGCGCAATCCCGACATGTGGTCGGAGGAACTGATGCGGCTGGTCTTTGAAAAGACCACGCCCGGCGGCAGCTTCGCCACCTATGCCGCCGCCGGTTTCGTCCGACGCAATTTGCAGGCCGCAGGCTTTGCCGTCGAGAAGCGCAAGGGTTTTGCCGGCAAACGCGAGATGCTGCGGGGCGACCGAGCCTAGCGCTGGTCGCGATTGCGGCCTGTCTTGAACGGTTGCGCCACCCGACTGCAGAAATGCGTCAGCGCAAGCGTTTTACTCCACAAGAGAACTGAACTGTCGCAAATGGCAGGCCATCGCCGTCTCGAATCTGCGACACACTCCCCATCGGCAACACGGTGGGTCTTTCATGAACGACGATCAGTTTCCCGATGCAGCAACCGGCGACGCAGCCTCGACCCCGCTGGAGCGCCGACGCCGCCCGGGCGGGCGCAGCGCCGAGCGTGTGCGCAAGTCTCCCGGCGGGAAATATCTCAATCTTGTCAATACGCTGGCGAAATCCACCGTACTTTCGGATGATGCACTTGAATCGGTGCATGAGGCATCGCTGACGATCCTCGAAGAGATCGGCATGGACGTTATCCTGCCGGAGGCGCGCGAGCGGATGAAGGCGGCTGGCGCCGACCTGACGCCCGGCACCGACCGGGTGCGCTTCGACCGCGGCCTGATCATGGACATGATCGCCTCTGTTCCTCCGGCCTTCACCATGCACGCCCGCAACCCGGCCCGCAATGTCGCGATCGGCGGCAACAATCTCGTCTTCGCCCAGATCGCCAGCGCGCCGTTCGTCGCAGACCGGGACGGCGGCCGCCGCACCGGCAACCAGGAAGACTACCGAAAGCTGGTGAAGCTCGCGCAGTCCTATGACATCGTCCACACGACCGGCGGCTATCCGGTCGAGCCGGTCGACATCCATGCCTCGGTGCGCCACCTCGATTGCCTCTCCGACATGGTGAAGCTCACCGACAAGGTGTTCCACGTCTATTCGCTGGGCAAGCAGCGCAACACCGACGGCATCGAGATCGCCCGCATCGGCCGTGGCATCACGATGGAGCAGATGGAGCGCGAGCCGTCGCTCTTCACCATCATCAACACCTCCTCGCCGCTCCGGCTCGACGGGCCGATGCTGCAGGGCATCATCGAGATGTCCTCGCGCAACCAGGTGGTGGTCGTCACGCCCTTCACGCTCGCCGGCGCCATGGCGCCGGTGACGATCGCCGGTGCGCTCGTCCAGCAGAACGCCGAAGCGCTCTGCGGCATCGCCTTCACCCAGATGGTCAGGCGCGGCGCACCCGTGATGTATGGCGGCTTCACCTCCAACGTCGACATGAAGACCGGAGCGCCCGCCTTCGGCACGCCGGAATACATGAAGGCGGTGGTCGCCGGGGGCCAGCTCGCCCGCCGCTACAACATCCCCTACCGCACCTCGAACAGCAACGCCGCCAATACGCTGGACGCTCAAGCGGCCTACGAATCCGCCATGTCGCTCTGGGCGCTGACGCAAGGGGGCGGCAATTTCGTCATGCATGCCGCCGGCTGGACCGAAGGTGGGCTTACGGCCTCCTTCGAGAAGTTCATTCTCGACGTCGACATGTTGCAGATGGTGGCGGAATACCTGACCCCGCTTGATGTCAGCGAAGATGCGCTGGGCCTCGATGCCGTGCGCGACGTCGGCCCGGGCGGCCATTACTTCGGCACGCTGCACACGCTGCAGCGCTACGAGACCGCCTTCTATTCACCGATCCTGTCGGACTGGCGCAACTTCGAGACCTGGAACGAAGCCGGGCGGCCGACGACATACGATCACGCCAACCGGATCTTCAAACAGAAGCTGAACGAATACGAGCGCCCGCCCCTCGATCCGGCGATCGAGGAGGAACTCGATGCCTTTGTCGCCAAGCGCAAGGCCGAGGGCGGCGTCCCCACCGACTTCTGACGGGACGCCTTGGGTAAACCGGAAAGCGTTACGAAGTCCGGCTGCGGCCGAGCCTTAAGGGAACACCGCGGCCCGTGCCGTTGCGATCAGTTGCTCGGTGGTTGCAGCCACGCAGTTGCGGTCGATCTCGGCGACTGTCCGCTCGCGGACATGGGCGGAAAGCTGCTTGCGGAGATCGCCAAGCGTCCGGGGTGCTGCGCAAATCACCAGGCTGTCGAAGGCATGGTTGGCGGCGTAGCTCTCCAGCCTTCCGGCCACGTCCGCAACAAAGCGCTGCTGCTCCTCGCGAACGGGATCGCTCTTGTATTCCATGGCCGAGCGGCCGTGTCCGACGGACGAATGCGACCGGCCCGGCTTGTCGGCCATGATGTCCTGAACGCGCTTCGGTTCGGTGTGAAAGGTCTCCTCCTCCGGCCGCTGGCGCTCTTCCTTCAACAGGTTCACGCCCTTGACGATGCGCGCGGTGTTGCCATCCGCGGCCAGTATCCAAGTCCGGTTCTGCACGATTGTCTCCCAGTGAAAGGTGTGGATCGCGAAGGGTCATGAAGACCCTGTAAAGGAAACGAACGAGCGGCGATCCGGTTCCATCGGAAGGTGGCGATGATGTTGATTATTTGGCCGGATGCGCCGGTCACATCCGCGCGATATAGGCTTCGAAGCTGCGTTCCGGCGTCACCTCGTAACGCTCGCGCTGGACACGAAGCGTGCTGATCCTGTCGACCCGGAAATCGCGGAAATCCGACCTCAGTTCGCACCAGCCCGTCAGCAGCCAGAAGTGGCCGAAGACGCTGAGGCCGAGCGGCCAGATGGTGCGCTCGGAATGTTCGTCCTTGAGGCTGTCATAGGCCAGGCGAAGCTTGCGGCGACCGGCGATCGCCAGGCGGATCTCGCCGAGCAGCGCCGGCGGTTCCGGCTGGAGCGAAGAGCGGAAGGCGCGAAGGGGCGCGGCTGTCAGCCGCTGCCGATGTTCGGGCGGCAGACCATGGGCGATCTTCTCCATAGCCTCGCGCGCCGCCTGGGCGAGCCTGCCGTCGCCGAGCATCTGCACGGCGCGGGCGCCGAAAGCGAGCGCTTCGAGCTGCTCGAAGGTAAAGGCAAGCGGCGGCGCATCGAACGCACCGCGCAAGAGATAGCCGACACCGCGTTCGCCGTCGATCGGCGCGCCGGAGGCGATCAAGTGCTCCATGTCGCGATAGATGGTGCGCTGGGCGACCTCCATCTTCTCGGCGATCTCGCGCGCCGTCATCACCCGGCCGCTCGCGCGCAGGAGCTGGATGATGCGAAACAGCCGGTCGGCGGGTCTCATGCCTGGCCTCCCCGCGGCAAGACTTCGTTCAAAAGGGCTACCGCGCGCATCGCGTGTCCACAAGCACGGCACCGTCGATAATGGCCATAAGGCTGTCAGTTGCCGTGTGTTAAATCAAGCGACAACTCACAGGGAGCCTCATCATGACCAGCGATCACGTCCTTGAACTTGCTGTCTGCATCGTCACCGACAGGCCGGCTGCCACAGCCACGCGCCAGCGAGCGATGCAGGCCGTTTCCCGCTATCCGGGCTTCGTCTCCTGGCGCGCGGTCGATTCCTGCGAGACCTCGGGCATGTTCGCAGACCTGGTCGAATGGGAGACACTGGAGGCTGCGCAATCGGCCGGAGAGCGCGTCCGGGTCGATCCGGAGTTCGCACCTTACGCAGCGACGATCAGCGCGGTAATGCTCGTGCAGCATTTTAGCGGCGGCCAGAGGATCTGACCGGCCCGGAATTGGACGAGCAAAGGACTGCCTGAGCGATGGCCGAACCACTGAAGAATCTGCTGCACCCCGGTGTCGTCATCGCCATCGCCGATGCGCTCGAACGCAACGCCGCCGGTTTCGACCGCAAGAGGTTCGTGGCGCTTGCGGGTGACGGGCTGGAGGCGCTGGAGCTGATGCAGCGCTCGCTGCAGATCCGCGACGCGCTGGTCGAGACGCTGCCGCAGGCGTTTCCGGAGGCGGCCACCAACCTCCACGCCTGCCTTCCTCGCGACGGCGCCGACGGCATCAGCGGCTGGTCGCTGCTGCCCTTCAGCCAGTACGTCGCCTTGCGCGGCCTCGACGACTTCGACCTTTCGCTGTCGCTGTTGCGGGCGCTGACGCCGCATTTCACAGCCGAGTTCGGCATCCGCGTCTTCATCGATCGCGACCAGGAGCGCGCCCTCGCGACGATCCGGGACTGGACGAAGGATCCCAACCATCACGTCCGGCGACTGGCGAGCGAAGGCACCCGCCCGCGCCTGCCCTGGGCGATGCGACTGCCGCAGCTCATCCGCGATCCGCAGCCGATCCTGCCGATCCTGACCGCGCTTCTCGACGACCCCGAGGAGTATGTGCGCCGCTCGGTTGCCAACAGCCTCAACGACATCGCCAAGGACCATCCGGATCTGGTGGCTGCTTTCGTCGCCGAACAGATCGGCGACGCATCGCCGGAGCGCCGCCAGCTTCTGCGCCACGCCTCGCGCACGCTGCTGAAGCAGGGGCACGCGGACGCGCTCGGCAATTTCGGTTTCGCTCCCCCGGCCGGCATCAATGCGCGCTTTTCGCTCGATCGTTCGGACATCGTGCTTGGCGAAAGCCTCGGCCTGCGCCTCGCCGTCAGCCATGACGCCGAGACGAGCCAGAAGGTGATGATCGACTACGCCGTGCACCATCGCAAGGCAAACGGTGCGACCTCGCCGAAAGTCTTCAAGTGGACATCCGCGACGCTTGTCCCCGGCGGCTCGATCGAGATCGAGAAACGCCATGCGATCCGGCCCATTACGACCCGTCGCTATTACCCGGGCGCGCATCGCATCGTCATCCTCGTCAACGGCCAGGAAGCGGCAGAAGCGGGCTTCGATCTCGCGCTTGAGTAGATCTCATTTCGCACCTGCGAAAAGATGGACCTTGACTTTTTCGTCCAAACCAACGACATGGTGCCCAGCGTCACCTTCCGGCCGCCGCGTGAGCGCGCCCTCGGCAGACATCGAAAGCCGTGAAGAAGGATAGCGCACATATCACCGCGATAGGCGGTACAGCACAGGCGCTTGACGACTTAATTCAACCCACAAGTTCCCAATTCACGCGGGGTTCTTGACGCCGAACGACACCGGAACAGCAACAATGCGGTTCCGGCGAATGCGTTTGGCGCCCCCAAAAGGTATATGCATTTGTCCACCTTTAAAGATCTCGGCCTCTCCGAGCACATTCTGGAAACCCTGACTGCCAACGGCTTCGAAAAGCCGACCCCGATCCAGGCTCAGGCGATCCCGCTGGTGCTGAAGGGCAACGATCTCATCGGTCTCGCCCAGACCGGCACCGGCAAGACGGCCGCCTTCGGCCTGCCGATGATCGAGAAGCTCGTTGCCGAAGGCAAGCGCCCCGATCCGCGCAACATTCGCGCCCTGGTTCTGGCGCCGACCCGCGAACTGGTCAACCAGATCGCCGCCAACCTCAAGCTGTTCGTCAAGAAGTCACCGCTGAAGATCGGCGTTGTCGTTGGCGGCGTCTCGATCAACAAGCAGACCGAACAGCTCGCCCGCGGTGTCGACATCCTGGTCGCAACCCCCGGCCGCCTGCTCGACCTCGTCGCCCGCAAGGCGGTGACGCTGACGCAGGGCCGCTACCTGGTGCTCGACGAAGCCGACCAGATGCTCGACCTCGGCTTCATCCACGACCTGCGCAAGATCTCCAAGCTGGTGCCGAAGAACCGCCAGACGCTGCTCTTCTCGGCCACCATGCCGAAGCAGATCGCCGAGCTTGCTGGCGAGTACCTGACCAACCCGGTCAAGGTCGAAGTCACGCCTCCGGGCAAAGCTGCCGACAAGGTCGAACAGTATGTTCACTTCGTTCCCGGCAAGGACCTGAAGACGACCATCCTGAAGAAGACGCTGACAGACAACCCGGACGGCCTGTCGCTGATCTTCAGCCGCACCAAGCATGGCGCCGAGAAGCTGATGAAGCATCTCGACCACGTCGGCTTCAAGGCCGCCTCGATCCACGGCAACAAGAGCCAGGGCCAGCGCGAGCGCGCGCTCAAGGCCTTCCGTGACGGCGAGATCCGCGTGCTGGTCGCGACCGACGTCGCCGCCCGCGGCATCGACATCCCCGGCGTTACTCACGTCTACAACTACGACCTGCCGGAAGTGCCGGATGCCTATGTTCACCGCATCGGCCGCACCGCGCGCGCCGGCCGCGACGGCATCGCCATCGCCTTCTGCGCGCCGGACGAAATCCGCCTGCTGCGCGACATCGAGAAGCTGATGGGCATCAACATTGCCGTTGCCAGCGGCGAGGCTCCCGCCGACCAGGCGCGTCCGGCCAAGGGCCGCGGCGGCCGTGGCAACAACGGCGCCGGCCACCGCAAGGGCAATGGCGGCGGTCACCACCAGAACGGCGGCCGTCCGCCGCGCCGTGAGCGTCCGGCCGGCGAGCCGGTTGCTGCGACCAGCGGTTTCACCGGTGACGACCTATTGCGCGACGAGCGTCGCCCGCAGCGCCAGGAGCGCCGCGATCACGGCCATCCGCAGACCGACGGCCGTGGCGAAGGCAACCGCAACCACGAAGGCAAGAAGCACCACGGACGTCCCGGCCAGAAGCAGGGCGACCGTCGTGACCGCAACCATGGCGGCCGCAACGAAAACCGTGGTGGTGGCGAGCGTCGCGAAGGCGGCCAGGGTCAGCGTCGGGGCAATGGCGGCAATCGCGGCCACCAGGGCTGACCGAGGCGCTGCGCGCCAACCGGGCGCGCAAAAGCCAGCGTAGAATTTTGAAATGTGAACGGCGGGTCGCTTCGGCCCGCCGTTTTAGTTTTGGGCCATGCGCATGCCGCTATTGCAAAACCGCTTCACACTCTCGCGCGTCGTGCTTCACGCCTGCTTGCGGTTGGTGAGATAGACGCCGGCAACGGCAATGATGGTGCCGATGACCATCGGCAGCGTCAGCGCTTCGCCGAAGAAGAGCCACGCCTGCACGGCGGCAAGCGGCGGCACGAGATAGATCAGCGACGCTGCGCGCGACACCTGCCCCCGACGGATCAGATAAAGCAGCAGCGCGATCGCGCCCATCGAGAGCCCGAGAACCGACCAGGCCAGTGCCAGAACCACCTGGAGGTTCCAGGTAACGTGCAGGTCTTCCAGCATCAGCGCCAGCGGGATCGTCACGATCAGCGCGCCGAGATATTGCAGCGCTGCGATGGTGCGGATGTCGCCGCTCTGCAGATGGCGCTTTTGGTAGAGCGTGCCATAGGTGACGGCGCCCATGCCGAGCACATTGATGATCACAGGCAGGAATTGGATCGGCGTCGCACCAGTGTCGATCGCCAGAACCTTCGGCAGGACGGCAAGCGCAATGCCGAAGAAGCCGAGCACCAGCCCGAGCTTCTGCTGCGTGCTCAGCCTCTCGTCGATGACGAAGGCCGCGGCGACCGCGGTCATCAGCGGCTGCAGGCCGGCGATGATGCCGGAAATGCCGGCCGGCACGCCCTCGCCGATCGCCCACCAGACCGACCCGAGATAGAGCCCGTGCAGGAACATGCCGGACACGATCGCATGACCGGCCATTTTCCAGGACTTCGGCCATCGTGCGCCGGTGACGACGCAGAACAGGATGAAGAGCGCGATCGCCAGCGTGTAGCGCAACACGAGAAAGGTCAGCGGATCTGCGTAAACCGCAGCATATTTCGCCACCACCCAGCCGGTGGACCAGAGCAGAACGAAGATGGCGGGAGCCAGACGGGCGAGCATGGTGAGCCTATCGGAATGACGGCGGCAGGTGGAAGCAATGAACCGCCCTCGCTGAAGCGCGTCGGGCTGTTGTAACGCTTTGATCTGCCGCTGATTTCGCGCTCAAATCCCTCCGATTTAAGCACTCATGCAAGTATCCGCGCCGGTATCGATGGTCAAAGCAATTTTTCTGATGGGAAGCATCAGCCAATCGGAACCATCAGCCTGAGCGAGGATAGCGACAGCGAGACGAAACCGGGATCGTACTCCTCGCGATAGTGCAGCAGGGCGGTATCGACCGCGTGGCCTTCGGCCGCGATCCAGTCGAACATTCTCTGGTAATGGGCAAAGACGTCGCCACTATCAGGGTGATGCAGGGCCGTGACGAAGCGCATGGCCGGCAGGTCGACAAAGCCTGGGTGCACGGTCGTCTCTGCCTTGTCGGAAACATAGCCGACGAGATAGCGGAATCCATCCGGGCGATCGTTCCAGGAGATGCCGACCAAGGCTGCATGATCGCCTGGATGCAGATGCTGGTGATGCCCCTGCATTTCGGCGATCAGCCGGCGAACGGCACCATCGGCCGCCTCGCCGAAGGTGCCCTCCCAGAACGATCCGGAAATGCGCTGTGCGGGTCTCTCGACAATTTCGAACACCATGGTCGCCTCTTAAAAAAGAGATCCTGCAGCGATTGCCAGGGGTCTCCCGCATGGCAAGCCCTGGAGCAAAACGGAATTTGCCTCAAAGCAGTTCCACGAAGGCCCGCGCCGCGTGGCTGAACTGCCTCTCGCGGTGGGTCAAAAGCTCGAAGCTGCGCTCAGCCAGTTCGAACGGCAGTTCCACGAGCCGGCCGCTATCGACGAAAGGTTGTGCTGCGAGCCGGGAAACGGCCGTGACGAAAGGACCGCTTTCGACCGCCGTCAGCACCGCCTCGTTCGAGGGCAGCTCAAGCTCGATCCTGAGCCGATCGACGTCTGCTCCATGATCATTCATCGATTGCAGGAACATTGCCCGCGTGCCGGAGCCTTCCTCGCGCAGCACCCAGCGCGCAGAAAGCAGCATTTCCAGATTGACGGCAGCCCCAACGAACGCGTGCAAGGGCGCGGCATAGACGGCGATGCGATCGACGGCGACGCGGCGATGGTCGAGCTTGGCGCCATCCACGCGCCCCTCGACGAAGCCGAGCTGCGCCGTGCCCTCTTCCACCGCCTCGGCGACGACGGCCGTGTTGCGCACGGTGAGCTTCACATCGACCTGGGGATAGTCGTGGGTGAAGCGGGCAAGGCGCGACGGCAGCCAATAGCTCGCGACCGTCTGGCTGGCAGCGATCGACAGTTCGCCGCGGCGAAGCTCCGAGAGATCGCGCAGGCAGGCAGTGGCGGCGAGCGCCCGGGCGAGCACCGCCTTTGCCTCCGGCAGGAAGATCTTGCCGGCATCGGTCAGCGTCAGGCCGCGGCCGACGCGATCGAACAATCTGATGTCGTGCTGGGTTTCGAGCGCCGCGATGGCCGCGCTTGCGGCCGACTGCGTGACGTTCATCGCCTCGGCGGCTTTGGTCATGTGCAGCCGCTCGGCGACCGCGACGAAGATTTTAAGCTGATCGAGTGTCATGGAAGATCAATCGCAAAAATCGATCAGAATGACAAGAATAATCCGTTAGACTGATTCATGGATGAGCGTAGGTTGCGCCCATGTTCAGATCGCATTCCCCATTTCGCTCCCAATTTTCCTCAGTCGCCTCCCGCCTGACGTGCATTCTTCCGGGCCTTTTCCTCTGCTGTCTCGTCGCACTTGCGGCCATCGGTCTGGAATGGATCGAGCGGCGCTGGACCGGCCGCGCCTGGCTGGAAGCGCTCGTTCTCGCGATCCTTCTCGGCGCTATCGTCCGCACCCTCTGGACGCCCGGCCCCCGCTTCCTCTCCGGCATCCACTTCTCGGCGAAAGTCCTGCTGGAGACAGCGATCGTGCTGATCGGCGCGATGCTGAGCTTCGACGCGATCGCCGCGAGCGGGCCGACCCTGCTCGTCACCATCGTCGCCATGGTTCTTCTGTCGATTTCCACCGGCTACGTGATTGCGCGCATGCTCGGGCTGCCGAAACGCCTGGCGACCTTGATTGCCTGCGGCAACGCCATCTGCGGCAACTCGGCGATCGCCGCCGTCGCACCGGCCATCGGTGCCCGCGGCGAGGAGGTCGCAGCCGCAATTTCTTTTACCGCCATCCTCGGCATCGCCGTCGTCCTGTCGCTGCCCTTCGTCGGCGGTTGGCTCGGCATGACGCCCCAGGGCTACGGCGTCTTTGCCGGCATGACCGTCTATGCCGTACCCCAGGTCCTGGCCGCGGCCAGCCCCTTCAGCCCGCTCTCGGTCCAGGTGGGCACGCTGGTCAAGCTCGTGCGCGTGCTGATGCTCGGCCCCGTCGTCTTCTGCTTCTCGCTAATTGGCAGCCGCGATACCGAGCCGGAATGCAAAGCACCCGGACAACGGAAGTCGCGCCTCGCCAGGATCCTCCATTTCGTTCCCTGGTTCATTCTGGGTTTCCTCGCCGTTGCGATCGCCCGCAACAGCGGCGCAATCCCCGACACACTCGCGACCGACGCCGTGACGGTCTCCACCTGGCTGACGGTCATCGCCATGGCCGCCCTCGGCCTTGAGGTCGACATCCGCGCGCTCGCCCATTGCGGGCCGCGTGCAAGTGCTGCCGCCACATTGTCGCTGCTGGTTCTCTGTGTCCTCGCGGTCCTCGCGATCGTCTGCCTGGGTCTCGGCTAGCTTCGGCGCCCGCGTCCAAATTTAGAGCAAGTGCATATTTCTTGCCCACCCGGTCGCAACCACTTTCTGCGACCGGATGCGGCTGCCCTGTCGTTGGGCAGATTTCCCCGCGAACGGGCGCTTCTGGCGTGGCCAACTTTCTTTTCAGGCGACTGAGCACGCTTCTTGCATTGCAACCAGCCTTGTACTCAAATGGTCAAAAATAAGGGGACCACGCCTTTGGCATTTGACGAAATGATGAATGCGGACAGCAGTCCGCGCCAGCCATATTCGACCTATCATGATTGGTATGCCAGCCAGGACAGAAATCGGCTCATAGCGAAATCCAAGGACGCCGAGAACATCTTCCGGAAAACCGGCATCACCTTCGCGGTCTACGGACACGCAGACAGTTCCGAAAAGCTCATCCCCTTCGATCTCATCCCCCGCATCATCTCCGGCCGCGAATGGCGCAAGCTCGCCCAGGGCATCGAACAGCGGGTCATCGCTCTCAACGCCTTTCTCGACGACATCTACCACAAGCAGGAAATCATCCGCGCCGGCCGCATCCCGCGCGAACTGATCGAGAAGAACGAAGCCTTCCTGCCGCAGATGATCGGTTTCCGCCCGCCGGGCGGCGTCTATACCCATATCGTCGGCACCGACATCGTCAGAACCGGCGAAGACCAGTTCTACGTTCTCGAAGATAACGCGCGTACCCCGTCCGGCGTCAGCTACATGCTGGAAAACCGCGAAACGATGATGCAGATGTTCCCGGAACTCTTCCATCAGAACCGCGTGCGCCCGGTCGAGAACTACCCCTACCTGCTGCGGCAGAGCCTTTCGTCGCTAGCCCCTCCCGGCTGCAGCGGCAAGCCGCGCGTCGCGGTGCTGACGCCCGGCATCTACAATTCGGCCTACTACGAACACGCGTTCCTCGCCGACCAGATGGGCGTCGAGCTCGTCGAAGGATCGGACCTGCGGGTGATCGACGGCAAGGTGAAGATGCGCACCACCCGCGGCTACGAGGCGATCGACGTGCTCTACCGCCGCGTCGATGACGACTTCCTCGACCCACTCACCTTCCGACCGGATTCCGCCCTCGGCATTCCCGGCATCATGGACGTCTACCGCGCCGGCAACATCACCATTGCCAACGCGCCCGGCACCGGAATTTCCGACGACAAGGCGATCTATTCCTACATGCCCGAGATCGTCGAGTTCTATACCGGCCGCAAGCCGCTCTTGGAAAACGTCCCGACCTGGCGCTGTTCCGAGCCGCAGAGCCTCAAATACGTGCTCGAGCATCTGGAAGAGCTGGTGGTCAAGGAGGTCCACGGCTCAGGCGGCTACGGCATGCTGGTAGGCCCGACGGCGACCAGGAAGGAACGCGCCGTCTTCGCCGAGAAGCTGAAAGCCCGCCCGACCAATTACATCGCCCAGCCGACGCTTTCCCTTTCCACCGTGCCGATCCTCGTCAACAAGGGCATCGCGCCCCGGCACGTCGACCTTCGCCCCTATGTCCTCGTCTCCGACAAGGTCCAGATCATCCCCGGCGGCCTGACGCGCGTGGCGCTGAAAGCCGGTTCGCTCGTCGTGAATTCCAGCCAGGGTGGCGGGACCAAGGACACCTGGGTGCTGGAGGACTGAGAGATGCTGGGAAGAACTGCAAACGGCCTCTACTGGATGTTCCGCTATATCGAACGCGCCGAAAACAGCGCCCGGCTGATCGATGCCGGCCTGCGCATGGCGCTGACCCGCAGCGAGGCAACGGAGGGCGACTGGGACGGTGTGCTGCAAAGTGCGGGCGTGCGCGAACTTTATGACGAGGTGCACGAGACGCTGACGAGCATCGACGCGATCGACTTCCTGCTGCGCGACCGGGCCAACCCCTCAAGCGTGATGTCCTGCATCGAGGCGGGGCGTCACAATGCCCGCATGGTGCGCACGGCGCTGACGCGCGAAACCTGGGAAGCCACCAACGAGTGCTATCTCGAGATGAGGGCAATGCTGTCGAAGAAGGCGCGCCCGACGGACATGCCGGAGATCATCGACATGATCAAGCGCCGCGCCGGCCTCATCCGTGGCGCCTTCCACGGCACCATGCTTCGAAACGAGATCTTCAATTTCTCGCGCATCGGCACCTTCATCGAACGGGCCGACAACACCGCCCGCATCCTCGATGTTAAGTATTATGTGCTCCTGCCGGCGGTCGCAGCCGTCGGCTCGTCGATGGACAATGTGCAGTGGGAATCGATTCTGCGCTCGGTCTCGGCGCATCGCGCCTATGGCTGGGTCTATGACGCCGAGCTCCGCCCCGCCAACATCGCCGACTTCCTGATTTCCAACGGCCGCATGCCGCGCTCGCTTGCGTATTGCTACGAGAAGATCGCCAGCAACCTCGGCTACCTCGAACGGGAGTATGGCGAACGCCATGCCGCCCACGAGACGGCCGACCGGACGCTAGCGTCGCTGCGCAGCCAGTCGATCAAGGACATCATGGATCAGGGGCTGCATGAGTATCTCGAAGAATTCATCAGCCACAACAACCGTCTGGGACAGGAAATCTCCGACGGCTACCGATTCTACTAGAGCAGTTTCAGCGAAAGTGTAACGCCGTTTCGCGTTTGGAATTGCGTAAAAACAAGGAGATAGAGCGCTTTCACAACTCCGTTTTGACCGGAAGCGTTCTAGATCGGAGGATGGCATGCACCTGAAGATCAGCCACACGACCGAATATCACTATGACGAGCCCGTGCAGTATGCCCTGCAGCGCTTGCGGCTGACGCCGCTCACCCAGGTGGGCCAGACCGTGCTCGGCTGGGAGACCCTCGTCGATGGCGCTGCGATCGAAGTGAACTACGACGACCACTTCGGCAACCGTGTTCACCTCGTCAGCATCGACGGCGACCGCGAAACGATCCATATCACGGCCTCCGGCGAGGTCCACACGGAGGACCGCGCCGGCGTCTTCGGCCCGCACCAGTCCTATGTGCCGCTGTGGCTCTTTGCACGCGAAACACCGCTTACCAAGGCCGGAAAGCTCATCCGCGAGCTCGCAAAATCCGCCGAAGGTGACACCGCCCTCGCCCGCATGCATGCGCTGATGGAGACGATCCACGAGGCGGTGACGTACAAACCCGGCGAGACCCATGCGGAAACGACGGCCGAGGATGCGCTGGAAAGCGGCCAAGGCGTCTGCCAGGACCATGCCCATATCCTGATCGCAGCGGCCCGCTCGCTCGATCTACCGGCGCGCTACATCTCGGGCTACCTGATGATGGAGGGGCACCCCGAACAGACGGCCAGCCATGCCTGGGCCGAGGTGCATCTCAACGGACTCGGCTGGGTCGGCTTCGATGCAGCCAACAAGATCTGCCCAGATGATCGCTATGTCCGCATCGCCTCCGGCCTCTGCTACCGCGACGCCGCCCCCATCTCCGGGCTGATCCACGGCGAGGCGAAGGAGACGCTGAAGGTGTCGGTCACGGTCGAACAGCAGCAGCAAAGCCAAAGCCAAAGCCAGAATCAAAGCCAGGCCCGGGGCCAGAGCCAAAATCAGAGTCAGTAGGTCGGAGACGGGGCGGCGGCGACGCCCCGTCGAAGCTACCGGATGTTCCGACTACCGCGAGGCGCTCGCCTGCAGGATGCGGCAGAGCGAAACCAGCCCGCTGTCATAACCGCCGCCAACGACATCGCGACAGCGTTTGATCAGCTTGACCCGCTCGCCGGCGGGCAGTGCATTGAACGCGGCCATCGAAGCGCCTGGTGAAACCGAGCCTCCCGAACCGCCTCCGGTTCCACCGCCAACGCTGCCGTCACCCCCGGAGCTCCCGCCGCCGGATCCCGTTCCAACTCCCACGCCGAGCCCAAGCCCGACGCCGTTGCCGCCGCCTGCATTGGCCTTGAGACCAGCAGTCAGGCCATTCCGTCCACCGACCGTGGCATTGACCGAAGTGTTGAGCCCTTTTCCGCCGCCAAGGCCGACATCGGCATCCGCGTTGATGCCATTGGCGCCGCCGGCGCTCGCCTGCACATCGGCGTTGACGCCTTGCGCACCGCCGATCGAGGCGTTTGCGTTGGCATTGACGCCGTTTGCGCCGCCGAGCGATGCGTCGATATCGGCCTTAAGGCCGTTCGAGCCACCAAGTCCGACATTGGCGTTCAGCCCGCTCGGGCCACCGACGGACACGCCGACGCCAAGACCGTTCGCACTCTGTGAAAATGCCGGCTGGGACAGCGCCACCGTCGCAAGAAGACCGAGCGACAACGCAAGAACATTCCTCCGCATGATCGTCCTCCTAACAAGGTCAGGGTCGGAATGGCCCCGACAAAGGGGATACGTCGCAGGGTTGCTGCCGGTTGCAGCGGATCAGCCGAAAAGCGAGGGTTTTGCCCAGTGTGGATAACACACGGCAAAGATGCGGCCGAAGGCGTGTCTTTTCGAAACGATGGCCTTGGCACCCAAACAGGATCGCCGCACTGAAAGTGGTGCGGTGATCGTTCTGAGGCTCTTAGCCGATCAAAGGACGTCTGATGACGCTGGAAGGCTGGCCAATGGCCCGAAAAAACCGATGATGCGCGTAATGCGCGTCGCGTTGGGATCGAGGAATGCGATGTCCAGACCCTCGGGGAAAGATGATCCGTCGGGCATCACAAATCGCCAGGCGAAGCGTGCGATCCCATGATGAACATCCACGTCGCTTGTCCGAGTAATACGCGCGCCCGGGTGCCCAGCCTGAATACCTGCAATGTGCGCGAGCAGTTCTTCTGCACCGGCGGCATGAACCGTCGGGTCCGTGTACGTTGCGCCATCGGCCCAGATCGGCACCAGCAACGCCCGCCTCTGCTCGGCGTCCTCCGACGACCAGGCAGCGCAATACGAATCGATAAGATCTGTTAACGGCACGCTTCTTCACTCCCTTAGATCATAGGTTCCGACACGCTCCGACGGCCAAGCCGAGGCGCATGCTCCTTCTCGCCGCAAGATAGCTGACGGCTGTTCGGCTGCTGCATTTATCCTTCGATCGTCTCCGATCAATGGAGCACTGCCGCGGCCGCCCACCTGCAGGCACGCAACGTCGCGGGGGAAAACTATGACGTCGACGCTGCGACGCCAATACGCACCGCGCGGTCAGTGGTTACCCAGAGGTAAGGGAAGATGAACAGGCCCGCCGACTAGGGCTGATTGCAGCGATGAAGACGGTCGCGGGTCAGTGCCAGCGTAAAAGTTACAGGTCCCGTCCCGCGACGATGCTTGCGGGTGCGCCAAGCCTGCTCAGCTCGCAGCGGCCTCCTCGACGCTGGCACCTGGGACCGTCGCACCGCAATTACGGTGCGACGGCGGCCTTTGCGCGTCTGATATGACGCGAGCTGTGTTGAGCGCCAAAGACAAGAGCGAACTGTCCGCTCTCGCGCCGACAGCGTCAGTGGCTGTCGCGGTTCATCGGAATTTCCGCGCCGCGCGGACCGACGAGGAAGTCGAGATCCGCGCCCGTGTCGGCCTGCATCACGCTCTTGACGTAGAGGCCGGCATAACCACCCTTGAGCGGCATCACCGGCGACACCCAGGCAGCGCAACGACGGGCCAGTTCTTCGTCGGAGACATCGAGATGGATGGTGCGGGCCGGCACGTCGACGGCGATCATGTCGCCGTTTTGAACCAGTGCCAGCGGGCCGCCATCGGCCGCTTCCGGCGCCGTGTGCAGGATGACCGTACCGTAGGCCGTGCCGGACATGCGCGCATCGGAGATGCGGATCATGTCGGTAATGCCCTTTTTCAGCACCTTCGGGGGCAGGCCCATGTTGCCGACCTCGGCCATGCCCGGGTAACCCTTCGGGCCGCAATATTTCAGCACCATCACGCAGGTCTCGTCGATGTCGAGATCATCGCGATTGATGCGGGCGTGGTAGTCCTCGATGCTCTCGAACACCACCGCCCGGCCCTTGTGCTGCATCAGGTGCGGCGATGCGGCGGACGGCTTCAGCACGCAGCCCTTGGGCGCAAGATTGCCGCGCAGCACCGCGATGCCGCCGGACTTGGTCAGCGCTTTGTCGCGCGGCACGATGACGTCGTCATTGTAGTTGACGACATCCTTGACGTCGTTCCAGATCGTGTCACCGGTGACGGTCACAGCATCCTTGTGAAGGAGGCCCATTTCGCCCACGGCCTTGATCACGACCGGCAGGCCGCCGGCATAATAGAACTCCTCCATCAGGTACTTGCCCGACGGCTGCAGGTTGACGATCGTCGGCACGTCGCGGCCGAGGCGATCCCAATCGTCGAGACTGAGGTCGACACCGACACGGCCGGCAAGCGCCAAGAGGTGCAGCACGGCGTTGGTCGAGCCGCCGACAGCGCCGTTGACGCGAATGGCGTTCTCGAAGGCCTGCTTCGTCAGGATATCCGAAGGCTTCAGATCCTCCTTGACCATGTCGACAATGCGGCGGCCGGAGAGCTGGGAGATCACCCGGCGGCGGGCATCGACGGCAGGGATCGCCGCATTGCCGGGCAGGGTCATGCCGAGCGCTTCGGCCATCGAGGCCATGGTCGAGGCCGTGCCCATGGTCATGCAGCTGCCGGCCGAGCGGGCCATGCCCTGCTCCGCATCCATGAATTCGGCGAGCGACATCTCGCCGGACTTCACCATTTCCGAAAACTGCCAGATCGCCGTGCCCGAGCCGACATCCTTGCCGCGCCACTTGCCGTTCAGCATCGGGCCGCCAGAAACGAGGATGACAGGGATGTCGACGCTGGCAGCCCCCATCAGCAGGCTCGGCGTGGTCTTGTCGCAACCGCCGAGCAGCACGACGCCATCGACCGGATTGCCGCGGATCGCCTCTTCGACGTCCATGGCCGCAAGATTGCGGAACATCATCGCCGTGGGCCGCAGCGTGCTTTCGCCAACGGAAAACACCGGGAATTCGACCGGGAAGCCACCGGCCTCGTAGACGCCGCGCTTCACCCGCTCTGCGAGATCACGCAGATGCGCGTTGCACGGTGTCAGCTCCGACCAGGTGTTACAGATGCCGATGATCGGCCGGCCATCGAAGGTGTCGGCGGGCAGGCCCTGGTTCTTCATCCATGAGCGGTGCATGATGGCATTCTTGCCGGTACCGCCGAACCAATCCTGCGAACGCAGCTTGCGCGGCCATTCAGCTTTCTTCTTCATCTCTTCCTTCCTTATGCGGCCCGCACCGTTCACGCGGGCCCGATGACGGCGTGCTTCAGGCGAGCGTGTAGGCCGTCTTGACGGTGGTGTAGAACTCGGCGGCGTAGCGCCCCTGCTCGCGCGAGCCGTGGGACGAGCCCTTGCGGCCGCCGAAGGGCACGTGAAAGTCGACGCCCGCGGTCGGCAGGTTGACCATCACCATGCCGGCTTCGGCATTGCGCTTGAAATGGGTCGCGTGCTTGAGGCTGGTGGTGGCAATGCCCGAGGACAGACCGAAGGGCGTGTCGTTGGCGACAGTGAGCGCCTCATCGTAGTCCTTGACGCGGATGACGGATGCGACCGGGCCGAAGATCTCTTCCCGGCTGATGCGCATGGCGTTCGTCGCTTCGGTAAACAGCGCCGGCTGCAGGTAGAAGCCGGGCGTGTCGCGCTTCAGAAGCTCGCCGCCGAAGGCAAGCTTGGCGCCTTCCT